>OLNM01000894.1_pt1 | contig 25148 bp, 20 predicted proteins | sample 1672391 | NCBI WGS metagenome assembly OLNM01 (sample SAMEA3136680, study PRJEB25190) | human gut metagenome | reverse complement strand
GGTATAGCGCAGGTATTGTCTAACATCTGGAACACTATCTCAACGGTTGCTTCAAATGTTTGGAATGGCATCAAGTCCACTCTTTCAGGAATATTTGATGGTATTTCAAGCTCAGTCTCAAGTGTCTTTAACGGCATAAGAGATACGATTAGCAATATCTGGAATAGTATTCAATCAACCGCAAGCAGTATTTGGAATGGTATTAAAGATACAATCGGCAACGCTATTAACGGTGCTAAAGATTTGGTCGGTAGTGCAATCGAAGCGATTAAGGGATTCTTTAACTTTGAATTTAGATGGCCCCACATTCCTCTACCACACTTTAGTATTTCAGGCTCTCTTAACCCCGTTGACTGGTTGAGTAACGGGTTGCCAAGTATTGGCGTAGAGTGGTATGCCAAGGGTGGTATCTTGACCAAGCCGACTGTTTTCGGTTCAAACGGAAATAGCCTGATGGTTGGTGGAGAGGCTGGAAATGAAGCTGTCTTACCACTAAACGAACGCACCTTGGGAGCTATCGGTCGTGGAATCGCTCAAACAATGGGAGGTATGTCTCCTGTTATCAATGTCAGCATTAGCGGAAACAACATCAGTGAAGAGATGGATATTAATCGCATTGCTGACGTTGTCGCTCAAAAGATTGCGGATGAACTGCAACGGAAAACACAACTTAGAGGAGGTATTGCATGATCAAACATAATGAATTGGTGATTGATGGCGTAGCAACCTCCTCTTTTCCTTTTGACGTCATTGTAGAAGAAGCGCCATCCATCGTGATTGCCAATAGCAAGACAAAACTATGGGAGCATGACGGGATTAGTGGCGCCATCTTACAAACCAATCATCATAGAGGGATGGTTGAAAAATCCTACACACTTCACTTAGTCAAGCCAAAGGAAGAGGACTTGAACCGTTTTCTGGCTCTCTTTGCCAGAGAGAACTTTTGGCTTGAAAGCGAACGTGTCAAGACTACAAAAATGTGGTGTTACAAGGTAAAGATTTCTGAGACTGTTAGAAATCGTGCAGGGTACTATGCGCTCAAAGTCACATTTGAGTGTCACCCTACAAAATTTTTCAAAGCCACGGACAATCAGACCTTCTCAAGAAGTGGAACTTTAAGAACCAAAGGCTCTGCTTTGGCTTTTCCGACAATTACCATAACTGGTCAGAGTACGACAGAGGTTAGTTTCACCGTGGACAGGCAGGTCATTCGGTTAGAGAGACTATCTGGAAGAGCCATCATGATAAATAACCCTAACAATCCTAGTTTCTTGGACGGAACAGGTTCCAGAATTAAGTGGACAGGGGATTTTATCACGATTGATCCCATCAAAAAACAAGATGTTGGGATTGTCTTAGGTGCTGGTATCAGTTCCATGACGATTGAGACAGTTTGGGGGTGGGCATAATGTTATATTTGCTTGAAAGTGATACTCGTAACGTTAAATGGAACGGTATCCCACTACATGAAGCGACTTCGGCAGTCATAAAAGAACAAATGAACGGGGATTTTACCCTTACTGTTCGCTATCCTATCACCGACTCTGAGATTTATCAACTTTTCCGTGAAGATATGTTGATTAAAGCACCAGCTCCTGTAATTGGTCCGCAGTTGTTCCGTATCAAGAAGCCAGTAGAGAATGATGATCATTTAGAAATCACTGCTTATCATATTACTGATGATGTCATGCAGCGGTCTATCAATCCTCTGTCTGTCAACAAGCAGAGTTGTTGGCAGGCTCTTTCTCAATTGGTACAAGTTGCTAAGTCTCCTATCAATGATTTTTCATTTACCAGTGATATCACGGATAGGCGCACCATCAACACGAAAGAAGTAGAAACACTCTACAGCGTGTTGATGGATGGCGCTCACTCAATTGTGGGAACGTGGGAAGGAGAGTTGGTTCGGGATAATTTCGCTATCTCAATTAAGCGAAATCGAGGAGAGGATAGAGGTGTTATCATCTCTACCCACAAAAACCTTAAATCTTATCAACGAACCAAAAACTCACAAAATGTTGTAACTCGGATTCACGCCAAGTCTACATTTAAGGCAGAGGGTGCCAAGGAAGATACAACGATTGCCATAACGGTTGATAGTCCCTTAATTGGTGCCTACCCTTACATCAACGAAAGAAGTTATACAAATAACAACATTCAGACCGTTGAGGAGTTGACAAAGTGGGCTAGCGCTAAATTTACTAACGAACACATAGATAAGGCTACAGATGCCATCAAGATTGAAGCCTATGAACTTGATGGGCAGACCGTCCACATGGGCGATACAGTCAACCTGAAAAGTTATAAGCACAATGTGGACGTTTATAAGAAAGCAATTGCCTATGAGTATGACTGTTTAGCAAACAATGGACAGGGAGCCTATCTGACTATTACCTTTGATGACAAAGTGAAATCAGGGGGGAATGGTGGCGGAGTTTCAGCAGTAGCAAACGCAATCTTGGACAAGCAAGAGACACAATTTGACATTATGCTGGAGCGTGCGATTGCCAACGCTGACCGTGCGTTTGACGCTGAGTTTGCCAAGCGTGAGAAAGCTATCACGGATGCTATTGAGCAGTACAAGGCTAAGGCTGAAGAAGTCAAGCAAGAACTGTCTGACACTATCAATCAGCGCTTTAATAGCTTTGACAATGGTCCATTGAAAGAAGCCAAGCGTAAGGCTGAGGAAGCCTTGAAAAACGCTGGCGCAAGTAGTTCTCTTGCTCAGGAAGCCAAGCAGATTGGGCTGGATTCGATTGCTAGACTTGAAGCGTTTAAGTCACAGACTACGACCACTCAGACAGCTCTATCGGGTGATTTTGATGCTCTGAAACAGACGGTCACAAGTGAAATCAATCAAGCTTCAGAATATCGCAGAACGACCACAGAGGTCCTTAGCCGAATGACTGGCCAGATGAACGGATTTGCGACGAAATCAGAGGTTAAGCAAGGTATCGATAGATTGACTCAGACTTTCGCTAAGCTGAAGGTCGGTAGTCGTAACTATGCTGAAGACTACGACTTTTCAAGAGGGCTTTGGCACTATACTCAAGGAGATAACAGTCCACAAGATTGGACTATCTCAAACGGCGAATACAACGTCAAAGGTACGACTAACACTTGGAAGCAGATGCAAATTCAATCTAAGGAAGGGAGTCGTTCTTCGTGGAAGAGTTCGACAGCTCTTCTCGATTTAGAAGTCGGCGAAACCTACACGCTTTCGTTTCAAGGGATTTGCTACTCTGGCTCTTCAAGTGTTTGGCTATCATTAAGGGCTAACCGTACAGTTTCCGGTAATCCTGAAATTATGTATGGCACTTTCAACCTCACGTCTAGCTGGCAGACTTATCAAGTCACTATACCAGCATTGACCAAGCCTGAAAATTTTGATTTCTGGCGAATTATTCTTGGTTATAACGAGATTGGCCATGTAGCATTTCGCAAAGTGGAATTGACCAGAAGTTCGACTCGTATAGATGCAGGACCTGCTCCTGAAGATGGCAAGACGGATCTGGTCGTTGCCAAATCTGAATTTGAGAAGACTGCTGAAGGTCTGTCTGCTAAGATGACGGCAGTTGAACGTTACGTCAATCAAGATGGCCAGCGACAAGAGAGCTTGCAACGTTATGCTCGTGAGGAGAGTGCAAAACAAGCGACGGCTGTACGTGAGCTCGTTGCGAAGGACTATGTAGGCAAAGCGACTTATCAGGAAACTGTAAGAGCTATTGAGAACAAATTCGAATCTATCACGAATCCACAAAATGGTTCGATTGCCACTCAGATTGCTAACTACAAAAAATCAGTAGATGGTAGGTTCGCAGATATCACTTCATTGATTGCTGGTAAGGCTAATCAGACGGACTTCCAGCGTGTGAAGGAAACTAGTCAGCTGTACGAACGTATTTTAGGAAATACCGAGAATAGTATTGTCGATAAAGTTTCTCGTATGGCTTTGACCAATCAACTATTTCAAGTTGAACTTGCTAAAAATGTAGGCGCTGGACATAACTATATTAAGAATGCCGATTTTCGTGCGGGTAATAAAAATTGGAATGAATCTGTAAAACCTGGTTTGAATTTCAATTATAATCATTCAAGTAGTAATAGAGGTAAGCCTGGTGTCCATATTTACGGAGCAACTGATGCTGTTTATTATGGCCTACAACAACGAATAAAATTTGAGATTTTAGAAGGAGATATTTTCACTGTCTCATTCTTAATTTCAAGGGATGGTGCATCAACTTATAGTGGTTTAAATTTAGGAGTTCACTATAGAAAAAACAATGAAATCATATCTCAAAAATGGGTTTCTATTCCAAATTCTGATATACCTGGTTTTAAATACAAAAAAATGAGTTTTTCTTTTGTGACTCCAAAAGACATTGATGAATTAAATTTGATGTTATATGGTGAACAAGGTAAAACAATTAACCTCTATATTTCAGAAGTAAAACTTGAAAGAGGAAGTTTTGCCACCGATTTCACTCTTTCCCCTGAAGACATAGAGGAAGCGATTCGCACAGTCCAGACACAACTTGCTGGGTCATGGTCCGTTCAAAACATCAACTCAGCTGGTGATTTGATTTCAGGAATCAACCTTGGCTCAAATGGTCAAAACCGCATCACTGGTAAACTGACTCACATCACTGGCGAAACTCTGATTGACAACGCAGTTATCAAGTCAGCTATGATTGATAAATTGAAAACGGCCAATTTTGAAACTGGTTCGGTGACCACGATTGTTTTGGATGCTGAAGCGGTTACTGCTGATAAAGTAAAAATGAACGAAGCATTTGCTAACAAGCTAGTAGCAAGTGACACCTTCACAGATACGCTTACTGCTAAGAGAGGTTTCATCAATCAACTAGTCTCAAACAACATTTTTACAAATGGATTAACCGCTCAGAGAGGATTTATCCAAAAACTAGTCTCAAACAACATCTTCACGAACGAACTGACCGCCCAGAGAGGTTTCATTCATCAGCTTCAATCTAAAATCATCAACACAGAAACGTTAGATGCTTTCAGGGGTCGTATTGGCGGATTTAATCTCGGACCATTCCCACAAGGCGGAGGGCGTTGGATAGCTGGAAACAATCCATATATTTGTGGTATGGGTAATGGTGAAGGCGGTGGCGTCCGTACTGCTTTCTGGGCAAACTGGGGCAGTAACTGGAATCAAGCTGGTTGGGGCTCTTGGGTTGTTACAACAGATGGTAAAATGTCTTGTAAAAACGATGTGAGTTTTTACCACAAAGCTGACTTCTCAAATACTTGTACGGTTAATTTTTATAGCAAGCCTAACGCCACTAGAGGCATCTGGACAGGAGACGGAGAGATTAACGGTAGCGGTTCGAATCCTGGTGGTGGTCAAAACGCGGTCGTCTGGTGGAACCAAATCACGACTGGCAAGTGGAGACAACACGCTGGTATCACAACTGCTTCAGATAGAAGGTTGAAAGAGAATATTGAACCAACGTCCGTCAAGGCTCTAAACAAAATCAAGGATTTGAATTTGGTAGCCTTTGACTATATCAAGGATAAATCACACGAAGAAATCGGTTTGATTGCGCAAGAGGTGTCGGACATTGTACCCAATGCGGTTAGTGAATATGAGGGAGAAGATTCTCATTTGACTATCAACTATGCTAAATTCATCCCTTATTTGCTTAAAGCCATCCAAGAATTAAACCAAAAAATCAACTTAATGGAGGAAAGATATGAATCAATCATTTGACCAATTAGTAACAGAATCGCTAACTAAACGCTTATCTGAAGCAGAATTGCGTTGCGCTCAGTTAGAGGCGCTTTATACGCTAACTGCCAAGGAATTGCAAGAAACTAACGAAGTATTGGCTTACGACTCGGCCTTGAAAGAGTTATTTGAAGAAGTGAAGAAACAGAAAGCAGGTAATTAAGATGACAGTAACAAATTATGAATTGAACTACAAAAACCTACGTGGACGTGATACAACGCTGGTTTCAATCAAACTTGAGGACAAAGGTCGTTATTCAACTCACGAACGTGAATTGGCAGGCGACCGTATGAATGAATCAGACGAAACGTTGATTGAAGCGGTATTAGATATCATTCGTACTGAAATGGATCCAGCTGGCGCTATCGTGAAAGTCCAAGCGAAGCTTGAACAGTCTGAGCAGAAGCTTGAACAGTCTGAGAAGAAGATTGCTGAATCAGAAACCAAACAAAATGAACAGGGTGAAATCATGAATCTTATTAACAAGGTTATTCGTGTGATCGCTCTTGACTCGATCATGGGAGAGAAAATTTCGTACGGTACAACATATAAAGAGTTGGTAGCACTGTTCCCACTTGCTGAAATTGGGAAAACATATCCGCCTCATGGCTTGTTTACCATCGAAGACCCTAACCTTACAGAAATCAATGGTGAAGGTAAACGTGTATTGATTCAGGTCAATCGTGAATTCACATACAACGGCGAACCTGTCAGCGACTTTGCCCGAAACGGTCGTCTTGAAATGGACGGAACAGGCGCAGCATGGAAGTACGAACCTAAAGAATAGGAGGTGTGTATGCAAATTGAATTTTTCAATTTTTTCCGAAGCGTCGTCCAGACTGAAGATGGTCTGGTCTTGTACGCTCTGTCATTGATTGTCTCAATGGAAATCATTGATTTTGTAACAGGGACAATTGCTGCTATCGCAAATCCTGACATCGAGTATAAGAGCAAAATCGGTATTAATGGACTCCTTCGCAAAATTCTAGGGGTCCTTTTACTGATGATCCTCATCCCGATGTCTGTACTCTTGCCTGAGAAGACAGGCTTCGCATTCTTGTACTCGATCTATCTCGGGTACATCGCATTTACTTTTCAATCGCTCATTGAGAATTATCGCAAATTAAAAGGAAATGTCACTCTTTTTCAGCCAATCTTGAAAGCATTCCAACGATTGCTTGAGAACGATGATGACAAAAATAAAGGAGAATAATAAATGCAACAAATTAATGAAATTATCACAAACGGAGCCGTAAGCATTGCAATTATTTTGCTTGGTATCGCAGTTAAAGCGGTCAAGGAGTACCTCATCAAAGAGGGCGGGGAAAGAGCGGTAAAAATCGCTGAAATCTTAGCTAAAAATGCGGTTCATGCCGTGGAGCAGGTCGCAGCTGAAACAGGCTATAAGGGTGATGAAAAGCTAGAGCAAGCTCGTGATAAAGTCCGAGCTGAGCTGACCAAATATAATATCAGCATGACTGACAAGGACTTAGACACCTTTGTAGAGTCAGCTGTGAAGCAGATGAACGACGCTTGGAAAGGGGAAGAGTAATGGATATTGATACAAGCAGACTACGTACAGACTTGCCGATTGTTGGGTTTGAGCCTTTCCGTCAAGTACATGCCCACTCAACAGGCAACCGCAACTCAACTGCTCAAAATGAGGCGGACTACCACTATAGAAAGGACCCTGGACTTGGGTTCTTTTCTCATGTCGTTGGAAATGGCCGTGTTATGCAGGTAGGTCCTGTAAACAAGGGAATGTGGGACGTTGGTGGCGGTTGGAATGCTGAGACCTATGCAGCAGTTGAATTGATTGAAAGCCATTCAACTAAAGAAGAGTTCATGACAGACTACCGCCTGTATATCGAATTGTTGCGAAACTTAGCAGATGAAGCAGGCTTGCCTAAAACTCTTGATACAGACGACTTGGCAGGTATCAAAACGCATGAATACTGTACCAATAACCAGCCGGATAACAGTAGCGATCACGTTGACCCGTATCCTTATCTTGCGAAATGGGGTGTTAGCCGTGAACAGTTTAAGCGAGACATTGAGAACGGGTTAGGCTCTGAAACAGGCTGGCAGAAGAATGATACAGGCTATTGGTATGTACACTCAGACGGCTCTTATCCAAAAGACAAGTTTGAGAAAATCAACGGAACTTGGTACTACTTTGACGGCTCAGGCTACATGCTTGCAGACCGCTGGAAGAAGCACTCAGACGGCAACTGGTACTGGTTTGATAACTCAGGAGAAATGGCGACAGGTTGGAAGAAAATCGCTGAGAAGTGGTACTATTTCGATGTAGAAGGTGCCATGAAGACGGGCTGGGTCAAGTACAAAGATACTTGGTACTACCTTGATAGTAAGGGCGGAAACATGGTATCTAATGAATTCGTCAGAGCAGGTCAAGGCTGGTACTACATCAAGGCAGACGGAACAATGGCAGATAAGCCAGAGTTCACAGTTGAGCCAGATGGCTTGATTACGACAAAATAATTTTAAAAAATAAAATGAAAGGAAAACTTTTCTAAAATGGTATCTACCGCAGGCTCAGGCTTGCGGTTTTTTGTTTGCTCTGAATCAAGAAAACATCTAACCAACCGACATCAATGTCGGTAGCAAAATAAATGGTTTGCTCTGAAATTGACTTGTTGACATCAACAAATAGCTTTATAAAGCACTTGGTTGCCAATTTTGTTGACGTTAACAAAATTGGAGTTTGTATTTCTATTTTGCAAAAACACGCATTTTGAACAATTAGAAACAGAAATCTAAATCCTATTGTTCAAAAAAACGTTTTCTTGAAGAATAGGAAGAGGGAATCGTGGTGTATTATTGTCAAAAATGCCATTTTGTTAATAATAGATCCTTTTTATTTTTTGATTATTGTCAAAAACGGTGTTTTGTTAATAATAAAAACAGTGAAATTACTCACTGATTCTTTTGTAAACTATTAGAAATAAACTGACACCTTCTCAACTATACGGGCAAATATGAGTATGAAAATGAATACGAAGATGAATACGGTTTTAAAAAAACGATAGCAATTAATGAGAATGATTTTAACGAAAAATAAGTAAAAAATGAACTATTGACAAGCAATAGCAAGTATTTGAAAACGTTGGGCAGTTATACCATAGTTCGTGACAGTTCCAGCTTTTTTTGATAAAATCATACAGTATGCCCTTGGGCACAAAGTATGAACTGGGACTGTCTTTCCCAGCTTCGGAGGTAAAAAATGTCAGATTCACCAATCAAATACCGTTTGATTAAGAAAGAAAAACACACAGGAGCTCGTCTGGGAGAAATCATCACTCCCCACGGCACCTTCCCAACACCTATGTTTATGCCAGTTGGGACACAAGCCACTGTCAAAACTCAGTCGCCTGAAGAATTGAAGGAGATGGGTTCGGGAATTATCCTGTCAAACACCTATCATCTCTGGCTTCGTCCTGGAGATGAACTCATCGCACGCGCAGGTGGTCTCCACAAGTTCATGAATTGGGACCAACCAATTTTGACAGATAGTGGTGGTTTTCAGGTTTATTCCTTAGCAGATAGCCGTAATATCACAGAAGAAGGTGTAACTTTTAAAAACCATCTCAATGGTTCTAAGATGTTTCTATCACCGGAAAAAGCTATCTCTATTCAGAACAATCTAGGCTCAGATATTATGATGTCCTTTGACGAATGTCCTCAGTTTTATCAACCATACGACTATGTTAAGAAATCAATCGAGCGTACCAGTCGTTGGGCTGAGCGTGGTTTGAAGGCTCATCGTCGTCCGCATGACCAAGGGTTATTTGGAATTGTGCAAGGGGCAGGATTTGAAGACCTTCGTCGCCAATCGGCTCATGACCTTGTCAGCATGGACTTCCCAGGCTACTCTATCGGTGGCTTGGCAGTAGGAGAAACCCACGAAGAGATGAATGCTGTCTTGGACTTCACAACTCAACTGCTACCTGAAAACAAACCTCGCTATTTGATGGGTGTGGGAGCGCCAGATAGCTTGATTGATGGGGTCATTCGTGGGGTGGATATGTTTGACTGTGTCCTGCCGACTCGTATCGCTCGTAACGGGACTTGTATGACCAGTCAGGGACGTTTGGTTGTAAAAAATGCCCAGTTTGCTGAGGACTTTACACCACTGGATCCTGAGTGTGATTGCTACACATGTAAGAACTATACACGCGCCTACCTTCGTCACCTGCTCAAAGCTGATGAAACCTTTGGTATTCGCTTGACTAGCTACCACAATCTTTACTTCTTGCTTAACCTGATGAAGCAAGTGCGACAAGCCATCATGGATGACAATCTCTTGGAATTTCGTGAGTATTTTGTGGAAAAATATGGCTATAATAAGTCAGGACGTAATTTCTAAAATGGAATTGATATAAGCTAAAAATCCTAAGTTTTCTCTTGGGATTTTTCTTCTTTTTTTGATAGAATAAAGTGTACAATGAAAGGAAGAATAAACTCGTATGCGCATTAAATGGTTTTCCTTGATTAGGATTACAGGTTTACTACTGGTACTCTTGTATCATTTCTTTCAGACCATCTTTCCTGGAGGATTTTTCGGGGTAGATGTCTTTTTTACATTTTCAGGTTTCCTGATTACGGCTCTACTTATCGAAGAATTTTCTAAAAATCATGAAATTGATTTACTTGGATTTTTTAGGAGACGCTTTTATCGGATTGTGCCACCTGTGGTTTTGATGATCTTGGTGACCATGCCCTTTACCTTCCTAGTTCGACAAGATTATGTGGCTGGAATTGGCGGTCAGATTGCGGGTGTCTTAGGCTTTATGACTAACTTCTATGAACTTCTAACAGGTGGGAGTTATGAATCTCAGTTCATTCCTCATTTGTTTGTTCATAATTGGAGCTTGGCTGTTGAGGTTCACTACTATATTCTTTGGGGATTGGCAGTTTGGTTCTTATCCAAACAGGCTAAATCAAATGGTCAGTTGAGGGGGATGGTCTTTCTTTTATCTGCTGCTGCCTTCTTGATTAGCTTCTTCTCCATGTTTATTGGTAGTTTTCTAGTAACCTCTTATTCCTCTGTTTACTTCTCCAGTTTAACTCATGTCTATCCATTCTTTTTGGGAAGTATCCTAGCAACGATTGTAGGTGTTCGTCAGACAACTTCTTTAGTTAAGCAGTTGGATAAAATCTGGGATTTACGCAAGACCCTTTTAGTTTTTGGAGGAGGTTTTAGCTTCTTACTCATTTTGACCTTCTTTGTCAAATTTACCTATCTCTTTGCCTATCTTATGGGCTTCTTGCTTGCCAGCCTTGCAGCCCTTGCTATGATTCTGGCAGCGCGTGTCTTACATGAAAAGACTCCTAACATGCAGGAGCCAAAGATGATCAGCTTTTTAGCAGATACTAGCTATGCAGTTTATCTCTTCCATTGGCCTTTTTATATCATTTTCTCACAGCTGACATCAAATCTTCTTGCTGTGTTACTGACTTTGATTTTTTCTTATGGATTTTCTAGCCTGTCATTCTATGTGTTGGAACCTTGGATTGCAGGCAAGAACACACCTATTTTACAAACTCTTCGTCCCCTGCCTTATATTCACGCAATTTTTGCAACAAGTACAGGAATCTTGGCCTTCATTGTCCTCTTAGTGACTTTGTTGGCACCACAAGTGGGAGCGTTTGAGACAGACTTAACTGTCAATGGTTTGAAGCAAGCTGCAACAAATATTAGCCAGACCAAGGTGATGGCAGAACGGGCAGATGCAAATAGTTTGGGGATTGCTGATGGCACTATGTTAATTGGTGACTCGGTGGCTTTAAGAGCTAATACAGCCTTGCAGACAGCCCTTCTAGGGGCACAGATTAATGCACAAGTTAGCAGAACAACTAAGACTGCCAATGAAATCATGCTAAATAATAGCCAGAATAAATTTTTACCTAAGATGGTGGTCATTGCAACAGGGGTAAATAATCCTGAAAATTACAAGGAAGATTGGGATAGTATCGTGAAAAATCTTCCTAAGGGACACCATATGATTTTGGTTACTCCTTATGAGGGAGATAAGACAAAAGAGACCTATGCAATCGTTGAGAAGGCTGCTGCCTATATGAGAGAATTGGCAGAGAAGACTCCTTACGTCACGATAGCAGATTGGAATCAAGTTGCGAAAGAGCATCCAGAAATTTGGACTGGGACAGACCAAGTTCATTTTGGAAGTGACAATAGTAAAATTGAAGCAGGAGCTAAATTGTATGCAGATACCATTGCTACAGCCTTGCAAACAGCTCAAGACAAACCAGTCAAATCAAAATAACGTATATTTAAAAGAGAAGAGTTGGAGAAATCCAGCTCTTTTAAAATATCTCTAGAAAATAGGTCTATACCATTTACAAATGAATCAGAAAGGTTTATAATGTAATTGACATAATAAATATCAAAAGTAATCTTTTAAGGAGGTCATTATTATGCCTAATTACGTTAAAGCGGATCAGTTTTTCTATCCATTTGGCATTCGTCGCGGTGGGTACTTAGAACTTGTTGATGGCAAATTTGGGAAACATGTGGATCAAATTCCTGAAGGAGCAGAGGTTCTTGACTATACTGGTTATAGCATTGCACCAGGTCTTGTGGATACTCATATTCATGGATATGCAGGTGTAGATGTGATGGACAACAACATTGAAGGTACATTGCATACTATGAGTGAAGGACTTCTTAGTACCGGTGTTACCAGTTTCTTGCCCACAACTTTAACAGCCACTTATGAGCAATTGCTTGCAGTCACTGAAAATCTTGGAAACCATTATAAAGAAGCAACGGGTGCTAAGATTCGTGGGATTTATTATGAAGGTCCATATTTCACAGAAACTTTTAAGGGGGCACAAAATCCAACTTATATGAGAGACCCGGGTGTTGAGGAGTTTCATTCTTGGCAGGATGCTGCAAAAGGGATGCTAAATAAAATCGCTATTGCACCAGAACGTGATGGGGTGGAAGATTTTGTACGTACTATTACAGGTGAAGGTGTGACAGTTGCTCTAGGACACTCAGATGCGACATTTGAACAAGCTAAGAAGGCAGTTGATGCTGGAGCTAGTGTATGGGTACATGCCTATAATGGGATGCGTGGTTTAACACACCGCGAACTAGGTATGGTAGGAGCTATGTATGAGCTCCCACATACTTACGCAGAATTGATTTGTGATGGTTATCACGTAGATCCAAAAGCTTGTGAGATTTTACTTAAGCAAAAGGGGACAGAAAACATCGCTCTTATTACGGACTGTATGACAGCTGGTGGGCTTGAAGACGGTGACTATATGTTGGGAGAATTCCCTGTTGTAGTAGCAAATGGAACTGCACGTCTCAAATCTACTGGTAATTTGGCAGGTTCTATCCTCAAACTTAAAGATGGTATGAGAAATGTAGTCGAGTGGGGTATTGCGAATCCGCATGAAGCAGTCATGATGGCCAGCCTCAACCCAGCTAAATCCGTTCACATCGATGATGTTTGTGGCCAAATCCGTGAAGGTTATGATGCGGACTTTATCGTACTAGATAAAGATTTGGAATTGGTAGCAACCTACCTAGACGGTGTGAAACGTTATCAAGCATAAGAGAGAAAGCAGAAGTTAGAGATTAGCTTCTGCTTTTTTATCTATAGTACTTTACTGGTAAATAAAAAAGTTAAAAAAATCACAAAAAAACTTGAATAAGCAAATGAAAGGGTTTACAATTGTATTATAAATAATACAAATAAAAAAACGGAGGAATGCTTTATGAAAGCCTATACTTATGTTAAACCAGGACTTGCTTCTTTTGTTGATGTAGACAAACCAGTTATTCGCAAGCCAACAGACGCTATTGTGCGTATCGTAAAAACTACTATTTGTGGAACAGACCTCCATATTATCAAAGGGGATGTTCCCGCTTGCCAAAGTGGTACCATTCTTGGTCACGAAGGGATTGGGATTGTTGAAGAAGTTGGAGAAGGAGTTTCTAACTTCAAAAAAGGCGACAAGGTCTTGATTTCTTGTGTCTGTGCCTGTGGTAAATGCTACTACTGTAAAAAAGGAATTTATGCCCACTGTGAAGACGAAGGGGGCTGGATTTTCGGTCACCTGATTGATGGTATGCAGGCTGAATATCTACGTGTCCCTCATGCAGATAACACTCTTTACCATACTCCAGAAGATTTGTCAGATGAAGCCTTGGTTATGCTATCAGATATTCTACCTACTGGATATGAAATTGGTGTCTTAAAAGGGAAAGTAGAACCTGGTTGCAGCGTAGCCATTATTGGTTCAGGACCAGTTGGATTGGCTGCTCTTTTGACAGCTCAATTCTATTCACCAGCTAAATTGATTATGGTGGACTTAGACGATAACCGCTTGGAAACTGCTGTATCATTTGGTGCGACTCATAAGGTTAATTCTTCAGACCCTGAAAAAGCCATTAAAGAAATTTATGATTTGACAGATGGTCGTGGTGTAGATGTTGCTATCGAAGCTGTTGGTATTCCTGCAACATTTGATTTCTGTCAAAAGATTATTGGTGTAGACGGAACAGTTGCCAACTGTGGTGTACATGGTAAACCAGTTGAATTTGATTTAGACAAACTTTGGATTCGCAACATCAATGTAACAACTGGTTTGGTATCTACAAATACAACTCCACAATTGTTGAAAGCACTTGAAAGTCATAAGATTGAACCAGAAAAATTGGTAACTCACTATTTCAAACTAAGTGAAATTGAAAAAGCCTATGAAGTTTTTAGTAAAGCAGCAGACCACCATGCCATTAAGGTCATTATCGAAAATGATATCTCAGAAGCTTAAGTAGTGAAAACATTTTGGAACACAAGTAAATAGAAATTCAGTCATCATAAGATGGCTGGATTTTTTATCTTGAAATTAAGAAATGAGCATATTTCTTTCCTTGTCTAGCGGAATTAGTTATAATATACGGTACAAAGGAATGAATGAATATGTATCGTGTTATAGAAATGTACGGAGATTTTGAACCTTGGTGGTTCTTAGAAGGTTGGGAAGAAGATATTGTAGCAAGTAGAAAATTTGACCAGTATTATGATGCTCTCAAATACTACAAAACTTGCTGGTTTAGATTGGAACAAGAATCCCCTCTTTATAAAAGCAGAAGTGACTTGATGACCATTTTTTGGGATCCAGAAGACCAACGCTGGTGTGATGAATGTGATGAGTATTTACAACAATACCATTCTTTGGCTCTTTTACAGGATGAGCAGGTTATTCCAGATGAAAAATTACGTCCAGGCTATGAAAAACAAACAGGTAAGGAAAGTCACCGTTCTTGCCGTATGAAATTAAAATAGAGAAAAAGTAACTTTTTTGGAGTTGCTTTTTTTATTTTCCCAAATCTTTGCGAATAGTATAGGTGAGGAGGTAAGTATGGTTCAAGAAATTGCACAAGAAATCATTCGTTCGGCTCGGAAAAAAGGAGCGCAAGATATTTATTTTGTCCCCAAGTTAGACGCCTATGAGCTTCATATGAGGGTAGGAGACGAGCGCTGTAAAATCGGTTGTTATGATTTTGAAAAATTTGCGGCCGTCATCAGTCATTTCAAGTTTGTGGCAGGTATGAATGTGGGAGAAAAGCGACGTAGTCAACTTGGTTCCTGTGATTATACCTATGACGATAAGATGGCGTCCCTACGTTTATCTACCGTAGGCGATTATCGAGGGCATGAGAGTTTAGTCATTCGCTTGTTGCACGATGAGGAGCAGGATTTGCATTTTTGGTTTCAGGATATTGAAGAACTGGGCAAGCAGCACAGGCAACGGGGACTCTATCTCTTTGCTGGTCCAGTCGGAAGTGGCAAGACAACCTTGATGCATGAATTGGCCAAGTCACTCTTTAAAGGACAGCAAGTCATGTCCATCGAAGATCCTGTCGAAATCAAGCAGGACGACATACTCCAGTTGCAGCTAAATGAAGCAATCGGACTGACCTATGAAAATCTGATTAAGCTTTCCCTACGTCATCGACCAGATCTCTTGATTATCGGAGAAATTCGAGACAGCGAGACGGCGCGTGCAGTAGTCAGAGCCAGTCTGACAGGTGCGACAGTCTTTTCAACCATTCATGCCAAGAGTATTCGAGGTGTTTATGAGCGCTTGCTGGAGTTGGGTGTGAGTGAGGAAGAGTTGGCAGTCGTTCTACAAGGAGTCTGCTACCAGAGATTAATCGGGGGAGGAGGAATCGTTGACTTTGCAAATAAAGACTATCAAGAACACCAGCCAACTAGCTGGAATGAACAGATTGACCAGCTTCTTAAAGATGGACATATCACAAGTCTTCAGGCTGAAACGGAAAAAATTAGCTACAGCTAAGCAAAAAAATATCATTACTTTGTTTAACAATCTCTTTTCCAGTGGTTTTCATCTGGTGGAGACCATCTCCTTTTTAGATAGGAGTGCCTTGTTGGACAAGCAGTGCGTGACCCAGATGCGCACAGGTTTGTCTCAGGGAAAATCATTCTCAGAAATGATGGAAAGTTTGGGTTTTTCAAGTGCCATTGTCACTCAGTTATCTCTAGCTGAAGTCCATGGGAATCTCCACCTGAGTTTGGGAAAGATAGAAGAATATCTGGATAATCTGGCCAAGGTCAAGAAAAAACTAATTGAAGTAGCGACCTATCCCTTGATTTTACTGGGGTTTCTTCTCTTAATCATGCTGGGACTACGGAACTATCTACTACCACAACTGGATAGTAGCAATATTGCCACCCAAATTATCGGCAATCTGCCACAAATCTTTCTAGGAATGGTAGGATTTGTTTCAGTAGGTGTCCTTTTAGCACTCACTTTTTATAAAAGAAGTTCTAAGATGAGGCTCTTCTCGATGTTGGCACGCCTTCCCTTTTTTGGAATTTTTGTGCAGACTTATTTGACAGCCTATTATGCGCGTGAATGGGGGAATATGATTTCGCAGGGGATGGAGTTGACGCAGATTTTTCAGATCATGCAGGAACAAGGTTCCCAACTCTTTAAAGAAATCGGTCGAGATTTGGCTCAAGCCCTACAAAATGGTCAGGAATTTTCTCAGACTATAGGAACCTATCCTTTCTTTAAGAAGGAGTTGAGTCTCATCATCGAGTATGGGGAAGTCAAGTCCAAGCTGGGTAGTGAGTTGGAAATCTATGCTGAAAAAACTTGGGAAGCCTTTTTTACCCGAGTCAACCGCACCATGAATTTGGTGCAACCACTGGTTTTTATCTTTGTGGCACTGATTATCGTTTTACTTTATGCGGCAATGCTCATGCCCATGTATCAAAATATGGAGGTAAATTTTTAACATGAAAAAAATGATGACATTCTTGAAAAAAGCTAAGGTTAAAGCTTTTACACTTGTGGAGATGTTGGTGGTCTTGCTCATCATCAGCGTGCTTCTATTACTCTTTGTACCTAATCTGACCAAGCAAAAAGAAGCAGTCAACGACAAAGGAAAAGCTGCTGTTGTTAAGGTGGTGGAAAGTCAGGCAGAGCTTTATAGCTTAGATAAAAATGAAGATGCTAGCCTAAGTAAGTTACAAGCAGATGGGCGAATCACAGAAGAACAGGCTAAAGCTTATAAAGAATACCATGCTAAACAAAATACCAGTCAAACCGTTGCAGATTAAGGCATTTACCATGCTGGAAAGCCTCTTGGTTTTGGGTCTTGTGAGTATCCTTGCCTTGGGCTTGTCCGGCTCTGTTCAGTCCACTTTTGCGGCGGTAGAGGAGCAGATTTTCTTTATGGAGTTTGAAGAACTCTATCGGGAAACTCAAAAACGCAGTGTAGCTAGTCAGCAAAAGACTAGTCTGAACTTAGATGGGCAGACGATTAGCAATGGCAGTCAAAAGTTGACAGTTCCTAAAGGAATTCAAGCACCATCGGGACAAAGTATCACATTTGACCGAGCTGGGGGCAATTCGTCCCTGGCTAAGGTTGAATTTCAGACCAGCAAAGGAGCGATTCGTTATCAATTATATCTAGGAAATGGAAAAATTAAACGCATTAAGGAAACAAAAAATTAGGGCAGTAATTTTACTAGAAGCAGTAGTTGCTCTAGCTATCTTTGCCAGTATTGCTACCCTCCTTTTGGGACAAATTCAGAAAAATAGACAAGAAGAAGCAAAAATCTTGCAGAAAGAAGAAGTTGTGCGTGTAGCTAAGATGGCTCTGCAGACAGGTCAAAATCAGGTAAACATAAACGGAGTGGAGATTCAGGTGTTTTCTAGTAAAAAGGGATTGGAGGTCTACCATGGTTCAGAACAGTTGTTGGCTATCAAAGAGCCATAAGGTCAAGGCTTTTACCTTGTTGGAATCCCTGATTGCCCTCATTGTCATCAGTGGAAGCTTACTCCTCTTTCAAGCCATGAGTCAGCTCCTCATTTCAGAAGTTCGCTACCAGCAACAAAGCGAACAAAAAGAGTGGCTCTTGTTTGTGGATCAGTTGGAGGCAGAATTAGACCGTTCGCAGTTCGAAAAAGTAGAAGGCAATCGCCTCTATATGAAGCAGGATGGTAAGGACATCGCTATAGGTAAGTCAAAATCAGATGATTTTCGGAAAACCGATGCCAGTGGACGGGGTTATCAGCCGATGGTTTATGGCCTCAAATCTGCGCAGATTACAGAGGACAATCAACTGGTTCGTTTTCGTTTCCAGTTCCAAAAAGGCTTAGAAAGGGAGTTCATCTATCGTGTGGAAAAAGAAAAAAGTTAAGGCAGGTGTTCTCCTCTATGCAGTCACCATGGCAGGCATCTTTAGTCTTTTGTTACAATTTTACTTGAACCGACAAGTCGCCCACTATCAAGACTATGTTTTGAATAAAGAAAAGCTGATTGCTTTTGCTATGGCTAAGCGAACCAAAGATAAGGTTGAGCAAGAAAGTGGGGAACAGGCCTTTAATCTAGGTCAGGTGAGCTATCAAAATAAGAAAACAAGCTTGGTGACGACGGTTCATACGCCTAAGAGCCAATATGAATTTCTATTTCCTTCAGTCAAAATCAAAGAAGAGAAAACAGATAAAAAGGAAGAGGTAGCGACCGATTCAAGCGAAAAAGCGGAGAAGAAAAAATCAGAAGAGAAGGTCGAAAAGAAAGATAATGCTTAGCCAATCAAACTACTTTGTGCTAAACTAAAAATATGAAACATGATTTTAACCACAAAGCAGAAACTTTTGATTCCCCTAAAAATATCTTTCTTGCAAACTTGGTTTGTCAAGTAGTCGAGAAACAGATTGATTTTCTATCAGACAAAGAAATTTTGGATTTCGGTGGAGGGACGGGTCTGTTAACCTTGCCCCTAGCCAAGCAGGCTAAGTCTGTAACACTGGTGGATATTTCGGAGAAAATGCTGGAGCAAGCTCGCTTGAAAGCGAAGCAGCAAGACATCAAGAATATCCAGTTTTTGGAACAAGATTTACTGAAAAATCCCTTAGAGCAAGAGTTTGATCTCATTGTTGTTTGTCGTGTTCTTCATCATATGCCTGATTTGGATGAGGCTCTCTCACTGTTTCATCAACATCTGAGAGAAAACGGACAACTCCTCATTGCTGATTTTACCAAGACAGAAGCTAACCATCATGGATTTGAATTGGTGGAACTGGAAAACAAGCTAGCTCAGTTTGGTTTTTCGAGCATTGACAGTCAGATTCTTTACAGTGCTGAAGACCTGTTTCAAGGAAATTACTCAGAACTCTTTTTAACAGTAGCTCAAAAATCACTCGCCTAGTCAGGGAGTGATTTTTTTGTACGACGGGCATGTCGTTCATCTGAGGTGTGAGTCCTCCGTGGGCCCCCGCTATCGGTGAACCAAATAGCGATTCCAAAGTCTGATTATCATGAGCTAGTAGAGGGAGGAAGAGATAGCGAAATAGTGGCTCTACGAACAGAAAGAGCATAGCGAGTTGTATACAGTTTTGAAGTTTTTTTACCTGTTTTACTGGTTTTATACTGAAAATATACACTCCCTCTGATATATATATATATATATATACTAAATAAAGCGATTTGCTGATTTTATTACTATTTTTGGAGTGGTTTGATTTGCGGAAATATCAATGTTAGATATATTTATACATAGAATTAAATAATAAAACTTTTTTATCATGAACGTATATTGAGTTGACTTAATATATTCAAAGAAGTAGAATATAATTAGGAAAAAATATCTTTTTAGAAGAAGGAGTTAAATATGTTTTTTAGACGCCAAAAAGGTGAATATAGAGAAACGGATCGTGTGACCCGTTTCAAGTTGATCAAGTCGGGTAAGCATTGGTTGCGTGCCTCGACCTCTCAATTTGGTCTCTTTAAAGTCTTACGTGGTGGTGTAGATGCTGCTCAGGTAACAACTGAAGTAATCGAAGAGCAATCATCAAATACATTAACAGGATTGGATATCCTGAAAGGGATAGCCGCAGCAGGGACGGTGCTCGGAGGAGCAGTTGCAACACAAACAACTGTCTATGCCCATGACGCCCTTGAAAAGACAGTAGAGTCCAAAGAAACACTTGCAAATACAGACACAGTAACTTTGGGAACAGTAAAAGATCAGGAGGGGACTCAAGCCGACAGCCTATCAGTTTCTGTCAGCCAAAGCCAATCCTTGTCTGAGGAAGCTTCCAAGAATGCAAGTAAACATCTTTCAGAAAGTGAAAGCCAATCAGTAAGTACATCAACAAGTGCTTCTGTATCAGCAAGTACATCTGCTTCTGAAAGTGCAAGTACAAGTGCATCTGAGTCAGCCTCAACAAGTGCTTCTCAATCACAAGCTGGAGTAACTTCTGAACTTGCAAAACCAGCAACATCAGAGACAGCTTCAAATAAAGAGACATCTGTTCGTAAGGAAGATGCAGCTAACGCGACAGCTGACGCAGCTCTTTCAAAAGTTATCACTGAAAGCCTCGCATCTCTACAAGCAGTTGAAACTCGTTTGAGCCAAATTACCTCAACGACTTCAAGCTTGGTGGATACAACGACAACAGCTGCCGTAGCGACTACAGTATCTGCTGAGAGTAACAAAAAAGCTGAAGAAGACCGCAAACGTCTGTCTAAAATCTCAGCTTCTATGGGTGAATACCTAGCTAAGTCTATCGGTCTACCAAATACGGAAGCAGCGGTTGCTAAGGTTAATGCTGCTGTAACAGCTATCGAAGAAGCATTGAAAACTCCGAATGCTGACCTTACAGCAGTTATCAAGCAAGCAAAAGCTGCAGAAGCTTCTATTGCCAATGCGGTTCAACGTGCTACAAATGGAAAACGTAGTGTGCTAAATGGTAGACAGATGGAGCGAGGAGTTAGCTTTAGAGAAGTGGCTCCAGAGAATACTCCAGGAAATACTAATTTTGGAAAGGCTACAGTTGCCTATGTGATATCAGAGGAAGAATCAAAACGTGAGCCTTTGGCAAATGGATACAAACCTGGCACCTATATCTATGCAACAGAAGGACGACAGGGAAATAACCAAGAACCTGGTAAGGCAAATATCGCTACACGTGTTCTAGTCAAAAATATTCGTAACCAAGTTTATATGACTTCAACGAGACATGGTAATACGACAGAATGGGAAGTTACTTTTAATAATACTGGCGAACATCATGATAATCCCTATTTCTACTTTACTGTACCAAAAGGCCATGTTATTACTCGCATGGAAGTTTGGCAAAAAGATAATGCTAATTCAAATTCAAAATGGAATTTGTTAGGGAAAAGTGAAGGAAACAATACCAACGAGGCTGCTAAGGCTTTTCTAAGTAATTCTAAAAGTGAATTCCTCAGAGCAGCTATTGGGAATGCTTCAAATAATGGTGGTGGGCCTTACTATGAAAATGTAGCTGGTGTGGGTCCGAGCGGTGTTGGTCGAGGTTCGCTTACAAGCTTGCGAGACTTTGCCTTTAATAATCCAGATGTATACTATCAGACAGATAAAATATCGGATAAGATAAAAAAGGCTGGGGACTTCGCCTTTAATACTATCGAAGATGCTACAGCTAATGTATTTGCCATTAATCCTAGAGGCTCTGCTCGTCAGGAAATATATAAATTCAAATATACAACGACTAGCCCAGAAAAGACTGATGATTTTTACATGGCTGGTTTCCGTTCCTTAGAAAATTCTCGCCATAGAAACTATCTACAAATGAATGGTTCTCCAGAACGGTATTGGTTGGAGTTGAAACCAGGAATACCATCTGCATTCTTGAAATGGGGTGGTGGGATAAGTTCATTGGCACCATATGATATCTCTACAATTGCGGATGTTTATGATAAAGAAACAGGTCAAAAAACACCTCTTAAAAGTGGGGGTACTACTTATGAGATTGAAGGTGTTTCCAAGGATAGTAACTTCATTAAATATGATGGTGCTAATAAACGAAATGGTATTGTACTAGGTAAAGGTGAGTATAGACTTAGTGCGAAAAATTCAAATGGCGCGTCTTATAAACTTCCATTTAAGATTGTAACGCAGTCCGATGTATATGAACCTGTAATTAATCAATCGCAGACTAATGGTCAGGTTTCACAGGGTCAGGTGGTTCCAGCAGCATCTGTTATTCAAAAATTTGAGGATAAATCTTCGACTATACCAGGATTTGTAAAACCTGATTCAAATGATTATAAAGACTCTGTAAATAACAGAGGTGGGGGACCAGAAGTTATTCCGACTACTACACCGATTACTTCTGGTGTAGTTACTGAAGAAAGGCTACACGTTCAGAAAGTTGAATGGGTTGGTGGTAGCGATAAGATTGGTTCAGGAGTAGGGGAGAATATGGCTGTAAAAGCCATAGTGGATAGTAAAGAAGTTTACTTATCCGTACCTGATGATATGGATATCTCGAGATTGGGAGATAGATTAACTGATGCTGATAAACGGGCGATTCTCAAGTACCATGATTTAGATGGAAAAGCACGAATTACTGGAACTAAAATAGGACTAAGCAAGCAACTTAGAACGATATATAAAGATAATGTTGGTGGCGATTCAGTCGATGTTTCGGAAGTATTCTTTGAAAATGTTGCTAAGGCTACTGCAACAGCTCCTCATGTCGATCCTAAGAGTGATGGTAGTGTAGTTGTTCGTCCTGAAGCAAACAATGATAAGATAAATATATCTTATACACCGACTACATCGACGACTGCTAACACTCCTACTCAAATTACGATTAAAAAATCTGGAACTAAATGGGAAAATAGCGATCCTCTTCCAGTTGGGGTGACTTTAGATAAATCGACTGGTAATGTGACTATTTCCGAAGAGGCAGTCAAAGATAACACTCCAGTTAATGCAACGTCTTATAACTTTAATTCAGATGGAGCTACAACCACCGCTACTGCGAAGGCACCGTATAGAGCTAAAACAGATCGTTTTTATGCCGTTGAAGGAGAAAATTCTAGCCAACTCAACGCTCGTGACTTTGTTGTAGATGGTAATGGTGGAGCTTTGCCTTCAACTACCAATGTTACTTGGAAACCTGGAACTTTAGATTTATCAACTCCGGGTACGAAAACAGCAACCTTGCTCGTTACTAAAGGAAGTGAGACTAAGGAAGTTGAGTATAACTATACGGTTCATCCAAAAATTAAAGCGAAAACAGAGAACGGAGTCACAGGTAAGTTCTTTGCATTTAAAGGAACGCAAGGATCAGGCCTTAGTAGAGTCGACGGAGGCTGGGCTAATCCGTATGGTAGAAATATAGAGGGATATACAAATCTCAATGATTTGAAGGCTGAAAGTGATGTTAAATGGTCCTATAAGTATCAATTAAATGGTACAGGTCCGGAGAAAACAACTGCTGTTGGAAAAGAAACGTTTGGTGAAGTATGGTATACAACTAAGGAAGAATCAAGGTGGGCGGATCCTATAAGTCACAAGACGACCTATACTGTGACAGCCGTCTATCCAACAGGTCGCTTTGGAGCTGAGTCGGATCCTACTCGTGCTTTGAAGAGCGAGACAACATTTGAGTATACGGTAGTTGATCCAGTAGCCAAGCAAGAGTATGTTACAACAGTTGGGAATACAGGACCTTTGAATGAGATTATTAATGACCCAGGCAAGGCGATTAAGAATTCTAGAGATGGTGTGCCGATTCCAGATGGTCCGACAGATGCAACTAGGACCACTTACAGCTGGAGAACTGCACCAGATGCTAGCACAGTAAGTACTCCAGGTATCAAAAAGGCAGATGTCACAGTTACCTTACCAAAAGGAGCTCAAACTATTAACAATAGTAGTGACATCGTTCCTGTAACCATCAAAGTTAGACCAAACCCACCACAAATCTCAGATGACCAGTTGACAAATACAGGTGGACTTCCAAGTCGTGATATTACTGTAACAAACGCTTTACCAGGCGCATCAGTAACCTTAACAATCGATGGCAGACAACTTCCAGCTAAAACAGCAGATCAAACTGGAAGAGTGACGTTTTCTGCAACTGAATTAGCAGACAGTAACGGTTTGCTTCCAACAGGAAATGTAACAGTTAAACAAAGTAAGGAATTCCCCAACCCTGTAACAAATCGTAATGAAACGTTAGAGTCAGATACTACTACTAAAACAATTACTGGAGAAAAAGTTAAACCTGTTGCTAGGACAACTGTGCAAGTAAAAAATCCTACAACTGGTAAATGGGAAACAGTTCCATCCACGAGTGAAGGTAATTTTAAGAAATATACTTTCTATTCAGGTGATCAACTGCGCTTTATTACTGAATTTAGTGATAACAGTGGAAAGATTAGCGAAACTGCAGTGAAAATAGGTGACAGCAATGGTGATAAGACTATGCCCAACAGGAATATACTTGATAATAGTTGGGGAACTGCAATTCTAAACAATATCAATAATACTCCTACGGTAGCTACAGAGAATAAACCTTACACCGTTGACACTGGTGAGAATCAAGGTAACATTAAATCAGATTTGCCATATACTGGAAGTAAGGTGAAACGTTCGGTTATTGTTAGAGATCCTTCAGGAAATTGGTCTGAAGGAAATAATCTTATACTTGAGCAGGGTCAGTTGAAGGATAGATTGGGTGAAGAAACAGTTCCTTCGATACCGGTTCGAGATATTGCTAATTTAACTCCTTCAGATAAAAATGCTATCAAAGCAGCTGTTGAAAAGGCTTATCCACAGGATAAACATCGTATCAGTACCTATACTCCACAGAGCAATGGAAATGTGCTGATTACCTATAAAGATGGAACAACAAGAACAGTTATTCCAACATTAGAACAAAATTATCAAACAAAATCAGATCGCTTCTACGCGGTTGCAGGAGAGAATCCAAATAGCTTGACAGCTCGTGATTTTATTAAATCTGCTGATGGCACAGAATTGCCTGCAAATACAAGTGTAGTTTGGAAAAATG
>OLNM01000889.1_pt1 | contig 25268 bp, 19 predicted proteins | sample 1672391 | NCBI WGS metagenome assembly OLNM01 (sample SAMEA3136680, study PRJEB25190) | human gut metagenome | reverse complement strand
GAACTGGCAAAATACCTGTATGAAAATGAAACCATCACCGGTGAAGAATTCATGCAGATTCTGGAAAGACAATAGAAAAAGCCCTTTAATTCTTAAAAAAAATGTGGTAATATGAAGACTATATCAGAGCGTGTCTGGTTTCAGACACGCTCTCGTGGTTGCATTACATATTAATCATTAGTTCAATGGACCAATGATTGATTATTTTGAATTGAGGAGGAGTGTAATGGAAAAAGAAGTAGTTTCCAAGAATTTTATTGAACAGATTATAGAAAAGGACCTGGCAGAAGGGAAATACGAGACAATCTGCACCCGTTTTCCCCCGGAACCGAACGGATATCTGCATATCGGACATGCAAAATCCATTCTGTTAAACTATGGTCTTTCTCAGGAATATAACGGAAAATTCAACCTGCGGTTTGATGATACCAACCCGACCAAAGAAAAGATCGAATTTGTGGAGTCCATCCAGGCAGATGTAAAATGGCTGGGAGCTGACTGGGAAGACCGTCTGTTCTTTGCATCCAACTATTTTGACCAGATGTACGAAGCAGCCATTAAACTGATTAAAAAGGGAAAAGCATTTGTATGTGATCTGACAGCAGAGCAGATCCGTGAATATCGCGGAACCCTGACAGAGCCTGGAAAGAACAGCCCGTACCGTGACAGAAGCGTGGAAGAAAACCTGGATCTGTTTGAACGGATGAAAAACGGAGAGTTTGAGGATGGAACAAAAGTTCTGCGTGCCAAGATCGATATGGCATCTCCGAACATCAATATGAGAGATCCGGTTATCTACCGTGTGGCACATATGACACACCACAACACCGGAGACAAATGGTGCATCTACCCGATGTACGATTTCGCACATCCGATCGAGGATGCAATTGAGGGAGTTACTCATTCTATCTGTACGCTGGAATTTGAAGATCACCGTCCGTTATATGACTGGGTGGTAAGAGAACTGGAATATCAGTATCCGCCAAAGCAGATTGAATTTGCAAAACTGTACCTGACCAATGTGGTAACCGGAAAACGTTATATCAAACGTCTGGTAGAAGAGGGTATCGTAGACGGCTGGGATGATCCGCGTCTGGTATCCATCGCCGCTCTGAGAAGAAGAGGATTTACACCGGAATCCATCAAGATGTTTGTGGAACTGTGTGGTGTGTCCAAGGCAAACAGCTCTGTGGACTATGCTATGCTGGAGTACTGCATCCGTGAAGATCTGAAACTGAAACGTTCCCGTGTGATGGCGATCCTGGATCCGGTAAAACTGATCATTGATAATTATCCGGAAGGTCAGATCGAAGAGCTGGAAGCTCCGAACAACATGGAAAATGAAACTCTGGGAACCAGAAAAGTACCGTTTGGCAAAGAACTGTACATTGAGAGAGAAGATTTCATGGTAGAACCTCCAAAAAAATACAAACGTCTTTACCCGGGCAACGAAGTACGTCTGATGAATGCCTACTTTGTAACCTGTGTGGGTTATGATACCGACGAAGATGGCAACGTGACAGCCGTTCACTGTACGTACGATCCTGCTTCCAAGGGAGGCAATTCGCCGGACGGAAGAAAAGTAAAAGGAACCATTCACTGGGTAAGCGCACAGGATAATGTGCAGGCAGAGGTTCGTCTGTATGAAAATATCATTGATGAAGAGAAGGGTGTTTATAACGAAGACGGTTCCCTGAACCTGAACCCGAACTCTCTGACGGTTCTGAAAAACTGTTATGTGGAAAAGAGCCTGAAAGATGCGAAAGCATATGACAGCTTCCAGTTCGTAAGAAACGGATTTTTCTGTGTGGATGCAAAAGATTCCAAAGAGGGAGCGCTGGTATTTAACCGGATCGTTTCTCTTAAGAGTTCTTTCAAACTGCCAAATAAATAAAAAGATAAGAAAAGCGGAACAGCTGCAGATCTGTGAAACAGGAGCAGTCGTTCCGCTTTTTAACTTACATGAACAATCAGTCTTCTGAATTGTCAGAAGGAGTTTCTTTTTCAGAAGCGTCTTCTTCAGATTCTTCTATATGTTTTTCGTCTTCAGGAACAGGCGAATCTGAAGGAATCGTGGTGTAGCTGCGGCACGGGGTGCAGCTGCTGACTTCCGGGTTTTCTTCTTCACCATCCCACAGATCATCAAAGTCCTCCTCACCGAGGTCATTGACTTCTTTACATTTTTTTATATAGGCAAAGGCAGCACCTAAAGCAGTACCAACGATGGCCAGTCCAGTCAGAGTTTTTAAAAGTTTTTTATTCATTTGCGTCAGTCTCCTTTTTTGTACTCTCATATCATAATATCTATTCTAATCCATTTTGCGTTAAAAGAAAAGGATTATTTTTAAGAGAACAGATGGTGGAAGGTGAACAGTGTTACTATTCACTGGCAATATCCCGCGAGGTGTTTTTTGTGAGCGAAGGTCACAGAAAACCCGAGACATACCGCGCGAATTTATGCGATCAGCATAAATTCTGTGCATCGCGCAGCGTGTTACTGAGAACGGAGTGAACAGTAACTGAACAGTAATGCGTTTCCGCTTGCATCAGGCGGTGACAGGAAGTATAATGTAAGAAATCTGAGAATGTTGTCTGAAAAAAACGGATAAAACAAAGCAATGACAGATTGGGTTGAAAGGAAGAGGACAGAAATGTATAAAGCTTGTATTTTTGATCTGGATGGAACACTGGCAGATACGGTAGAATCCATTGCAAATGTTGCAAATCAGATTCTGGAGCGTTTTGGAGCGCCGGCACAGCCGGTAGAGGACTATAAATATCATGCAGGCGATGGCGGAAATGTACTGATGGAACGGTGCATGAAAGCTGCGGGAGCAGATATGAGCCGCCTGGAAGAAGGTCAGAGACTATACCGTGAGATTTTTGCCAGAGATCCATTATATAAAGTTACCGTATTTGACGGGATGAAGGAGACTCTGAAAGAACTGAAGCAAAGAGGCGTGAAGCTGGCGGTATTGTCCAACAAGCCACATGAAGCGACATATCTGGCTGTGACCGGACTGTTTGGCAGCGATACGTTTGAAGTCATCCAGGGGCTGGAAGTGGGGATGAAGAAAAAGCCGGACCCATCCGGAGCATGGAAAATTGCGAAAAAACTACAGGTGGAGCCGTCGGAGTGCATGTATGTGGGAGACACGAATACTGACATGAAGACCGGAAAAGCGGCAGGGATGTACACCATCGGAGTGCTGTGGGGATTTCGGGAGCGAAAAGAACTGGAAGAGAATCATGCGGATGAAATTATCGACCGACCGGAAAAATTACTGAAGATTCAGGAGGAAAAATAAAATGTACAGCAAGGAGTGCGTAGAAACCTTTTTAAAACAGCAGGGACAGCTTTTTGATGAACCTGTGGCAGAGACTTATGAGGAAGCAGAAGAATTTCTTGAAGAATGTATGGCTGTTGTAGTAAAAAACATCAAAGAAGTAAAAGAATATCTGGATGAAAGCGGCATGGATGTTGAGGGCATGAGTAAAGAAGAACTTCTAGAAGCCAGTGAAATCTTCTCTTTGCCGGACGGAACTTATTTGATCGTGGAAGGATGACAACGCTACAAAAAGCTATTCTGGAAATCTTGTAACTATTCAGCCACTATTATAAATGGAATGAATAGTTACGAAAATTATATGGAATAAGAGAAAATTAAGAAACCTCCTGTGTCTTTCTAAAAATTTGGCTGTTACTATAGTTCCTTGTAAACCAGGGAAAATTCGTAACAGAGAAACTGTAAAACAGTTACAAAATATTTTAGAAAGATACAGGAGGTTTTTATGAAGAGGAAAGACTGGACAGGTGGATTATTTTTTATTTATCTGGCGTTTGTGATATGGGTTATACTATTGAAGTTCAGCACATCACCAGATGCACTTCCTCATTTGCGAAATATCAATCTGATTCCTTATGGAGATTGCCTGATGATAAATGGAAATCTGAACATCAGGGAACTGGCGGAAAATATATTGATTTTTGTACCATTTGGAATATATGGAGGTATGTTGGCGCGAGAAAGAGCAGGGGGAACAGTGATCCTCGCCGGGGCAGGATTCAGTCTGTTTTTAGAAACACTGCAGTATTTGCTTGCTATGGGAGCAAGTGACATTACTGATGTAATCAATAATACTCTGGGAGCAGTTATAGGGGGTCTTTTGTGGAAGGCATTTCGTAAAATTGCGGGAGAAAAAAGCTGGCTGATCGTTCAGATTCTTGCAACTGTGGGAACTGTTGGTATGTTGGGAGTGAGTGTACTGATTTGTATCGCAAATGCATAGAAAAAGAAAATGTGATATGTAACAATAATAGACAATATATATATAAATGTGCTTTTGGGCTTTAAATATTTGTAAAAGACATTGAATTCCCAAATGGATAATGCTAAACTAAGAAAGACATAAGAATCAACGGAACTGTTGAGACAATGAACAGTTTCGAATGAGTTCCTTAAGGAGGGAAAAGCAAATGAGAATCTTAGTTACAGGTGGTGCTGGTTATATCGGAAGCCATACATGCGTAGAACTGCTGAATGCAGGTTATGACGTTGTTGTTGTGGACAATCTGTACAATGCCAGTGAGAAAGCTCTGGAGAGAGTAGAAGAAATCACAGGAAAAAAAGTAGTATTTTATAATGCGGATATTGGTGATAAAGAAGCCATGAACGATATCTTCGACAAAGAGAAGGTAGACGCAGTTATTCATTTTGCCGGACTGAAAGCGGTAGGAGAATCTGTAGTAAAACCAATCGAGTATTATGAAAATAATATTGCAGGAACTCTGAATCTGTGTGATGCCATGAGAAATCACGGAGTTAAAAATATTATCTTCAGTTCTTCTGCAACTGTATACGGAGATCCGGCATTTATCCCGATCACTGAAGAATGCCCGAAAGGAACCTGTACCAATCCTTACGGATGGACAAAATGGATGCTGGAACAGATCCTTACTGACCTGCATACCTCAGATCCGGAATGGAATGTTATCCTGCTTCGTTACTTTAACCCAATCGGTGCTCATAAGAGCGGCATGATCGGTGAAGATCCGAAAGGAATCCCGAACAATCTGCTTCCATATGTTGCACAGGTTGCCATCGGTAAACTGGAATGTCTGGGAGTCTTCGGTGATGATTATGATACTCCGGACGGAACCGGTGTACGTGATTACATCCATGTAGTAGACCTGGCTGTAGGTCATGTAAAAGCATTGAAAAAACTGGAAGAAAAACCGGAAGTTCGTGTATACAACCTGGGAACAGGACATGGTTACAGTGTACTGGATGTGGTTCATGCATTTGAAAAGGCATGCGGTCATGAAGTAAAATACCAGATCAAACCGAGACGTGCAGGTGACATCGCCATGTGCTACTGCGATCCTACCAAAGCAAAAGAAGAACTGGGATGGGAAGCGCAGTACGGCATCGAAGAGATGTGTCAGGATTCCTGGAGATGGCAGAGCCAGAACCCGGATGGATATGCAACCGAAAAATAATAGCTGCTCGGCAGGTATCCCGTAACCGGGAAGATACTGGAAAGTTACGGGAAATGAAGTATAAATAAAAAACATATAGCCCCGGATTTCATACAGCGTGAAATCCGGGGCTATTTTTAAATTTACGCGAGCAACGAGCCAAATTCGCAAAGCGTATTTTATCTCGTTGCGTTGCAAATCAATTATGCATTATGAAGAATTGATTTGTGTTCGTAAATCGGTTCGCAGGTCAGCTGGATACCGAGACGTTTGAAGGTCTGGATATCAACCTGAGACAACATCACACTTGTGTGTACCTGACAGCCTTTCAGGTTCGGGATCTGTTCCAGTGCTTTCTGAGCAGCCGGGTTCAGAGCAGTACTGCTGGAGAGCGCGATCAGGATCTCATCGGTGTGCAGTCTCGGGTTGCGGCTTCCCAGATAAGAAGTTTTCAAAATCTGGATCGGTTCGATGGCAGCAGGGGAAAGAATATGTGTTTCATGGGAGATGCCAGCCAGCTCTTTCAGTGCGTTCAAAAGAAGAGCGGCAGAGGATCCCAGCAGATCAGAGGTCTTTCCGGTGATGATTTTACCGTCGGGCAATTCCATGGCAGCAGCCGGTGCACCGGTCTGTTCTGCGCGATTCAGGGCAGCACTGACAACCTTACGATCCTGTGGTGTGATATGTGCCTGCTTCATCAGCAGTTCCAGCTTGAAGACTTCGTCTTCTTTTTTGGAACCATCTACCAGTCCGGTCTTTGCCTGATAATACCGGCGGATGATTTCCTGACGGGAAGCCTCCTGGCATACCTCATCATCGATGATACAATTTCCAGCCATATTGACCCCCATGTCTGTCGGAGATTTGTAAGGGCATTCACCGAAAATCCGTTCAAACATGGCTTCCAGTACCGGGAAGATTTCCACATCACGATTGTAATTGACTGTAGTTTCTCCGTAAGCTTCCAGATGGAAAGGGTCGATCATATTGACATCGTTCAGATCAGCAGTGGCAGCTTCGTATGCCAGATTAACCGGATGCTTCAACGGGATATTCCAGATCGGGAATGTCTCAAACTTCGCATAACCGGCACGAACACCACGTTTCTGCTCATGGTACAGCTGAGACAGGCAGGTAGCCATCTTTCCGCTTCCAGGCCCCGGAGCTGTGATAACAACCAGAGGACGAGTGGTTTTGATGTAATCATTCTTTCCATAGCCTTCGTCACTGACAATATGAGAAACATTATTTGGATATCCGTCAATGGAATAAAGAATGTATACCGGGATATCTAAGTTCTCCAGTTTCTTTTTGAAGGCATCTGCGCTTTTCTGACCGGTGTACTGGGTGATCGCAACGCTTCCCACATACAGACCTTTTCCGCGAAATGCTTCGATCAATCGCAGTACATCCAGATCATAGGTGATACCGAGATCTCCACGAACTTTGTTTTTTTCGATATCTCCGGCACTTATAACAACAACGATTTCTGCCTGGTCAGAAAGCTGCATCAGCATCTGTAGTTTGCTGTCCGGAGCAAAACCGGGCAGCACACGGGATGCGTGATAATCATCAAAAAGTTTTCCTCCAAACTCTAGGTAGAGTTTGTTGTCAAACTGATTGATACGTTCCCGGATGTGTTCAGACTGCATGGATAAATATTTTTGATTATCAAATCCGATTTTCATCTAACCTTGTCCTCCTGTATAAAAAATAAAATAACGTAACTGTTCTGTGTCTTTTATAAACACCGCCTATCGGACAGTTAAAAAATACATTCTCTAGTATACTACAAAAGAGACGAGAAATGCTATACAGAAATGAAAAAAAAACAGTAATTTGAAAATTCGATGACGAAAGGGGGAAAAGAGTTGATTTATCGGGAAGAAATCTTTATAATAATGTAGGTATTAAAAGGAGGAAATTATGGACCAGAGACCGAATAATTATAACGATCAGGGGCCGAACGGACAGGGACCGAATGGAAATGGCGGACCCGGAGGCCCAAAGAATAAATCATCTCTGCTGGTGCTGCTGATCTGTGTACTGGCAACCCTGCTGATCTGGACAGTGTTCAGCAATATTTTACAAAGTTCCACATCGAAAGAAATCACTTATGATAAATTTCTGGAGATGCTGGATAAAGGAGAAGTCAAATCAGTAGAACTGCAAAGTGGTGTGCTGACTATTGTTCCAAGGGAACAGAAAGTGGAGGGTGTGGAATTTGAATATTCTACCACTGCGATGGAAGACAGCACAACATTGACAGCGAGACTTCTGGAGACAGAACAGAAAACCGGAAATAAGATTACTTTTAATGAGATTCAGCCAGACCCAACCGGATCGATCATCTATACTATTTTAAGTCTGCTGGTACCCTTTGTATTCCTGATTATCCTGATGAACTGGTTGATGAGAAAGATGAACAAAGGCGGCGGAATGATGGGGGTTGGAAAAAGCAAAGCCAAAGCCTATGTACAGCAAGAAACCGGTGTTACGTTCAAAGACGTAGCCGGTGAGGATGAAGCGAAAGAATCCTTGCAGGAAGTGGTGGATTTCCTGCATAATCCGGGAAAATATACGACAATCGGTGCAAAACTGCCAAAAGGAGCCCTTCTTGTAGGACCTCCGGGAACAGGAAAAACTCTGTTGGCCAAAGCAGTTGCCGGAGAGGCGCATGTACCATTCTTTTCTTTGTCAGGGTCTGATTTTGTGGAGATGTTTGTCGGTGTGGGTGCTTCCCGTGTCCGTGATTTGTTTGAAGAAGCTAAGAAGAACGCACCGTGTATCATTTTTATTGATGAGATTGATGCAATTGGTAAAAGCCGTGACAGCCGGTATGGCGGCGGTAACGATGAACGGGAACAGACGCTGAACCAGCTGCTTGCGGAGATGGATGGTTTTGATTCATCCAAGGGTATTCTGATCCTGGCGGCGACCAATCGTCCGGAGATTCTGGATCCGGCACTGCTTCGTCCGGGTCGTTTTGACCGTCGGGTTATTGTGGAACGTCCGGATCTGAAAGGACGTGTCAATATCCTGAAAGTGCATGCAAAAGATGTGTCACTGGATGAAACCGTGGATCTGGATGCGATTGCACTGGCAACTTCCGGAGCAGTAGGATCTGATCTTGCCAATATGATCAATGAGGCAGCCATTCTTGCTGTAAAGAACGGAAGAAAAGCCGTTTCTCAGAAAGATCTCTATGAAGCAGTGGAAGTTGTCCTGGTCGGTAAAGAAAAGAAGGATCGTATTCTCAGTCAGGAAGAACGTCGGATCGTTTCTTACCATGAGGTGGGTCATGCACTGGTAAGTGCATTGCAGAAGGATGCGGAGCCTGTGCAGAAGATTACGATTGTACCGCGGACCATGGGAGCACTCGGATATGTCATGCAGGTACCGGAAGAAGAAAAATATCTGAATACCAAAGCGGAGCTGGAAGCGATGCTGGTAGGTCTCCTTGGTGGTCGTGCTGCAGAAGAAGTGGTATTCGGGAATGTAACAACCGGAGCATCTAATGATATTGAAAAAGCTACGCAGATTGCGAAAGCGATGATCACCCAGTACGGCATGTCTGAAAAGTTCGGACTGATGGGACTGGCGAGTGTGGAGCATGAGTATCTGAACGGCCGTGCAACTCTGAACTGTGGCGATGCAACAGCAACTGAGATTGATCACGAAGTGATGAAGATGCTGAAAGAGTCTTACGAGCAGGCAAAACAGATGCTTTGCGAACACAGGAAAACACTGGACAAGATAGCCGCATTCCTGATCGAACGCGAGACGATCACCGGAAAAGAATTCATGGAGATTTTCCATGAAGCAGAAGGTATAGAGGGAAAAGAACCGGAACCCGCAGAAACAGCAGTGGAAGCAACACCGGAAACACCGGATGCGGAACCGATGACAGAAGCCGCATTGCAGGAGGAAGAAGTAACTGCGGATCCTGTCAGCGATACACCAGAAGAAAAGAAAGTACAGGAGTCGGTGAAGGAAGACTCACAGGAATAAAAGAAATATCTGCCGGAAGGCAGGCAAAGAGAAAGGAAAATGGAACAGGAGACTGCGCCATTTTCCTTTTTTCAAAAACAGAGATCTGAGAAACATAGGAAAGAAGGGAAAACAGGGGTTATGTTTGATATACAGGAAGAACTGAAAAAACTGCCGGGAAAACCGGGAGTTTACATTATGCACGATGCGAAAGATACGATCATCTATGTGGGAAAAGCCATCAGTCTGAAAAACAGGGTTCGGCAGTATTTTCAAAGCAGCAGAAATCTTGGAATCAAGAAAGAACAGATGGTGCAACAGATCGCCCGGTTTGAGTACATCATCACAGATTCCGAGCTGGAGGCTCTGGTGCTGGAGTGTAACCTGATCAAGGAACACCGGCCGAAGTACAACACGATGCTCAAGGACGACAAAACTTATCCGTATCTGAAAGTGACGGTTAATGAGGAATATCCACGGGTACTGTTTGTGCGGCAGATGAAAAAGGACAAAGCAAAATATTTCGGACCGTACACCAGTTCCAATGCGGTCAAGGATTCGATGGAGCTGATCCGCAAGCTCTACCATGTCCGTACCTGCAACCGGAATCTGCCACGGGATATCGGCAAGGAGCGCCCCTGCCTGTATTATCACATCAAACAGTGTAAGGCACCGTGTCAGGGGTATATTTCCAAAGAGGAGTATCAGAAGCAGATTGAGGGGGTGCTGGATTTCTTGAACGGGGATTATAAAAAACTGTTAAAAGAACTCGAAGAGAAGATGCTTGCGGCATCAGAAGAACTGCGTTTTGAGGAGGCCGGGGAATATCGGGATCTGATGCAGAGTGTACAGAAGATTGGTGAGCGTCAGAAGATTACCGGAAGTCAGGGAGAGGATAAGGATGTGATCGCGATGGCGATGGATGAAGAAGATGCAGTGGTACAGGTGTTTTTTATCCGGGAAGGTAAAATGATCGGAAGAGATCATTTCTATCTGCGGATCGCAGCAGATGCCACACCATCGCAGATCCTTCTGAATTTTGTGAAACAGTTCTATGCAGGGACACCGTTTATCCCGAAAGAGCTGATGCTGCAAAGAGATATTGATGAGATTGAAGTGCTGGAGGAGTGGCTCAGTAAAAAACGGGGACAGAAAGTGCATATCAGGGTGCCGAAAAAGGGAACGAAAGAGAAACTGGTGGAACTGGCAGCAAGGAATGCACGAATGGTACTGACCCAGGATAAGGAGAAACTGAAACGGGAAGAGGGAAGAACAATCGGAGCTATGAAAGAAATCTGCGATCTTCTGGAACTGGACAGTCTGCAGCGGGTAGAGTCCTATGATATCTCCAACATCAGCGGATTTGAGTCGGTAGGTTCCATGGTGGTTTATGAAAAAGGAAAACCGAAAAGAAACGATTATCGCAAGTTTAAGATCAAATCTGTACAGGGACCGGACGATTACGCCAGCATGGAAGAAGTGCTGACAAGGCGGTTCCGGAGGGGAATTGAGGAACAAAAAGACAAAGAAGAAGAGGAATTCAGTGGTTTCAGTCAGTTCCCGGACCTGATCCTGATGGATGGTGGAAAGGGACAGGTGCATGTGGCAGAACAGGTACTGGCGGAACTCGGGCTTACGATTCCGGTATGCGGTATGGTCAAAGATGACAATCACCGGACAAGGGGGCTGTACTATCAGGAGCATGAGATTCCTATCAGTCACACCAGTGAGGGGTTTAAGCTGATTACGAGAATCCAGGATGAAGTGCATCGGTTTGCTATTGAATATCACCGTCTGCTTCGAAGCAAGGGACAGATCCATTCGATTCTGGATGATATTGAGGGTATCGGGCCGACACGGAGAAAGGCACTGATGAAATATTTCAAATCCATCGAGGAGATCCGGGTGGCAAGTGAAGAGGAGCTTGGTAATGTTCCGTCGATGAATCGGCAGTCTGCACAAAAAGTGTACCAATTTTTTCATTCTTGATGGTTGATTTCTTGCAGTTTGAGGTTTCATGTGATAAGATATTTATAAAGTTTTGAAAAAGGAGAGCGAGATATGAAGGCTGTAAAACTGACCAAACTGGTTCAAGAAATGAACCTGAAGAATCTTACGCCGGAAGTGGACATGGAGCATGTACGCATCACTCTTCCGGATATTAACAGACCGGCCCTTCAGCTGACAGGATATTTTGAACATTTTGCCTCTGAACGTGTACAGATTATCGGTTATGTAGAGTATACTTATTTGATGCACCTGAATCCGGAAGAGAGAAAACGCAGTTTTGAGAATTTTGTATCCAAACAGATTCCCTGTGTGATCTTTACGACGATGACGGAACCGGATGAAGATATGCTGGATATGGGAAGAAAGTACAATGTGCCGATTCTTGTAACAGAAAAAACCACATCCAATTTCATGGCAGAGATTATCCGCTGGCTGAATGTGCAGCTGGCACCGTGTATCTCCATTCATGGTGTACTGGTGGATGTATATGGCGAAGGTGTTCTTATCATGGGTGAGAGCGGTATCGGTAAGAGTGAAGCAGCTCTGGAGCTGATCAAACGCGGTCATCGTCTGGTAAGTGATGATGTGGTGGAGATCAGCAAAGTCAGTGATGTGGAACTGGTGGGAACTGCACCGGATATCACCCGGCATTTTATTGAACTGCGTGGTATCGGTATCATTGATGTGAAGACGCTGTTTGGTGTGGAAAGTGTAAAAAATACCCAGTCCATCGATCTGGTCATCAAACTGGAAGAATGGAGCCGGGATAAAGAATACGACCGTCTGGGACTGAAAGAAGAATATACAGAGATCCTTGGCAATAAAGTGGTGTGCCATTCTTTGCCAATCCGTCCGGGTCGAAATCTGGCTGTTATCGTGGAATCTGCGGCAGTCAACCACCGTCAGAAAAAGATGGGATATAATGCGGCACAGGAACTGTATAACCGTGTACAGGCGAACCTGGCAAAAAAGAAGGAGGACTAAAAAGATGAGTTATTGTTTTGGAATTGATATCGGAGGAACAACCGTAAAATGCGGATTATTTACAACAGAAGGTGTACTTCTGGAAAAATGGGAGATCAAAACCCGTACAGAAGAAAATGGAAAAGCAATCCTTCCGGATGTAGCAGAAACGATCCTGAAAAAAATGGAAGAAAAAGGAATTGAAAAAACAGAAGTTACTGGTGTGGGTGTAGGTGTTCCGGGACCGGTTGTAAAAGAAAGAGAAGTACAGGTGGCAGTTAATCTGCACTGGGGATATACCATGCTGGCAGATGATCTGGAAAAACTGCTGGATCAGATTCCGGTAAAAGTAGGAAATGATGCTAACGTTGCAGCTCTTGGTGAGATGTGGAAAGGCGGTGGAGAAGGTACAAAGAACCTGATCATGGCTACACTGGGAACCGGCGTCGGCGGCGGTATTATTGTGGATGGCAAGATTGTTACCGGAGCACATGGTGCAGGTGGAGAAATCGGACATGCCTGTGTGGAACCGGAAGAAACCGAAAGCTGTAACTGTGGAAATAAAGGCTGTCTGGAACAGATGGCTTCTGCTACCGGTATCGTAAGAATCGGTAAAAAAATTATGGCAGAAAATACTGCTGAGACAAAACTGCATCTGGATAATTTCAGCGCAAAAACCATCTTTGACGCATATAAAGAAGGCGACAGTGTTGCAAAACAGATTGTAGATAAATTTGCCGAGTATCTGGGAACCGCACTGGCTGTTTTTACCTGTGTAGTTGACCCGGAAGTAATCGTCATTGGTGGTGGTGTATCCAAAGCAGGTCAGCCTCTGATAGATGCAGTGGCAGGCTACTACAAAGAACACGCTTTCATCAGTTGTAAAGACACTCCGATCGTTCTGGCAAAACTGGACAACGATGCCGGAATCTACGGAGCTGCAAAACTGGTAGTCGCTTAGATGAAAATAAGAACAAACAATGAGATGAAATCGTTGTCTGAATAACAAAAAGAACGGATACAAATCCATGAAAAACATGGTATTGCATCCGTTCTTTTTGTTGCATTGTATCGCGATAACCGGTCCGGTGGACCAATTATGATTCCATCTGTTATGTGGATCTGTCAGGCGACCGGAGCTGCATCCTGTCCGCCGGTATCCGGAGTGGCAGGATCACCGCCTGCAGCCGGAGCAGAAGCATCCGGTGGTGCAGCATCGGTGCCACCGGTATCCGACGGTGTTGCGCCAGCACCGGCATCCGTTGTTGTGCCATCTCCGGTCGCAGAATCTGTGGTTTCTCCGGTAGTGGTATCACCATCTGTATTGCTCTCAGAGTCGGAAGGACCTGCTTCCGGTGAGGGCAATGGAGGTGGTGTAGGAGCCACATAATGGCGGGTGCACCGCACAGAAGGAATTGTAGAAGTTTCAAAATATTCTGTACGGGTTGGGCATCCGGAACCTGCCAGCAGTCCGCTGGAGGTACAGATCGTAGCCTGCTTTACAGTGGAAGGAATCTCGAAATCCACATAAGGAAGATCCGCATGAATCCGGCCCATAACCTTTTTCCACAAGTTTTTATGGAAAGATTTGCAGTCATCTTCCAGAAATTCGTTGGTGTCATAACCTGCCCATACGGCACAGGTGTAATATGGTGTAAAACCTGCAAACCACACGTCACGGGTTGCAGAAGTTGTACCTGTCTTACCTGCTACCGGCATATTATCCAGTTTCAGACCGTTACCGGTACCACCCTCATCGTTGACAACACTTTCGAGAGCACTTGTGAGCAGATAGGCGGTGCTTTCACGGAAGACTTCGGTTGTTTTTGGTTTGTTTTCCAGTACCACATCCCCGTTCTGATCCAGAATCTTGGTATAAAATACCGGTTTGGTGTAAGTACCACCGTTAGCGATTGCAGCGTAGGCAGCAGTCAGTTCCAATGTGGAAACACCGTTGGTGATACCGCCCAGGGCAGTAGGTTCTCTGGCGTCATCGAAAACCTGACCGTTGATTATTTCGTGATCGGTAACTTTTTCGAACCCCAGATCTTTCAGATACGTATATCCAAGTCGTGGGGTCACATCACGGAAGCACTGTACGGCAATGGTATTACAGGAATACTTGAGAGCATCACGGATCGTCATGGTACCGCGATAACCGCTGTAGGCATTTTTAACCGGGCGGTTTGTATTCTCATAAGTGATGGCCTGATCCACATAAGTGTCTGCCAGAGTAAGTCCCAGATCATTGATAGCAGGTCCGTAAACAGCCAGCGGTTTGAAAGTAGAACCAGGCTGGCGGTAGGTATCGGTTGCCCGGTTCAGAGTAAGACTGGCAGTCTTTTCACCACGTCCTCCGACCAGAGCTTTGACATATCCGGTGTGCTGGTCAATGATAACCATAGAAGATTGTGGCTGAGGAGCAAAGCTGATTCGTTCGGCAAGAATAGTTTCACCTTCACCAACGACGGCTGCTTTATATTCATCCACATAGTGTTGTGCTTCTTCTTCGGAGTCAAATAAAAGATCAAAATTATCTTCTCCATGATCTTTGAAATATAGTTTCATCATTTCTTTACTATAGTTCTGGATGGTTCCGTCTGCTTTCTGCACTGTCAGGGCCCAGTCGATACCGAGCTGTATATGAGCCGGGAAGTTTTCTTCATTTTGATATTCTTCATCTAGAATAGACTGAATTGCAGGATCCTGTGTGGTATAGATCCGAAGACCACCACTGTAAAGTGCATTTTGTGCCTGTACTTTTGTATAGCCTTTCTGTTCCTGCAGATCGGTAATGATCTGTGAGGTCAGTTCATCAATGAAATAAGAGTACGGGGTAGCGGTTTCCTGGGAAGAATCTGTTTCCTGGATCCGTTCATAGACGTTGTCAGCAAGCGCTTCCTGATATTCTGCTTCGGAAATATATCCCTGATTCCGCATATTGGTCAGTACCTTTTTGCGACGTTTTGCATTTTCTTCCGGAAAACGAATCGGATTATATGCATAAGGATTCTGGGGGATTGCAGCAAGTACGGCACATTCGGAAAGTGTCAGATCTTCACTGTTTTTTCCAAAATAGCGCTGAGCCGCGGCCTGAACACCATAAGTTCCCGCAGACAGATTGATGGTATTCAGATAATTTTCCAGAATTACACTTTTGGTGTCCATTCCTTCGGCAGTCAGGGAAGCTTCCAGCTGAAGTGCCAGATACTGTTCCTGGATCTTACGCTTGAAACGTTCGATCTTACCTTCGTTGGTCCAGTTGGTAAATACATTATTTTTCAGAAGCTGCTGTGTCAGAGTACTGGCGCCCTCATTAAAATGAAATCCATGGGAGACACCGTTTACAAAAGCACGTAAAATTCCCTGGATATCAATTCCATTATGTTCGTAAAAACGTTCATCCTCGATGGCAACGATTGCATGCTGCATATTCAGCGGAATCTTGCTGATCGATACCGACATACGGTTGGCATTGGGAGCGGACAGTTTCTGAAGCTGATTACCATCTGCATCATACACGAAGGTGGCATTTCCACTGGGCATGATGTTTACATCAGAGATATCCGGAGCAGTATCGAGAATAGCACGGAAGGCGCCAATCCCCATGCAACAGAAGATCACACATACTGCAGCAAAACTCAGAAACAGAATGCGCAGAAAAGTGACACCCGCCCGTTTTCCTCTTTTCGAGGAGGCGGAAGACAGTTGTTTTCGCTTTTTCTGGGTGGAATTTTTTCCAAAATTCATTTGTGTACCTCCTTTATCCTGCTTATTATAGCAAATTTCAAAATTCAATAAAAGACTGAATTAAAAAGTTCACATTTTCCTTGCATCCAGAAAGGAAAATCCCCTATAATAAAAAAACAATGAATGATACTTATAAGGAGAATTACCATGTTGGAGCGATATAAAACAGTCTATCGTGGAAAAGGAGGGGAAATTATTGAAAAGAAATCCCGCTTTATTGCTACGGTACGTCTTGTGGAGACAGAAGAAGAAGCGCTGGCATTTATTGAAGAGATGAAGAAAAAGTACTGGAATGCCACCCATAACTGTTTTGCCTATGTGATCGGAGAGCGGAGAGAATGTGTGCGATGCAGTGATGATGGAGAACCAAGTGGAACAGCAGGAAAACCCATGCTGGATGTGTTACTCGGAGAAGAGCTGTATAACACAGCGGTTGTGGTAACAAGATACTTTGGTGGAACGCTTCTGGGAACCGGAGGACTTGTGCGTGCGTATTCGAAGGCGGTACAGGAAGGTCTGGCACAGAGTGATCTGATTGAAAAACAGTATGGAAATATCCTGGAGATCGGAACGGATTACAACGGGGTGGGAAAGATCCAGTATTTGATCGGAGAAAATAAAATTCCGGTGCTTGAGTCTGAGTATACGGATAAAGTACGGTTCCAGGTACTTCTTCCAATGAGTGAGACAGAACACTTTCAAAAATTGCTGACAGAGGCAACAAATGCACGGGCCAGTCAGGAGATTGTGGATAGCTGCTATTATGCGGTATGGAACGGGAAGATACTGATGGGGGATGAACTGAGAGGGTGAGAAACGCCGGTGCCGAAAATGACACCGACGTTTTCCCTGCGTTTTGACAGATCAATTGTTTTGAAACTTCCGGATTAAACAGTCACCGGTTCCGGATAAGTCTCGCCCAGTGTGTCGATTACAATAGTTGCAATCACCTGATCTTCCAGTGGTCTGTCACGGAAATCAGTTGGCACTTTGGCGATTTTGTCAATGACATCAAGACCTTCTGTGATCTTACCGAAAGCTGCATAAGCACCATCCAGATGAGGGGAGGTCTCATGCATGATGAAGAACTGACTTCCCGCAGAATCCGGATGCATGGCACGTGCCATGGACAGAACACCAGGGGTGTGCTTCAGATCGTTGGCAAAACCATTCTGTGCAAATTCTCCTTTGATGGAGTATCCGGGACCACCCATACCGGTTCCCTCCGGGCATCCGCCCTGGATCATGAAACCGGGAATAACACGATGAAAGATTTTTCCATCGTAGAAATGTTTGTTTGCCAGGCTGATAAAGTTGTTGACGGTATTTGGTGCGATTTCAGGATAGAGTTCGCCCTTCATCACATCACCGTTTTCCATTGTGATCGTAATAACAGGATTTGACATGATAAACGCTCCTTTTTCTTTTCATTTTTCAGCTGTTACAGCTGTCAGAACTCATTATAATATGGAAAGAACAAAGGCGCAAGAAAAAGAATAGATGAGGAAATTATGGAAAGAGAAATTGATTTAAAGAAAATATCTGATGGAAAATTATATACAAATAAAGATATGGTAAAAGCAGGATGCGGTGAATGTCAGGGGTGTTCTGACTGCTGTCGGGGGATGGGGAACTCGATTTTTCTGGATCCAATGGATATTTACCGGCTGACAACAGGATTGGAATGTACGTTTGAAGATCTTTTAAGTACCTGTGTGGAACTTCAGGTGGTGGACGGATTTATCCAGCCGAATATGAAGATGACCGGAAAAGAAGAACAGTGTCCGTTTTTAAATGAAAAAGGCCGCTGTAACATCCATGCGATCCGCCCGGGGATCTGTCGGTTATTTCCACTGGGAAGATGCTATGACGGTGAAGGTGGATTTCAGTATTTTCTTCAGATATATGAGTGCAAAAAAGAGCCGAAGTCCAAAGTAAAGATCAAAAACTGGCTGGGCGTGGAAGAAATCGGAAGATATGAGAACTTTGTGGCACAGTGGCACTATTTTCAGAAAGATGCCCGGAAGGTGTTGGAGGGGATTTCACAGGAAGCACTGGTAAAGAAACTTCATCTGTATCTGCTGACACTGTTTTATCAGAAACCCTATGATGGAAAACGGGATTTTTACAGTCAGTTTGAGCAACGACTTCAGGAAGCAAAACAGCAGATTGGTATTGCAGGATAAACAAAATCAGACAATACTCGTTCCGGTGTACACAGATACGGAGAGAGTTCCTGCCCGTATAAAAGGCGATAAATGATCAGGGAACGATCAGGTTGCTTTCAGCGAATCCCTGTAGGGGATATAGGAAGTATCGAAAAGACAGAGTTCATCGAGACTGTTAAACTCCCGGACAATACCTTCTGGATATTTTCGAAGAGTCAGGGAAAGTTCGTCCAGATGATTACTGTAAAAAGCTTCCCAACTGAGGTCTTTTGAGCCAGGGTCATCGTATTCTTTCTGCATCAGTTCACAGAAACGGGCAGAAAACTGGTTATCCCAGTAAGCGGGACCGGTCATATACCAGCAATTGCTGCCACCTTTTCGAATACGGGAAATTTTTCCGTTAAAACCGGTAGTAACACATAACTTGTCTGTTTTTTCTGAAGAAAAAGTACCGGCGTAATAAGATTCATATACATAAGAATCAAAAATATTTTCCATACAGTACAGATCAGAACAACAGATGTATGAATTCTTCAGCACTTTTCGTGCGGCATAAATAGATGAAAGATTATTTCGGACTGCATACTCTGTATTTTCAATCAGATACACACCATATTTTTCTGCCAGATAAGAAAATGCTTCTTTTTGATGACCAACCACGATATAGATTTCCGGAATCTCAGCCTCGATCAGCTGACGGATCATCCTTTCAATAAGAATCTCTCCCTTGACTTTCAGAAAAGCTTTAGGCTTCGTATCAGACAGAGGTTTGAACCGGGAACACATACCGGCGGCAAGGATGATGGCATTGTCTACATGATAAGGACGGAGCGCATCATAATTTCCGTTTTGAAAGCAGTCATCGAACTCAGACTTTACCATAACGAAAGAATCCTCCTGTGAATAAAACACAATAATAACGTTACGATTGTAGTGCAGTTTTCAGGGAATGTCAAGAAAAATGGTGTGGGGGAGAAAAGGCTGCAACCAAAAAACACATAAAGAGACGGAAATGTAAGAAAACTGTAACGAAATATGATTAGAATATTAATATAAGTATAATATAATAAATAAAAAGTGTACATTTGTATGTACGGAAAAATACAGGAGGGGAACAGATGAAAAAGAGAAGAGGCATATTATTCGCTTTGGGAATTGTACTGTCATTATCGGTGGCTGTTCCGGCGGTAGCAGCAGAAAATGTAACAGGTACTACTGTTACACAGGATTCTGTCGAGAATGAACAAGCGCAGGAAGCATCGAAAGAAAATGAGACAGATGCAGCTCAGATTCCACAGATACAGGATGAAGAAAAAACTGCGGACGCTGATGGGAAAGAAAAAGAAGTCACACCGACATGGGAAAAATATGAAACAGAGAACGGCGATGTTTGGCGGTTAAAACTGGGTGAGAGTACTCCACCGGACAATGATGGCTATGCACGTGACACGGTCTATACCAATAATGGAAATACATACTATATTAATAAAGATGGAAATATGTCGACCGGATACGTCAAAGTGGATGATTCAGCAACAGATCCGTCAGCTGATAAACTCGAACCGGGATTGTACTATTTTTCAAAAGAAGGAAACGATCCTTCCGCAGATACTCTTGGAAGTATGTTGAAAGACTGTTGGGCACAGGAAGCAGATGAAAACGGTGCATGGCATTATCTGGGATCCGATGGAAAAGCGGTAAATACCGGAGAAAAAGCAGGATGGCAGCAGCCTGAAAAAGACTGGTATTATCTGAAAGAGGATGGAACCATTGATACTTCTAAAGCAGGCTGGGTGCAGATTGAAAATGTATGGATGAAAGCCGGCAAAGGTGTGGCAACTATTCAGAAAGCAGGCTGGTATCAGATTGAAAACAGATGGTATATGCTGAAAAACGATGGAAGCAGAGACACTTCTAAAGTGAACTGGCAGCAGATCAACGGAAACTGGTACTTCCTGAAAGCTGACGGAAGCAGAGATACTTCGAAAACCGGTATGCAGACAGGAATAAATGGAAAAACCTATTTTTTGAATGCAGAAGGAGTACCACAGAACGGATTCCAGACAGTAAACGGCGTTGCCTATTATTTTGATGTACAGGCAGGAACAGCAAGACAGCTGGGAAATAATTGGCAGCAGATGAATGGTTCCTGGTACTGGATCGAAAACGGAAGGGTGGCAACCGGCTGGAGAGTAATCAATGGTAAGTGGTATTATCTGAATCCGGCAGACGGAAGAATGCTCACCGGATTCTATAAGGATGCAACCGGACAGTTGTTCTACAGCGACGGAAGCGGTGCAATGTTAAGTACTACCGGCTGGTATCTGCTGAATGGAACATGGTACTGGGTAAATGGAAACGGATCTCTGGCAACCGGCTGGATCAATGTTGGAGGAACCTGGTACTACATGGGTGAAAACGGTGCTATGAAAACCGGCTGGTATCAGGTGAAAGGTGTATGGTATTATTCCAATGGAAGCGGAGCGATGGTAACCGGATGGCTGAATCGTGGAGGAACCTGGTACTATCTGACGGGAAGCGGAGCGATGGCAACCGGTTGGATCAATCTGGGAGGAACTTGGTATTACCTGAACCCAGGCAATGGTGATATGGTGGGTGCCGGCTGGCATCTGATCAATAACAAATGGTATTACTTTGGCGGAAGTGGTGCTATGTACAGCAATCGCTGGATCGGTAACTATTATGTCGGTGGAAACGGTGAGATGCTGACGAACACCTGGGTTGGTTCTTACTGGGTTGGAGCAGATGGAAAATGGATTCCTAATTATGACCCGGATGTTAATGCCAACTGGGTGAAATCCGGAAATACCTGGTACTATCAGAGACCGGATGGAAGCAAACTGACAAATTCCTGGAAGAGAATTAATGGAAGCTGGTATTACTTTGGTGCAGACGGTGCCATGACAACCGGATGGAAATATGTAGATGGTTATAAATTCTACTTTGGCACAGATGGAAAAATGGTACAGGATGTAGACAAGCTGATTGGGAAACAGTCCAGCTACAGAATTACCGTAAACAGAGTTAAGTGTCAGGTTACTGTATATGCGGCAAATGAAACCGGTAATTATTGTATTCCGGTAAAAACATTTACCTGCTCGGTAGGTAAAGCAGGAACACCAACACATGCAGGAACCTATGCAACCCTGAAGAAACAGAATCCAGTAGAGTTGATGGGACCGTCTTGGGGTAAATATGGAACACAGATTAATAATTATGGTGACTGGTTCCATTCGGTAGCCTGCAGTAATCCGGATCCAACTTATGCGCTGGCAGCTGGAAATTATAATATGTTAGGTCAGCCGGCATCCCATGGATGTGTACGTCTTTGTGTACGAGATGCAAAATGGATCTATGATAATTGTGGTCTGTACACAAGAGTTGATATTTCGGATACCGAGTACACACCGTTTGACAAAGCACCGACTATTAAGATTCCGGCAAGTCAGAACTGGGATCCTACGGATGCAGATGCAAAAAGATAAATACATCGAACAGATCAGAAGAAGTCTTCTGATCTGTTTTTCGTTATATTACATATCAATAATTGATCCAGTGAATCAATTTTGATTTACGCGAGCAACGAGCCAAAGTCCGTGCTTGCACGAGTCCTTAGCGACTGCCGCGATAACTTGTGAAATTCGCGTAGCGTGTTGCTTATAGTTTATAAGTATAAGTGACTTAATAAAGAAAGCAGGTGATCTGTTTCTTACGATTTGCTGAATATCTGCTTTTTAGGCTTGAAAAGCCCCTGTAATTGTACTAGAATAAGACAGGTATAAGGAAAAAGATCCCATTTGAGAGGAGAATGATAATGAAAAGGAGAGCAAGTCTTTTATTTGGACTGGGAGTTTTAGTTTCTTTATCGATGTCTGTTCCAACCTATGCGGCTACGGATAACACACAGAGTATTCCACAGACGCAGGAAGCACAGCAGAATGAAGAAGGAACAGAAATCAGTAGTTATAAAATATCTGAAAAAACAGCGGATGGTCAGTGGCAGTTGCAGGATCAGAATGGAAATGTCGTGACCGGACATAATGGTTTTTATATAATGGGCGAATATTGCTATTATGTAGATGCAAAAGGTTATATCTGTACTGGATTTGTGGATGCAGCAGCGGATGAAACAACAGGAAAAGTTAATGTCTATCTTGCATCTGGCAAACCCGCAGACAGTGTTGCGGCAGGTACATACTATGCATCAAAAGATGGAGATACACCGGAAAAAGGCCTGGGAAATATCCAGAAGAGCAGCTGGGTAAAAGACAATACTGTGTGGAGATATCTGGATGAAAATGGTCGGGCAGTGGATACAAAAGAAAAAGCTGGCTGGCAGAATATCCAGAAAACCTGGTATGCTCTGAAAACAGACGGTACGGTAGACGAGTCTGTGAATGGCTGGGCAAATGTCGGCGATATCTGGTTCAACAGCACAAAAGGTGTGGGAACAATTAAAACCGGCTGGCAGAATGTGGCAGATAAAACCTGGCTTTATCTGAAAGATGACGGTACTGCCGACAAAACAAAGAACGGTATGCAGAACATCAATGACAAAGTATATTTCCTGAAAGACGGTGTTGCACAGTCCGGAAAGCAGGCAGTCAATGGAAAAGAGTATATGTTTGATGCGGCAAAGGGAACTGCAACACAGGTGCTTGGTAATGGCTGGCAGAAGATTGATGGCAATTGGTACTGGTACGAAAACGAAGCACCGGCAAAAGGCTGGAGAGTAATCAATGGCAAATGGTACTATATGGAAACTAGTACCGGTGTTATGAAGACCGGATTTTTCCGTGATGCAAACGGCGGTCTGTACTACAGCGACGGAAGCGGAGCTATGGTAGGCAATCCGGGATGGAATGTGATCGGTGGTAAGTGGTACTGGATGAATTCCAATGGTTCTATTTACAGTGGCTGGCTGAGTCGTCCGAGCGGCTGGTATTATCTGAATGCCGATGGTTCTATGGCAACCGGTTGGGCAAAAGTAGGAAATACCTGGTATTATATGAATGGAAGCGGAGCGATGCAGACCGGTTGGGTTAAAACAGCCAGTGGTTGGTATTATCTGACAGGAAGTGGAGCAATGGCGACCGGTTGGTATGTAGTTGGTGGAAACTGGTACTACAGTAATTCTGACGGAACAATGCAGACTGGTTGGGTAAAAGTAGGAAACAACTGGTATTATATGGATGGAAGCGGAGCAATGGCAGCAAATCGCTGGATCGGCAACTATTATGTGACAGGAAGCGGAGCAATGGCAACCAATACATGGATCGGTTCTTATTGGGTAGGTGCTGATGGAAAATGGGTTCCTGGATATGGAAGCAGTGCTGGGACAACAGCAGGTACTGGTGGAGCCGGCTGGCAGCAGGTAGGAAATACTTGGTATTATGCAGACAGTAATGGAAACAGAGTTGCAAACAGATGGCTGAGAATCAAAGGCAGCTGGTATTATTTTGAATCGAACGGAGCAATGGCAACCGGTTGGAAACGTATCAATGGTTACAAGTATTATTTCAATGCTTCCGGAGCAATGGTACAGGATCTTGACAGCGTCATCGGACGTCAGTCTTCCTACTATATCACTGTAAACCGTGTAGCATGTCAGGTAATGGTATATGCAAAGAGTGAAACAGGAAAATACGATATTCCGGTAAAAACATTTACATGTTCTGTTGGACTGCCAGGCACACCAACACCGACAGGTACGTTTACAACACCTGCAAAATATCGTTGGCATACCCTGATGGGACCATCTTATGGTCAGTATTGTACAAGAATCGTAGGTGGTGTGTTATTCCACTCTGTAGCTGGTTCTAACATGACCAGTCACAATCTGAGTGCCGGTAACTATAATATGCTTGGTCAGCCGGCATCTCATGGATGTGTGCGACTCTGCGTAAGAGATGCAAAATGGATCTATGATAATTGTGCACTTGGAACCACAGTAACAATTTCTGATACAGCAGCAATGCTGTTTGATAAACCGGCAACAATTAAGATTCCGGCAGGTCAGGATTGGGATCCAACAGACCCAAACGTATAATTATATAATAGAAAACTGTCCGTAGACCGAAATGTTTACGGACAGTTTTTTGTTTTACAGGAAATTGTGTTCCTGTAAAGCAAAAAACGCTCCGCGAGGATGCGCACTTCGGTGTATAAGGTAGATGCTGTAAGCGACCGCCGCAGATGCGAGAATGTGCCTTGGCACATTCTTTGTTCTTACGTTGCATATCAATAACTGGCCCGGTGGACCAATTTTGATTTTACGGAAAACATAAAACACCAGGTAACGAGAGATTACCTGGTGTATATGAAAATTCATATTTTATTTTTGAAAAGCAGATCATGTGGTCTGATACGCGGTGAAACAACAAAGGGGTATTAGTAATGTTCAAGAATTTCCCGGATTCGCTGTGGAAAATCAGCACTCATATTTTTTGATTTTACATAGGCGGTAAGAAAATCAAGAACTCCTGTTTCAGTATCACGGCTTTGAGAAATGGCATTTAAGAATGCCTGCTGTTCTTTATAGGCTTCTTTTGAAATAGCAGCAACATATGCTTTACCGGTTCTTGTATAAGATTTCCCAATCGAATCAACTTTCAGATAACCTTTATTTTCAAGGACAACCAGTGCGGGAGCTACTGTATTTCTTTTTAAAGCAGGCGATGCTTTTAAAATTTCCGAAATCAGACAAGGATGATCCATGTTCCATATGGTATTCATAATCTGTTCTTCCCTGGGTGTCAATCCATACATATTTCTATCCTCCGTAAAATTACATATTCTATAGTAGTTTCGTAACTATTCAGTAGCCACTGTTCCACGAGGTGTTTTGACATGAATATGTCAAAATCCCGAGACATACAAGCCAAAAT
>OLNM01000887.1_pt1 | contig 25304 bp, 24 predicted proteins | sample 1672391 | NCBI WGS metagenome assembly OLNM01 (sample SAMEA3136680, study PRJEB25190) | human gut metagenome | reverse complement strand
ACTATATTTCAATAATTTCAAAGAACTATTTATCCACTTTTACGGGACAGTAGTGATTTCATCTGATTATTAATTTATTTTATCTTATAAATTTGTAGATTTCCAAGAATACAGGCGTCCAACAATATCCTCCACTTTTTTCTCTTTACAGATTACAGACTTTGCACATATACGCCAACTCCATAGTGGTTTACGCAACCTTTTAATGCTTGCTGTTGGAAGAAAACAAAAGCAAAATAAAAGTTCTTCCGATTCTCTAGAAATGAGTTCGTGGATTCTATTGAATGCATCTTGTTGTTTCTATGAAGGATTAATCTTGGTTAGATATTTGCGGATGGCCTTGTCCATTAGTCTCACGAGTGCCCTACAAAGGAGAGGGAAAACTGGCATGTCATAGGATTACGGTTACAAAACACGAATTAATATATAAAGATGTGCATAATATTATATTTCTGTTTCGTCATTATTGAGCAAACAATAGTCTGTTAAAGTATTAACCACACTGTCAAAATCGTCTGTAGAAACGACTTCCACAGGAGAATGCATATATCTACATGGAATGCTTATTAAAGCAGTCGGAATACCATTGCCCGTAACTTGAACTTGGCGAGCATCGGTTCCCGTTGGATAGGGTATTGCTTGTATTTGCTGCTTATATTCTTTTTCTGTCGCCAATCTTTTTAATCTTCCACCAATAAGCGATGAGATATTAGGACCCAAAGCAATTACAGCCCCTTTACCCAATTTAATTTCTCCTGAAAGAAAAGGTAACATATGAGGATAATCATTTGCGTGTGTCACATCTATTGCGATGCATTCGTCTGGCATTATTCTGTTTGTGACTGTAATTGAGCCTCTCGCTCCAAGTTCTTCTTGGGAAGAAGCCACAAGATACAAATCGTATTTAGACTCCTTTCCAAATAAATTTATCGCTACAGCAGCCAAAACTGCAACACCTATTTTATCGTCTAATGATTTTGAGGACAACAAATTATTGCACAATTCAATGACAGAAGATTTATAAGTAATGAAATCTCCTATTTGAACGTGACTTTGTGCATCATCCCTACTTGTTGCTCCTATATCTATCCATAAATCTTCAAAACGCAGCTGTTGGGCACCATCATCCTTTTTTAATAAATGCTTCGGCTTTTTTCCTATTACACCTATTACTTTTCCACACTTGTTATGTATCTCCACTTGTATACCAGGCAAAAGATTTACATCAATACCCCCTATTGGTTGGAAATAAATGAACCCATTATTATCAATATAGGTTACCATAAATCCTACTTCGTCAGCATGTGCAATTAGCATTAGTTTTTTGCTTCCCTTTTGTTTTTTATGTGCAATAACATTCCCCATTGAATCCGTAAAAACTTCATCAACATATTTGCGCATAAAGTTATCATACTGTTTAGCAACACCAATTTCAAATCCTGATGGACTTGGTGTCTGTAATATGTCGTTTAAGAAAACAAAGGTTTCACTCTTCATGCTTATTGGTATATTTTTTTGTTGGTTTTTATCATCAATTCGTAAAAAGAATTTTTTATAGAGCTGTCGCATTTGCGAGAAATAACATCAGGCACTTTCTCAAAGTTATCACAGTTCTTGAAAAAAGGGAAATACTTTATACGACAATTTCCCCCACAGATATACATTAAGTCACACGTGTTGCAAGGTGCCAGATTGCATATGTTTGAAAGAGCTTCTGCCTTTTTTGACATCTTCCAAATATAATCGAAACTATGTGTCCGAACATTTGCATATGGCTTGATTCCTATAACCCGAGAACATGCATACACGTCGCCATTTGCGCTAATTGAAAGTCTGCCATAGGTGCAGTTATCATATATTCGTTTGTTCTTACATGACGCTATGAAAGAATCGTTGCTAACATCCCTGCCATAATACAAATTTGTAACCTCATTCATTGTCTGTCTATAGAATTCTCTTTTTGCATCATTCAAATTCGTATTGCGCCCATCGATTAACCCCGTCGTATACTTCACCATAAAATCATAATCTTTATACTTGTCTGCTAAAGATTTCCCGAAATCAGCATATTTCTGTGTTTTTGATGATAAAGTCTCGTCTAAGTAAGGCGTTATGGCAATCTCTGTCTTTACATTATTCTTTACAAAACGGTCTATAGAATGAAGGACTGACATAAAACTACCTTTATTTCTTACCTTAGAATTTTCTTCTTCTGAATACCCGTCTATACTTATCTGAATTCTATATAATAATGGGGATAATTTATCGATAAACTCATCCGATAACATATACCCATTTGTTAATAATTGCACTTTAAGGCCAACAGAAGAAGCGTACTCTACTATTTCCAGAAGGTCTTTCCGAGTTGTTGCCTCCCCACCTGAAATGGTCAAGCCAATTTTACCATGCTCAGAATACGCTTTCAATAGGTTTTTCACCTCTATTGTTGTCAATTCATCCTTCAATTTTGTTCCAGCAAACATGTAGCAATGAGGACAATGCATATTGCAATTATTGGTTAAATATAAATGCATGTCGCCCTCGGGTGACTTTATGACATGTGTATCCTCAAACTTTTTAGCTTCAATTTGTGTGATTACATTTACGAAATCAGTATCACATCCATTAAAAATCTTTATCGCATCCCTAATGGTATTCTCTTTCAACAACTCAAAGAAGCGTAGCTGTTCTTCATTATCAAAAACAAGCCAAGTAGCAGTATTAACTGAAATCACCAGAATCTTGTCCTTATATCTTACCACGGAGAGTTTTAGGGGAAATAAATATTTCCGATCAATATTTATATGTATAGCTTTTTTCATAGTAAAAGAGAGGCGCACAATATGAATTTCATGCGCCTCTTTTTTAATTAAACTTTTTTAGTCATAATTCCCATCTGCGCCATAATTGGCATTCACACAACATGAGGCATAGCAAAAGCTTGCGACTTCATAAACCTCGTTTTCAACTTCATAAGAAATTTTCATAACTTCTCTAATTAAATAGCGCTACTCTTTTCTAGGATTTTCGCTTACTCCTGTTATGTTTGTTAAAATGACAATATCTCTATGTTTATTCAGGATTTGCAGGCTTGCATTCTGTTTAGGCAATTTTTCAATTCTTTTTTAGATGTCATAACTTGTGAGTTTTATGGTTGGTTGTTTTTAACATACATACGCATATTTCATACAAAAATACGGATTCTACAAATATGCATCAAGTCCATAATGGTTCATTCGGCTTTTTTAACGCTTACTGAAACGCACTGCCTAATCCCTTTCCATTATGATTTCTCCTCCTTCTTTGGAGGTTATCTTATAAGAACAGAGATTACGCTTCCAGATGAAGGCATAGGGCAAGCTGATTAAAAGTATAAGGGTGGCGGTTATGTGTATGACTATCGAAAATGTGTGACCCGCTTCTGAGGACCAACCGATGAGGGTCATTATCGCCAACATGATAACGGCAAGCGATGCGGATGATAGAAGCCATGCTTTTAGCTCTTTCTTTATCGCGTTGGCTAGCTTGCTTTTGATGAGGATGCTCTTTTCCTTTTGTTTTATGGCGAGTTTCAGCTCGTCTTTCGTAGTGACTATTCTCATGCTTTGTCGGATTTTATGTGTTGTTCTTTTTTGGCTATAGCGCAGGAGCATGTGGTCCCTTGTTGCTTCCCTTAGGATGGTTGACGCACTGGCCGCCCACCATCACCATGATGCTGGGGAACTGTTTGCCGCAATACTTGCAGGTGCCATTGTATTTCTCCTGTTTTTGTGTGATGGTGCAAAGGTACATGTTGAATGTGCCAAATCTAGACAGAATTTTCCTCAATTCACGATGTTATTATAGGGTGTACGCAAGAAGATACATGAAGCGAAAAAGAACCCTAGGGTCGTTGGCGGACGACCCTAGGGTTCTTTAGCATTGCTCCATGGGTACTTGGGCTTTTATCCTTGGAGACATACCTTCCGGGTCTATATTCTTAAGCCCATCTCATTTTTGTTTCTTCATTTGTGCATACTTTTTAGAGGTGAGACATTTATTGTCAAGCCAATGGGTGTTTACAATGCTGGTGCATGTGGCCCCTTGTTAGTTCCCTTAGGGTGGTTGACGCACTGACCACCCACCATTACCATGATGCTGGGGAATTGCTTGCCGCAATATTTGCAGGTGTACTTTGACTTCTCCGTTCCCTCATAGAGTTTGTGGCGACCTCTGTTGGGGCCATCCGGATGTTTGGAACAGGTGCCGGAGGTGAGCGACCTAACGTCGGGGAACTTGTGTCCACAATACTCGCAATAATAGTTCTTCTTTTCCATAGTGCTTATCGGGTTAGTCCTGTCCGCCGGCATCAGCGTGGCCAGCGGGAACAGGAGGGTGAATAAAAGGTTTGTCATATATACATTATTATATATAAAGGTGTTAGCCGAAGAGAGAGGTGATGCCATGCCACATCCAGGCGATGGCTCCGGCTACCAGGCTCGTGAGCCAGTAGATGAGCAAGCAGAGCACCACGATGAATATGGCGGCCTTGACGGCTTTCTTGTTTACCTGGTGGATGATTTGCTTGTCGTCATCGATATAGCCCGTGATGAGGCGCAGGTTCTTGGAGTAACTGCGGTGGAAGACATCGATGACATCGCCCAGCAGGGGCACTATGCCGACAAGCATGTCGACCAACACATTGGAGATGACCGCCAACGTGAGCGGAATGGACTTGACGACACAGAGGCTGTAGTAGATGAAGGGTACGGCCAAGACGCTGCTCAGCATGTCGCCGGCGGCAGGGAAGAAGAAACCCAAGATGGGGTCTACGAGGTATTTGTCCATAATCTTGGCGGTCTTGTCCATGACCACATAAGAGGTCATGCTCATCATCTCTTGCCGTTTCTCTTCCTTGAGCCTGCGCCTTTCCTCCTCTTTCTTCAAGGCCTCGTCACGCTTGCGCTCCTCTTGCTCCTTGTTGAAGCCCATGTCGGCCATGGCTTCTTGTCTTCTTCTCGATACCATAATAAATTAAGGTGTTATCAGGTGGTTTATAGTTCTATTTGCTTGTCGCCGTTGATGAAGTCGTCAAGTTCTTGGTCGCTCACGGATATGCCGCTTAGCTCGGCCAGCGACATGAAAGCTTGCCTGCGTTCTTCTTCGCTCCGGGCGGTGTTGACACGAGTCATGATTTGCCTGAGGAAGGCACTCTTGTCGTCTATTTTCTCTATCTGCCGACGGAAGCCAGAGGTCAGGCGTTGGTATTCCTTGTCGTAAGCGGCGGCGGCCAACTTGCCGTTGAGTTGCTGTGTCTTCAGGCGCACAAAACTGTCTAGCAGTTCCATGGCTTTCCCCAATGTTTGCCCGGCGGCCTCGGCTACCTGGTTGAGCTCCTCTTCGGTGTACGGGTGTTCCTCATCCGATGTCTCTCGGTACTCGTCTATACCATCGAGCAGGGCTTTGGCCTCTTGCTGTCCCACGCGCAGGTTGTCTGCCAGCATGTTGGTGAAGAGCGAGAGGTTATCTTCCACATCGGAGGGTAACCGGGTGGCCTCGGTCATGTCTGGGATGTTGATGGCCCGCGTCAGCCGCTCGTCTAACTTGGTCTCCATGATTTCCCTGCCCAGGCGAAGCGTGGCGACAACCGCACGCAGATGGGGGAGCATCCGGAGTTGCAGGTCTTTAGAGGCGTGGATGTTTTCCCGTATTTGCCGGTTGAGCGTTTCCAGTTCGTTGGCCACTTGTTCCCTGTCGGCTTGGCAGTCTCGCAGGTCTTGCCGGTGTCGCGCCAGTTCATCTTTGTCCAGCTTCAGGTCTACTTGGTTGCTTTCGTATTCCTTTATCAGCGGGCGGCATACCTCGTCCCACTCGGTGTAGTCGCGGTAGTAGTTCTTGCGGGCTGTGCCAAAGGTAAACAGGTTGACAATGAACGAGGGCTTGCCGGGTTCCTTGCTCCTGGCCTCATGGTAGCTGGGGCCTTTGGCCTCCAACGTGGCGGTGAGGTCTGTTATCAGGCTTTGGTATATATCGATGTTTTGCAAGTGGTCGTTGATTTCTCCGTCTATGGCCTTTAGTTCCCGCGAAAGTTGCTGTCGTTTTTCCTGCAAGGCTTTCACCCGGGGAGAGGCGTAGAGCACGTCGAGGATGGAGGAGATGTCTGATCGCATCAGTTGGTTGGCGTGGCGCAGGTAGATGTCGGCCTTGGGCAAGGCCACGTCGTTGAGAGTCTTGTGGATAACCAACAGCCTGCCCAGGTCTGCCTTGATGGTGGTGGCATCTCGCTTGACGCTGGTCTTGAACACTTCCAGGTCTGAACGCAGCTGGTTCGTGCGCTCTTGGCTTCGCGTGTAGTGGTCGAGCATGGTGAGTCCCGCCATGGCCAGTCCCAAGGTCTTGCTGCCTTGTCCCATGGACTTGTAGGCGCTGAGGCTGCTTTGTATCGTGGAGCGGAAGCTGTCGCTTATCTCGCTGATGAGCGTGCCACACTTGTCGGTTATCTTGTTGTATTCCAGTTCCGTGTGCTTCAGCATGCCGTCCACGTCGAGGAACTCCACTCTCGAAAAGTCGAACAACCGCGGGGCCACGGCCTTGACATTGTCTCCGTAGATGTCTATGAGTTGCCGGGCGTATTCTTGATAGGTGGCCTGTATGTCGTCACGCAGAGCCGTGAAGTCGGCGATGTTGCTTCTCACGCGGTCTTCTCCCTCATGGTAGACGCTCACCATGTCGGCATATTTCCGAAATAAGGTGGAGGCCTCTTGCTTGACAGCCTTTACGCCACTGGTGCCCGTGATGACATCCATCGCGCCGGAGGCCGTCTTGACCAAGGTGGCAGAGAGGTTGGCATCTATTCCCGCCTGTACCGCGGCCAGGGCCTCTCTCGTGTCCCCCAGTTGTCTCATGGCCAGAGACATGGCATCTTCTTTCTTGTCTTCGTCGAGCAAGGCCTGCAACCGGTATTCCTCTACGAGTGATTTGCGTCCGTCATTGCTGACGTAGGTATTGAAGACGTTTTTGTCGTTGCCCGCTTCTTGGTAGGTCTCGTAAACCAGCCTTGACACCTCTACGCTGTCGGAGGGTAACGTGTCTTGCCTCAGTTCATAAGCCAGGTCGGCGCGGGTCATGGTCTCTTTGTCCTTTCCCATTTCCCGGGCAAGTTCCAGTATGGTTCGCTTCAGTTGTTTTTCGTCGGTCGTTGATTTCTTCATCGTGTTATAAGGTTAGAAAAGGTTAGTCTCATGTGTCGCGGGGGTAAAAAGAGAAAGGGCGCAAGCCCACGTCTGTCCACCTTGCCCACGTAGGTTCTTGCACAACCCGAATCAACAAAGTGGCAGAAGCAGCCCACGCCCCTATACAGGATGTGGACATCATTCGCCAGCTTTTGACTGATTCAGGGAAACGTGCAAGATTTACGTGAATCAAAAAGCCGCTAGATGCTCTTTCAATAGTCCTCAATGTCCGGAAGCCGCCCTTGCGGGAGGTATTTCCATTCGCAAAGTTATGATAATTATCGATAGCTTGCAACATTTTGGACGATTTTTTTGCTGCCTCTGCCATATTTTCTTGTCGTTATGTCGTGAAGTTACGCCCATGTTCTGCCAGAGCCTTGACAAAGCTGCGCTTTTTTGTGGTTTATTTGTTGAAACCGATGCCTTGCCCGCCTTTTTCTATGCGCTCTTCCTCGCAGAGGGTGATGAGGTGTTCCAATGTGGGGGCGGTGCCTTGGAGTATTTCCTCCATGGTGGCCTTGCGCACCACGTTGTCTATCTCGCCTCCGCTGAGGTCGAAACGGGAGGCCAGCTTGTTGGCCTCGGCCTCCTGGAGCATGGGCAGTTTGTCACGCCAGATACTTGACTTGGCCTCCAGCGAGGGCTTGTCGAAGCGTATCTTGAAGAGGAAGCGGCGCTCGAAAGCCTTGTCCAGGTTGTCGGCCATGTTGGTGGTGGCGATGAGGATGCCGTCCAGCCGTTCCATCTCTTCCAGGATGATGTTTTGGATGGCGTTTTCTGTCTGCGCCACGTTGCTGCTGTTGGCGTCCTTGCGCTTGGAGAAGACGGCGTCGGCCTCGTTGAAGAGCAGGATGGGCTTCATCTTGCTTTGGCCGCAGAGGCGGCGATAGTTCTCGAACACTTCCTTGATGAGTTTCTCGCTCTCGCCAAACCAGCAGGTCTTGGTGGCGGAGATGTCTACGTGCAAGACGTCTCGCCCTGTCTGCCGGGCCAGTTGCCATACGCTTTCGGTCTTTCCCGTGCCGGGCAGTCCGTAGAGTAGGGCGGCCACGCCCGTGGGCAAGCCTTTCTCCTTGAGTCGCTCTTGCAGCGTGACGTAGTGGTCTTCCCGCAGGCTCTCAGTGAGCGTGGCGAGTTGACGCCGCAGGTTGGGTTCGAAGAAGAGCCGCTTGGGCGTGACTTTCTCATGGCTCGCCAATTGCTTGATGTTGATGGGATTTTCGAAGAAGTGAGCGTCTTCCTCGAAGTAAAGTTCCATGCCCTTCGGGGTGAGCTTCAGCGCGGCATCGTTAAACATACCATTCTCGCACACTTCCACGAGTCCGTGCCTTTGCAGGATGTGCTTGTTGGCCTTGAACTCTCGTGTTTCCCGAAAGGCATCGCGCTCGGGCATGAAGCTGGATAACTGGCGGAAGCGGAGTGTGTCGCCGTCTTTGGCCTCGTAGCACACGGCGTAGAAGATGGCACGGTCTTGCGGGTTTTCTACCAAGCGGAGCAGGTTGGCGATGGCGGAAAGTTGTGGGTTCTTGTTTTCCAGTTTCCTCACTCCCCTGATGAATTTCCATTTTTCCACCGCTTCTACCTCGCCAGGCAGGTTGCCGATGTCGTCTCTTACTTTGGCCAGGAACTCGTAGCGGTCCAGTCCACTTCTGTCGCTTCGGTAGACGTTGGCGTTTTCGCCGAAGAGCAACTTTACCGCCTCGTCGGTCAACACCAGTGTGTCTTTATCTTCCGCCTCTACCAGTTCGGTAGCCATTAGGGGATGGGCTCCCTTCATGAGGAGCGCTTTCTGGTTTATGCGCACGCTCACGCTGTCGAAGAGGTCTTCCAGTGTACTGTTGACGCCGCTTTTCCCGCCGTCACCGTCTTGGGTGAAGTCGTTTACCATCTCGTAGAAGAATGCCCGGTCGCTGATGTCGGGCAGCTTGGCTTGTATGGTTTTCACCAAGTCCAGGCCGGCGTGCTCCTTCTCCAGGGCTTGTATCCGGGAAAGCGTTTTCCGCGTGGTTTGTTTTTCTTGTGAGCGGCTGTGTATCAGTTCGCTGGCCTTGGCGCAGAAGTTAAACTGGTCAAACTCGGTGGATGCGGTGGGCGGGATGGGCTTCACCTCCCGGCCTTCCACGATGGCGTTGAACACGTCTTCGCACAGCTCGTATTGCCGCTTCACGATATTTTCTTCCTCGCCATTGGCGGACTCGATAAAGCCCTTGGCTTGCAGGGAGAGCAGGGCGGGGACGTATTCCATCACGTCTAGCGTGGAGCAGCCGAAGTAGTTTGCCAGGTCGTCTGTGTCGGTGGATTGCTGCCCGCACTGCCTGTCAAGGATGGCCACGAGCATCATGGCTTGCTCCCGGTTGTCCAGGGACAAAGCCTCACGGATGGCGTCCAGTGATGCCGAGATGGTGGTCAGTCGCTTCAGCTTGCTGTTTTTCAGTTTGCCGGCAGCGGCCTTGGCGTGTTGTGTCAGCGATAGTCTTTCCATGTCTTTTTCTCCTCTTTCTTTATCTTTCATGCCGCGAAGTTAGACGTAGCTTGTGCCAAAATGTGGGTAAGGCTAAAATTATTTTAGTTTTTTCTTTCCAGGCTACATCATCGCTCCAGAAAGTCAGTACTACTGCGTTGCGATTTCAGTATTGCTGACTTTTGGTATCAGTAGCACTGCGTTGCCACTTGCAGTAGTACTGCGTTTTTGGGGAAGCAGCCTCTCCCTCTCGTCAATAAAAATGAAAAAGCGAGCTTTTTATTTTGTATTCTCCCCGATTTAAGTTATCTTCGCGAACATGAACGCTGACAAGAAACCCCTGTTGGGACTCACTTTGACGGAATTGAGAGAAGTCGCCAAGGAGTTGGGTATGCCCGCTTTCGCTGGAGGACAGATGGCAGAGTGGCTCTATAAGCGCCGTGTGAGGAGCATAGACCAGATGACCAATCTCTCGAAGAAGAACCGGGAACGATTGGCGAAAGCCTATGAGGTGGGCTGCGCCGCCCCTATAGATGAGCGGCACTCAGTGGACGGCACGGTGAAGTATCTTTTCCCCGCCGCCCAAGGCAAGTACGTGGAGGCTGTCTATATACCAGACGGAGACCGCGCCACGCTCTGTGTCTCTTCCCAGGTGGGTTGCAAGATGAATTGCCTTTTCTGCCAAACCGGCAAGCAGGGATTTGAGGGCCAGCTCACCACGGGCGAGATTCTCAACCAGGTGTATAGCCTGCCCGAGGCCGATACGTTGACAAACATAGTATTCATGGGACAAGGAGAGCCTATGGACAACCTGGAGGCGGTATTGAAAGCCACCCAAATACTTACCGCTGACTATGGTTGGGCATGGAGTCCACGCCGCGTCACGGTGAGCAGCGTGGGTATCAAGGGCAAACTGGAAAGGTTTCTGGACGAGAGCGAGTGCCACGTGGCCATTAGCCTGCATTCCCCGTTGCCCGAGCAGCGCGCCAGTCTGATGCCAGCCGAGCGGGGCATGGGCATCAAGCAGGTGGTGGAGCTGTTGCGACGTTATGATTTCGCCCATCAGCGCAGACTCTCGTTTGAGTATATCGTCTTTGGCGGGCTCAATGACAGCGACCGCCACGCCCGGGAAATCATCAAGTTGCTGCACGGACTCACGTGCAGGGTCAATTTGATACGTTTCCATCCCATACCGGAAGTGCCCCTCCAGGGAGCCAGCGAGGAGAAGATGCTGGCCTTGCGCGATTACCTGACCGCTCATGGCGTGTTCACCACCATCAGAGCCAGTCGTGGTCAAGACATCTACGCCGCTTGCGGGCTCTTGAGCACCGCCAAGAAGATAGCGGAAATAAGAGGTGATGAAGGGGCGTGAAGTTTGTTTGCTTGTGGTCGTAGCGCTACTGACCGCTTGCGCCAATGGGCCAGGTGCGCTGCCAGACAGTGGCGGGAAGCCCTTTGAGGTTTTGGTGGTGGACGACAGTGACAATCTGCTCACCCGTTTGCTGCAAGTCGACGCGGAGGGACTGCCGCAACGTGAGCCGTCTTTTGATGTCTCCCGGGTGGCATCACCTCAATGGAAAGGCTCGTTGAGGTTGGCCAGGGTCATTGTTGTCAGGGATACGTCCAGGACGATGAGGCGGGAAGTTGACCGCTACGCACGGCCGCAGCTCATTGTTTATACAGATGGCAGGGACGGCAAGCGACTCCTCGCGCTTCTGCAGGAGTTTGAGTTGCGGGTGGCTACGGAATGGTTGCGTCAGCGGCATAACGCCAAGATGGAGGAAACCATACGCCAGATGTTTGGCGTGAGCGCGCTCATCCCGAGTGACATGAACAGCGCCAGGCGGGGGAAGGACTTCCTTTGGCTGTCTGACAATAAGGCTTCCGCCATGCGCAATGTTTGTATATATAAAGGTGTGAACCGGGACAGCGTGATGCGGCAGAACGTCAAAGGCGAGACCGACAGCATGTATGTGCAAACCGTGAAGGGAACGGTCAAGGAACGCCCATTGCCTGGCGGAGGGGTTTACCGCTATGGGCTTTGGGAGATGAAAGGGGATGCCATGGGAGGCCCCTTTGCCAGCGTCACCCGCCAGGGCGTTACCATAGAGGTGTTTGTTTACGCTCCTGGCGGAAAGAAGAGAAACCTGATGCGGCAACTGGATGCCGTGTTGTATAGTCTAAGAACTCAATAATACAACTATAATTATACATGGAAGAAAGAAAGATACGCGTGGCGATTACCCACGGAGATACCAACAGCATTGGATATGAGCTGATATTCAAGACTTTCTCGGAGCCGGAGATGCTGGACATGTGCGTGCCTATTGTCTATGGCTCGCCTAAGGTGGCCGCTTATCACAAGAAAGTGGTGAACACCCCTGCGCAGTTTACCATCATCCACAAGGCAGAAGACGCCATGGAAGGACGCCTGAACTTGTTGGCTGCCATAGAAGACGAGGTGAAGGTGGAATTAGGTACCGCTACCCCGGAATCGGGTACGGCAGCCATGAGGTCTTTGGACAGAGCCATGACAGACTTCCGCCGTGGTCTGTTTGATGTATTGGTGACCACGCCCGTCAACAAGAGCAACGCCCAGATGGCGGGTTATCCCTTCCCGGGACATACGCGGTTCCTGGAGACATGCGTGGGTGAAGGGGCGCAAGCCTTCAATATCTATGTCAACAGCAAGATGAGAGTGGCCAGCCTCACGGGCATGGTGCCCGTAAACCAAGTGGTGGAATCTATCACTGAGGAGAATGTCATGGCCAAGGTCCGGTTGTTTGCGGATACCTTGCGCTCAGACTTCCGCGTTTCCAACCCCCGATTGGCAGTGCTCTCGCTTAATCCTGGTATCAACGGAGAGATGGGCAAGGAGGAACGGGAAATTATATTGCCAGCCGTGGAGAAACTGGCCGATGAGGGAATACAGGTGTTTGGACCATATGCGTCTGACGTGTTCTTCGGCAAAGGATACTACGCGGACTTCGATGGTGCGCTGGGCATGTATTACGAGCAAGTCCGTACTCCTTTTCTGGTCTTGAGTGACGGGGAGGGAGTGATCTATACGGCTGGCTTGCCCCTGATACGCACCGCCGCGGACTTGGAAGTGAGATACGACATGGCCGGCAAAGGAAAGGCGGATGAGTTCGGTTTCCGCCAGGCCCTCTTCATGGCTATAGACATATATCGCAATAAGATGATGTTCAAGGAGCCTCAAGAAAATCCGTTGCCCAAGCTATACCATGAGAAGAAGGATGAGAGCGAGCGCGTGCGCTTCGCCATTCCCAAGAAACACTCCAATGAACCTTTCCCCAAGAAAGACCCTGGGCAACAAGAGTAGGGTGGAGGAGTGGTTTCGCTTGAAATTCGGCCAAAGTTGAGGATATCTCAAATATTATATGTAATTTTGTACGCTCAATGAATATTTCAGAACTGCAAGCTATCAAGCAACGGTACAACATCGTAGGCAACAGCGATGGACTCAACCGTGCGCTGGATGTCGCCTTACAGGTGGCACCCACCGACTTGTCTGTGCTGATAGTCGGCGAGAGCGGAGTGGGCAAGGAAATATTGCCCCGCGTGATACACGACGCTTCACCAAGGCGCAGGGAGAAATATTTCGCCATCAACTGCGGTTCTATTCCTGAGGGCACTATAGACAGTGAGCTGTTTGGCCACGAAAAGGGTTCTTTTACCGGGGCGATAGGAGAGAGCGAGGGATATTTCGGCGTCGCCAATAAAGGCACCATTTTTTTGGACGAAGTGGGCGAGCTGCCCATAGCCACCCAAGCCAGGCTCCTGCGCGTGTTGGAGACAGGTGAGTATATCCGTGTGGGCGGACAGGAGGTGCGCAAGACCGATGTGCGCATCGTGGCCGCCACCAATGTCAACATGCGCAAGGCCATCACTGAGGGGCGTTTCAGGGAAGATCTTTACTACCGCCTGAACACCATCCCCATCCAGATGCCGCCTTTGAGAGAGCGAGGGGAAGACATTTTGTTGCTCTTCCGCCTGTTTGCCATGCAGATGGCCGACAAGTATCATCTGCCAAAGATAACGCTTACTCCAGAGGCGCAACAAGCCTTGATGAGTTATAAGTGGCCCGGCAACGTGAGGCAACTGAAGAACATCACCGAGCAGATGTCTGTCTTGAGCCGGGAAAGAGAGGTGAGTTTGCAAACGCTCTTGCGTTTCATTCCCCAGGATGAGCCTTCCACCCAATTGGCCACCATCAATCCAGAGGCTGGCTCCCACTCTTACGAGAGCGAGCGGGAGATGCTTTATAAGATTCTCTATGAGTTGAGAGGCAGCGTGAGTGATCTCAGGAGAGACATGTCTTCTTTGCGCAAGCAGCTGGATGAAGCCAGGGGCTTACGGGGGGAAGTTGGTTTCCAGCATCCCCATTATGAGACTATTACCGCCTCCACGCCCTATCCCGCACCCTTTTCCCATCAAGAAAAGGCACAGGCAAGGGAAACCGAGGAGGCTGAGGCCGAGGAAATAGAAGAGGATGAAATCATGAGCCTGGATGACGTAGGAAAGAAGATGCTGCAAAAGGCGTTGGAGCGCAATGGGGGCAATCGCAAGAAGGCGGCAAGGGAACTGGGCATATCAGACCGTACTCTATACAGACGCATCAAGCAATATGGACTGGATAAAGACTAAGCGACGGAAATTGTGGCTTTTGGCCTCAACGGGCCTGCTGGTTTTGCTTACGGCATGCTCCGTGAGCTATGGCTTCAATGGGGCCAGCATAGACTACAACAAGACGAAAACCATACAGATAGCGGACTTTCCTATCCGCAGCAGTTACGTGTGGGGACCTATGGGGCCGATGTTCAACAACGCCCTGAAGGATGAGTTCGCCAACCACACCAAGTTGCAGCAGGTAAGGCGCAACGGAGACTTGAAAATAGAGGGCGAGATCACCCAATACAGCCAGCGCAATAAGTCTGTGTCCAGCGAAGGCTACTCTGCCATGACAGAGCTGAGCCTGACCGTCAACGTGCGATTCACCAACAACGTGAATCACAACGAGGATTTCGAGCAGCAATTCACAGCCACGGCCAGCTATGAGACCACTCAAAGCCTGAATTCCGTGCAGGAAGAACTCGTTTCGCAAATGATAGACGACTTGGTGGATCAGATATTCAACGCCACCGTGGCCAACTGGTAAATTCTCTTAAAGCAACCCATCATGGAACTGACGCGCTTGATACAACATCCCGAACTGCTCAATAAGGAGACCCTTTATGACCTCCGGGCACTTTTGGCGCTCTATCCCTATTACCAGACCGCCAGGCTCCTGATGTTGCAAAACCTCTATCTCTTGCACGATGCCTCTTTTGACGAGGAATTGCGCAGGGCAGCTATCTATATCACCGACCGCCGCGTGATTTTCCAGATGATAGAGGCGGCGCATTATCAGATGAAACGGGTAGCCAAACCTAAGGAGCAGGCAGAGGGAGAGGATGGCAACAGCCGTACCGTGGCGCTTATAGACAGTTTCTTGGACACGATTCCCGCGGAAGCGCAAGAAGCTAAACCCAAACGGAAGCCTACGCCCGCTGATGCTGCCGTGGACTATGTGGCCTATCTGCTGGAAACGGAGAGCGGGGACGAGGAGAGCGAACCTGCTCCCAAAATGAAGGGGCAAAACCTCATAGACGACTTTATCAAGGACGGAAAATTCAATCTTAATACCATGGAAGGCACGGATAGCCCCCTGGAGTTCATGCCCGAAATAGAGCCTTCGATGGACGAGGAAGAGGAAACGCCCAATAACGCCTATTTCACCGAGACATTGGCCCGCATTTACATTAAGCAAGGTAAATATGAGAAGGCTTTGGAAATAATTAGCCGATTAAATTTGAATAATCCAAAAAAAAGTGTTTACTTTGCAGACCAAATGAGATTTTTGGAAAAACTGATATTGAACAATAAGAATAATAAGCATTAAAGACAAATGGTTTACACATTACTAGTAGTACTGATTTGCCTGGTGGCACTGCTCATGATATTCATCGTGCTTATCCAGGAATCAAAGGGAGGTGGACTCTCCTCTAATTTCTCCTCTTCCAACCAGATAATGGGCGTGAAGAAGACCACGGACGTGGTGGAGAAAGCAACGTGGGGTCTTGCCATTGCCATGGTGATTATTAGCGTGCTCTGTGCATATACCTCACCCAAAGCCGCTGGAGAGGAAAGCGTGGCTGGTTCCGCTACCACGGAACAAACAGCTACGCCTGCCATGCCTGGCGCCAATACGGACGCAGCCACTAAACAAGCCGCTCCCGCCCAGGATGCCGCTAAGCAAGGAGCAACCGCCCCTGCCGCCAAGACGGCGACTCCCGCAGAGCAGGCTGCTCCCGCAGCAGGTAACGCTGCCGCTCCTGCTCCCAAAAACTAATTTGTGAGAAAAAAGTAGGGGATTTATTTGGCTGGTTCAAATAAATTCCGTACCTTTGCACCCGCTAAACAACAATAGCGGATTTACACGGTGGGTGTAGTTCAGTTGGTTAGAGCGTCAGATTGTGGTTCTGAATGTCGTGGGTTCGAGTCCCACCATCCACCCTTCTTCGAGCCTGAGACCTCACAAGGTCTCAGGCTCGTTGTTTTTTCGGGCTGCCTGTGTCTCTGCTGTCCGCAGCCTCACGAAATATAATTCATTTTTTCATTTAGTTCCATTGCTTGTCCCCTGCTTGCCATCCCAAGAAAGCCCTCGCTATCTGCGATACTGTCTCGGGGCGGGTTGAGATACTATCTCGTTGAAAAGGGGGTTATATGTCTCCTTTCTCCCGTTGGCAATCTTTTCTGTATTCCGATGGCGACAGGTGGATTCGCTTTTGCACATACCGGCTGAAATAAGACATGGAAGAGAAGTTCATTCGTTCGGCGATTTCCGTCAAAGAGAGTTCCTTTTGGCGGAGCAGGCGGGTGATTTCCTGCATGGTGAAACGGCCAATCCAGTAGGTGGCGGATTTTCCGCTTACTTTCTTGCATATTTCTGACAGGTAATGGGGCGTGACACAAAGGCGAGAGGCATAATGACTGAGACTTCGGTTTCGCATATATTCCCCATTGTACAGCAACTCGATGAAACTCCGTAGCAGGGTGGTAACGCGTTCCGATACTTGCGTGTCCTTGTGGTTGCGTGCGTGTATGTCGTATAGGTCGAGGATATGCGCGGTCAGCAAGCTGCCTAGCAATTCCTCACGGAAAAGATGCTTCTCGTCTTCCATGCGCATCCGAAGGTATCTTAAGGTGGTCTCACATATCCGGAAGTCTCGTTCGGAAAGTTTCATGACAGGATTCCGTAAGAGCGACAGATGTCCTATGATGCCATAGTTGCTGCGGATAGCGATTGAGGTAACGTAGGTCTCTGAAAGATTCATCAAGATGCCTTGAAAGTCTTCAGAAGCGGAGAAGTCCGAGGCTAGTGTCGCGTTGGGCAGGATGACATAATCCCTGGCGGAAATGTTATAATGCGTCTCCTGGAAAGTGAATCCCATGTTGCCTTCCTCGCAGAGGATGTGGATGATCCTTCCCGCGTATAGCGAGGTGTTCAGTTCCTGCCAGCTGTCGGCAAAAACAATTCCGTCAAATCTTGTGTCACTCATTACAGAGGCTATTTGCTGGCAAATATAGCGAAAAACCACGAATAGTGAAAACATTACCCCAAATTATGTAATAGTGGATCAGCAAGAACTCCGTAATTTCGCGCCAGGAACTAAAATCATATAAGTATCATGAAAGATGTAAGATTGAACAATGGCGTAATGATGCCAGCTATAGGTTTTGGCGTTTACCAAATTCCTGAAAATGAAACGAAACGTACCGTAAGCGATGCCATCGAAGTGGGTTATCGGATGTTTGACACGGCGGCTTCTTATTTCAACGAAGAGCAGGTAGGCAATGCCATCAGGCAGAGCGGCATCAAGCGCGAGGAGTTTTTCGTCACCACAAAATTATGGGTGCAGGATTATGAGTATGAGGATGCGCTCCGTGCCTTTGACAAGTCATTGAAATCGCTTGGACTTGATTACATCGACCTCTATCTGCTGCACAAACCCTACGGCAACTATTACGCCGCATGGAGAGCCTGCGAGCGACTTTACAAAGAAGGGCTTATCCGCGCCATCGGCGTGACAAGTTTCTCCAATGAGCGCCTGCAAGATCTCTTTCTGCACAATGAGGTGAAGCCTGCCGTGAACCAGTTGGAGACGCATCCGTTCTTCCAGCAGCAAGCCGCCAATGCGTTCTTGCGGAAAGAGGGCATCCAGCATGAGGCATGGGCTCCTTTTGCCGAGGGGCAGAATGATATTTGGAACAATCCAGTGTTGAAAGCTATCGCTGAGAAGCATGGACGGACGGTGGGGCAAGTCATTCTCCGTTGGCTGAACCAGCGCAATGTAGTGGTCATTCCCAAGACAGTGCATAAGGAACGGATGATTGAGAACTTCAACATCCTTGACTTTACGCTTACCGCAAATGAAATGGAAGCCATCGCCAGTCTTGAAACAGGGAAAAGCCCGATTTATGATGACATGGATTTGGCAACGGTGAAAGGTATCGGGCTACATAAAATACATGATTGAAATATATAAACAAAATTATTTCTCAATGAAAACTGTAATATTGAACAACGGAATTGAGATGCCAATACTGGGATATGGTGTTTGGCAAATCACCCCTGAAAAATGTGAGTACTATGTTTCGGAAGCCTTAAAAGCCGGTTACCGTTTGATTGATACGGCGCAAGCCTATTATAATGAAGAAGGCGTAGGTGCGGCCATTTCCAACTCTGGCATCCCACGTTCGGAAATATTCATCACCACGAAAGTGTGGATATCCAATGCCGGAGATGAAAAGGCTGCCATCAGCATTGACGAATCGCTCCGCAAACTGTGGACGGACTATATTGACCTGTTGCTCATCCATCAGCCTTTTGGGGATTATTACGGAACCTACCGGGCTATGGAGAAAGCATACGAGGCAGGAAAAGTGCGCGCCATAGGATTGAGCAATTTCTATGATTCCAGATTCGTGGACTTGGCAGAGAACATGGATATTAAGCCGGCTGTGGTACAACTGGAAACACACGTGTTCTCGCAACAGGTAAAAATGCGTCACCTGGCAGAAAAATACGGAACGCATATCATGGCTTGGAGCCCGTTGGCCCGTGGCATGAACGGACTTTTTACGAATGAGACATTGAAAGCCATTGGGGAGAAATATGGTAAGGACAATGCGCAAGTGTGTCTGAAATTCCTGACAGACGAGGGCATTATTGTACTTCCCCAATCAACACGTACGGAACGCATGGCCAGCAATCTTGCTATCGATGACTTCAGTTTGAGCGAGACGGACAAGGAACTTATCCGCAATATGGATACTGGAAAAGCACTTGCGGCGGACTTCAATGACCCGGAACTGGCCGAGTATCTTCTTACATACGACAAGAATTTTAACCCTCAAAATAAGTGAATGTGAAATACGGAGTTTTAGGAACAGGCAATGTCACCCGTACCATTGGGGAGCTTTGACGAATCACTCCGCAAACTGTGGACGGATTGCATGGACTTGTTGCTCATCCGTCAGTCGTTTTGCTTCCAAGCGAAAAGGGGAAGAATTTTCTTCCCTATGCATTATTAATATATTCGCGCGCGCGAGGAAAAAGGGTTATCCTTGTTGGGATATATGGCGCAACTCCTCTATGTTGAGTAATTTGATGTGCCTTCCATTAGTGCTTATCAAACCCTCATTGGCGAAGGTGGACAGGGTGCGTATGGCATTGCTGGTGGTCATGTTGGCCAGGGAGGCCATGTCTTCCCTGCTGAGTGATACTTCCAAGACGTTGTCTTCGTCCATGCCGTAGTTGTCCTTGATAAAGAGCAGGGTGTCGGCGAGCCTTCCGCGCAAGTGCTTCTGGATAAGGGAAATGACGCGCTCTTCCACTTGCCCCAAATGATAGCTTAGTTCCTGGATAAAGAATTTGGAGACGGAGAAGTTGCGGCACATGATGTCTTTCATGACTTCAACTGGAATGGTGGCGATGACACAGCTCTCCAGGGTCATGGTTCCCGTGCGGTGGTCTTCCCCCGCGAAGGGAGCCCTAAAGCCAAAGAAGTCCATCGGCTTCATGATCCGTATGATTTGCCGCTTACCCAGGGGGCCTTCCTTGAATACTTTTATCTTGCCGCTCATCAGGCACATCACCCTGGTGGGCGTTTCCGTTTCCTCGAAAATAACTTGTTTGTCCTTGAGGCGTATTAACTCGATATGCTGGCGCAGCAGCGTGATGTCGTCTTGGCCTATGGGATCCCACAGCTGAGTAAATTCCCTAATGGCCATCTCCTTGTCTATGCGATTTTTGGAGGCTGGGTTCATTGCCATTTGAATTCTTGCTTTCGTGCGCGAAGATAGCGAATTTTCCGTTAAATTATCGTAAATGTGTGTGTTTTTTATGTGCGCCAATGCGCTTTTTATTGTTTTTCTTGAAAAAAAGGCAAGAATATTTTGCGGTTTTCCAATTAATCAGTAACTTTGAAAGCACCTTGGCAAGAAACCCATTCTTTTGGGCGCGCGAATTTCTCGTGTGTACGTCTTGCCCGTGATGGAATATTATAACCTTAATATACAACTATGAGTTATTTACGATTTGAAAAGGCTCTGATGACCAACTTGCAAGAATCCTTGCCCAAGGAATTGCTTCGCACCAATCGCTCAGGGGCTTATTCGTGTTCCACTATCGTGGATTGCAATACGCGTAAGTACCATGGCCTGCTCGTAGTTCCCGTTCCCGAATTGGATGACGAGAACCACGTCCTGTTGAGCTCCCTCGACGTGACGGTGATACAGCATGGTGCAGAGTTCAACCTTGGCTTGCATAAGTATCAGGGCAACAACTACAGCCCAAAGGGTCACAAGTACATCCGTGAGTTTGATTGTGACAAAGTGCCCACTACCCTCTATCGTGTGGGTGGTGTCATCCTCAAGAAAGAGGTGGTCTTCCAGCATTATGAGGATCGCATCTTGATACGTTACACGTTGGTGGATGCTCACTCGGCCACCACGCTTCGCTTCCGGCCGTTCCTGGCTTTCCGTAGCGTAAGGCAGTTCACTTTTGAGAATGGCGTGGCCAGCAAGGAGTATCAGACCGTGGATAATGGCATAAAGACACGCATGTACGCAGGCTACCCAGAGCTTTATATGCAGTTCTCGCGCAAGAATGAGTTCGTCTTCCAGCCCGATTGGTATCGTGGCGTGGAGTACCCCAAGGAGCAGGAACGAGGCTATGCCTGCAACGAGGATCTCTATGTGCCAGGTTACTTTGAGATGCCTATCAAAAAGGGCGAGAGCATCGTGTTCGCCGCTTCCACCTCCGAGATAAAGACAAGGCAGCTGAAAGCTCTTTTCGATGACGAGGTGGCACAACGCAATCCCCGGGACAATTTCTTCCATTGCTTGGTGAACGCGGCCCATCAGTTCCATCGTCGCGAGAAGAATGATGACCGTTATATCCTGGCTGGTTATCCATGGTTTAAGTGCCGTGCGCGCGATACGTTTATCGCCTTGCCTGGCCTTACGCTTTCCATCGAGGAGGACGACTACTTCCATCTGGTGATGAGCACTGCGGAGAGGGCTTTGCGCCTGTTCATGGAGGGAAAGCCCCAGGCCACGTATATGGCGGAGATAGAACAGCCTGATGTCCCCTTGTGGTGTATCTGGACTTTGCAGCAGTATGCCAAGGAAGCGGGCAACGAAGCTTGTCTGCAGAGATATTTCAAGTTGCTGATAGACTTGATGGACTTCATCATCGCCAACAAGCATCCCAATTTGAGGCTGAAAGAGAACGGGTTGGTCTACGCGGAAGGCCGTGAGAAGCCTTGCACGTGGATGAACTCTATGGCCAATGGTCGTCCCGTGGTTCCCCGTACGGGTTATATCGTGGAGTTTAACGCATTGTGGTATAACGCGCTTTGCTTCTGCGGCATGATGGCCGAGGCTGGCGGAGCGCATGACAAGGCTGAAGAGCTCAAGGCGCGTGCCGAGCTGGCCCAGAAGTCTTTTATCTCCACTTTCCTCAATGAGTATGGATACCTTTACGACTACGTGGACAATGGCTATGTGGATTGGAGCGTGAGGCCCAACATGATTTTCCCTGTTGCCTTCGATTACTCTCCTTTGACACAAGAGCAAAAGAAGAATATTCTCGATATGTGTACCCGCGAGTTGCTGACCCCTAAGGGTTTGCGCTCTCTTTCCCCGAAGAGCGGAGGTTACAATCCTATCTATGTGGGTCCACAAGTGCAACGCGACTACGCTTACCATCAAGGTACGGCGTGGCCTTGGCTGGGCGGTTTCTACGTGGAGGCCAGCTTGAAGCTTTATAAGCGTACCCGTCTCAGCTTCTTGGAGCGCCAGATGGTGGGATATGAAGACGAGATGTTGTCCAACTGCTTGGGCACCATCAGTGAACTCTATGACGGCAATCCGCCCTTCCAGGGGCGTGGAGCCATATCCTTTGCCATGAACGTGGCGGAGATATTGCGTGCGCTGGAGATGTTAGAGAAATATCAATACAAATAGGAGGAGGATTGGCTATGAAAGTATTAATGTTTGGATGGGAGTATCCTCCTCACGTATTTGGTGGACTCGCCACGGCTAACTATGGTATCACGGAGGGACTCCATGCCCAGGGCGACATGGATATCACGCTCTGTTTACCCAAACCCTTTGGAGACGAAGACCGCTCTGCCGCTAACATCATCGCCATGAATTGCGTGCCTATCGCTTGGCGTGATGTCAACTATGACTATGTGAAGAGCAGGGTGGGCAATATCATGGATCCTGATATGTATTATCGCCTGCGCGACCATATCTACGCGGATTTCAACTATATGCACGTCAATGATTTGGGATGCATGGAGTTCGCGGGAGGTTATCCAGGCAACTTGCATGACGAGATCAACAACTACTCCGTTATCGCGGGAGTGGTGGCGCGCACCTTGGAGTTCGATATCATCCACGCTCATGACTGGTTGACGTTCCCGGCGGGAATCCATGCCAAGCAGGTGAGCGGCAAACCTTTGTGTATCCACGTGCATGCCACTGACTTCGACCGCAGTCGCGGCAAGGTGAATCCAACGGTCTATTCCATTGAGAAAGACGGCATGGACCACGCGGATTGTATTATGTGCGTATCCGAGTTGACTCGCCAGACGGTTATCAACCAGTATCACCAAGATCCCCGCAAGGTGTTTACGGTGCATAACGCCGTATATCCGCTCAAGGAAGAATTGCAGGCCATTCCCCGTCCCGACCATCGTGGCAAGGAGAAGGTGGTTACCTTCCTGGGGCGTATCACCATGCAAAAGGGTCCCGAGTATTTCGTGGAGGCGGCAAATATGGTGTTGCATCGCAGTCGCCACGTGCGTTTCTGCATGGCGGGCTCTGGTGACATGATGGACCAGATGATATACCTGGCGGCGGAAAGAGGTATCGCGGACCGCTTCCACTTCCCTGGTTTCATGCGCGGCAAGCAGGTGTATGAATGCCTGAAAGACTCTGATGTCTACGTGATGCCTTCCGTAAGTGAGCCTTTCGGTATCTCTCCCTTGGAGGCCATGCAGTGCGGAACGCCCACCATCATCTCCAAGCAGAGTGGTTGCGCCGAGATTTTGACCAATTGCATCAAGGTGGACTACTGGGACATTCACGCTTTGGCAGACGCCATCTATAGCATTTGCCACAACGAAAGTCTCTTCGACTATCTGCAGCGTGAGGGCAAGGCCGAGGTAGACCGCATTACGTGGGAGAAAGTGGGGCTTTGGATACGTGAACTCTATGAGCGTACCCTGGGCTGGAGATAATCAAATAGAATATCATACATATAAATAGCTAAACATCATGAAAAAGATTTGCCTTTATTTTGAGATACATCAAATCATACATCTCAAGCGGTATCGTTTCTTTGATATCGGTACCGACCATTATTACTATGATCTCTACGAGAACGAACGTTCCATTGGCGACATCGTAGAGCGTTCTTACATGCCTGCCCTCAATACGCTTCACGACATGATTAAGGAGCATGGCGATTACTTCAAGGTGGCATTCTCGCTGTCGGGCGTGGGCATAGAGCAGTTGGAGAACCATGCTCCCCAGGTCATAGAGAAGTTGCAGCAGATGAACGAGACGGGTTGCGTGGAGTTCTTGGCCGAGCCATATTCCCACGGCCTCTCCTCGCTGGCCAACGAGGCATGCTTTGAGTATGACGTGAAGAAGCAGTGCGAGAAAATGGAGGAGTACTTCGGCCAGAAGCCTTCCGTGCTTCGCAACTCTTCTCTCATCTATAGCGACGATATCGGCCTGCAAGCCGCCCAGATGGGCTTTAAGGGTATGCTGACCGAGGGCGCTAAGCATGTCTTGGGCTGGAAGTCCCCTCACTACATCTATAGCAGCGCGTTGGCGCCCAACCTGAAGCTTTTGTTGCGTGATGTCGTGCTGAGTGACGATATCTCCCTGCGCTTCAACGATAGCTCATGGGATGGTTATCCTCTCTTTGCCGACAACTATATCAACCGCATCGCTTCCTTCCCGCAGGAAGAGCAGGTCATCAATATCTTCATGGAGTTATCCGCGCTAGGTATAGCCCAACCGCTGTCCAGCAACATCCTGGAGTTTATCAAGGCCTTGCCCATTTGCGCCAAGGAGAAAGGTATAGGTTTCGCAACGCCAACCGAATTGTGCGATACCATGCAGGCAATAGATACGTTGAGCGTGCCAGATACCCTGAGCTGGGTGGACGAGGAACGCGATGTCAGCGCATGGCTGGGTAACCCCATGCAACGAGAGGCTTTCAACAAACTCTACAGCGTGGCCGACCGCGTGCGCATAGCCAATGACCCTCGCATCAGCCAAGACTGGGACTACCTGCAAGCGAGCAACAACTTCCGCTTCATGACTACGAAGCCTAGCAGCGTGGGTCTTGATCGCGGCATCTATAGCAATCCTTTCGATGCCTTTACCAACTACATGAATATCTTGGGCGACTTCATCACCCGCGTGCGCAATCTCTATCCTGAGGAGATAGACAATGAGCAGCTGGAGAGTCTCTTGACTACCATCAAGAATCAAGGTGACGAGATAGAGATGAAGGATAAGGAGATTAGCCGTTTGCAGGCCAAGATAGAGAAAATCGAGAAGGAAGCGGGCAAGAAGGCTGCCGTCAAGAAGCCTGTCCGCAAGACAGCCGCCAAGGCGAAGGCTGCTACGGAGTAGGGCTTATCCCATAATTGACAATAACGAAAAGGGGCGCGGAAACCACTTGCTGGCTTCCGCGCCCTTTTATCGTGTGTCTGTCGGGCTATGCTTGAGTGTGTCTATACCATATGCCTTTTCCTCCCTTTCACACGATAAAGGCCTGAAAAAGTCAGTACTGGCTTTTTAGTATGGGTATCTGCGACTGGGTTCATTCCGAATTTGTCGAACTCACGATTATTATATTAACGAGAGTTCGACGAGTTTCTGCTTACTGGCGAGGGCGCGAGATAACAGGAACAAAACCAAAAGAATATAGTATACTTTTGCATTCCACGACGTGAAATAGCTATTCCACGTCGAGA
>OLNM01000885.1_pt1 | contig 25315 bp, 26 predicted proteins | sample 1672391 | NCBI WGS metagenome assembly OLNM01 (sample SAMEA3136680, study PRJEB25190) | human gut metagenome | reverse complement strand
TACCTGCTTTTGCTGCGATCTCGGTGATCGGTTTCATTTCGCATTCCTGTGCGATCTCAATGTCTGTTTTGTATCCCATATCATTTACCTCCTTTTATGATAACTGTTTTCTTATTTTACAGTTATCTTTTATACTTCTCTGGTTCTCTGCAGAGCAAATACTTGATTCACATAAGTAGTCAGTGCACTCTGATATAAAACAGAAACCAGAATTGTATTTGCAATTGTCAGTGCAATCGTCTGTATGACTCTTGTGGCATACAGCACACTCCATGGGGTCGCATAGTATACATGCAATCCTACGACGGTAAATCCCAGAGAGCCTACGATTCCATGAACAATCAGCATAACTGCTATTTTCCAGGTATTCACTTTATCCCTGAAGACATATTTCTTAAATACTGCAGGAATCACACCTGCCAGCACAGAAGACACCAGAATCAATGGATTCGGTGCATATCCCTGGATCAGACATCCCAGCAGATCTCCCAGACCACCGCAGATTCCCCCTACCAGCGGTCCAAACCAGAGACTTGCCAGATAAATCGGTGTTGCACTTACTGTAATTCGAAGGGTGGAGCCAATATTAATTGCCAGCACCCGGCTCAACACCAGATTCATTGCCACTAAAACAGCTGCAAAAACGATAGTTTTAACATTCAGTTTTTTCATATGTTTTCCTTTCTCAGGTATAGCAGTATACTACACCAAAGGCAGATAACACAGCGACTGAATCTATCTTTAATGCAGTAGCGGACGCAACATTACATCGTGGAAATATTTCGCGGTTTCCTTCGTCAACAGGCAACTTCCCATCCTGAAGCACTTTACGCGCAATGTTTACTCTACTATCCTTATTCATTTACATTCTCCTACTGTCGGGAATGAAAGTCATTCCTCGTTTTCTATCTTTCCCGTAACGGTTCCATATCTCCTGAATCGTTACTTTTCTACAAATAATACATCCGTAAAATATCTGATTTTATTATGCCAGTGCTTTTATCATAGTAATTGATATATCGCCCACTACAGCCATATCCTCTGCCTGAAAAGCAATGGGAAAATTGTCAGAGAATAAAATCTGGGATGACGGTGGAAATTCGTCATCACCTGCCCATAAAATCATCTGTACACGGAACCCATCAATCACTTCGAATTCATAAGCGATATCGCCGTGCTCGAGAGGTGTCGCACCAATCTTTTCCATTGCAGACCGGAACGCCTCCTGTTTGTTGCCAAATCCATAAGCAAGACGCATCAGGCATCTGCCCTGAAACTGTTTCAGATATACAGTTCCCCACGGTGTTTCCCGATACGTCAGATATTTTCCGGTAGACGGAGCGCTGTGTCCTTCCACCAGGTAACGAAGTACCAGAATCCGGGCATTGATTGCTGCTTCCAGAGGATAATATCCTACCGTGCTTTCCGGATCGTGTGTTACCACATAATCCGGAAAATGTACCTGATAAGCAACACCCAACAGATGAAGATTAAAGGTCTGTGATTGTTTGTCGTAAGGAATCCCTGTTCTTACACTAATTTCTGCCGGATCTGCTTTCTGAAACAGTTCCATATAGTGCTCATAAGGAATTCTTTCCTTACTGTCTTTTTCATACTGTAATTCCATCTTTGTTCTCTCCTGCATGTCTGTCTTTACTGCTGAGAAACGGACGGGAACATACTGGTATCCGTATGCGGAATAAAGCATGCCGCAACAAATTCATCCATATAAGTCGGTACAGTACTCAGTTCCAGATACGTCATATTGGATGCAACCTGGTAGGTTTTGCGTTCTGCCTCTTTGGAAAGAAGCATGGTATAGGCACCGGACAGAGAAGAGTTACCAATATAATGGAATTTTTCCAGAGGAATGTCCGGGAACATTCCAATATTGACCGCATTTTTCATATTGATGCCGCTTCCGATACCACCGGCTACATACACTTCTTCAATCATCGACACATCGAATTCCAGAGAATTCAGCATCGTACGAATGGCTGAAAAAATTGCACCTTTGGCACGGATAAAGTTGTCAATATCCACTTCTGTAATCTCAACATCTTTCTCTGCACCTGCATCCTTCTGGAATGCCAGAACATAGCTTCCCATACCGTATTTATCCCGGTGGATACGCTCGCCTTCCCGCACGAATTTTCCTTTCGGATTGATAATTCCTGCGGAAAACAGTTCACTGATCACATCAATGATTCCTGAGCCACACAGACCAATCGGTTTTTGTCCAGGATCTCCTACGACCGTAAAGGACGGTTCCATAGTTTCTTTATCGATAGTACATGCCTCGATTGCCCCATCTGTTGCACGCATACCACAGCTGATATCTCCACCCTCGAAGGCAGGACCAGCCGAACATGCACAACTCATCATGAAATCAGAGTTACCAAATACCAGTTCACCATTGGTTCCAAGGTCGATAAACAGGGAAAATTCCGGTTTATTCCACAGCATGCTGACCAGTGTACCTGCAGTGATATCTCCACCCACATAACTTCCGATATTCGGAGCTATAATTATGTGTGCATCCGGATTCACTGTCAGACCAAGGTCAGATGCATACAGCGAATTTGTCTTATAGAATGTCGGTATATACGGTTCCATACGAACCGGATCTGCATTCACTCCGGCAAACAAATGATTCATAGTTGTATTTCCGGCAACACACATACGGTAGATCTGTTTATTCGGGAATTTTGCCGCACGACACATCTGCTGAATCAGCGGATTGATTGTTTCATCAATAATCGCTTTCTGCAGGCGGCGTCTTCCGCCAGGTTTTGCAGATTCGATGATTCGGTTGATAACATCTGCTCCATAACGGATCTGACCATTTCCTGAGGATGCTTTTCCAAGGATATCACCACTTATCATATCGATCAGCAGTGCGGATACTGTTGTAGTACCGATATCAATAGCAAGTCCGCCGATCACTACTTCAGCATCTTTCGGAAAAATATCATAGACAAAAACATTGCCTTGGCTTCCTGTTCTTCCGATCACACAGCGAACAGAAAAATTAGTTTCCCGCAGCACATCTGCCATCTTGCAGATTACAGTATATGGAAGAATCACATGTTCTGCCTGCATCTGTTTTTTCAGTGCACGCATCAGCCGTTCATTATCCGGCATGGTATCTTCCAGAGACGGAGCATCCATGGTAACATCTACCACTTCCATATCGTTTTTCAGAACGATTCCCGCCGCCTCAACATCTGCTTTGGCATTGTCAAAAATAGCTACTTCTTCCGGGGAACTTAAATCCGCAACCTTCATTCTGCTGCGATAGGCAGACGCGATATCCGGTACTTCCACCTCGATATCATCTTCCACTTTACTCGCACAGGACAATCTCCACCCCTCTGCATATTCTTCCTCTGTAATATGTCTGGTTCTTGGCGAATTCAGAGTTCCTTTTAACAGTTTCACACGACATTTTCCGCAGGAACCGTTACCGGAACAAGGGGCATCAATTGCTACATTCGTTTTTCTTGCAACTTCCAGAAGATTCTCTTCGGCTGCCGCAAAACCCTCTACGGTCTCACCGTTTTCAAAACGAAAAGTTACTTTAAACATGATTTAAGCCTCTCTTTTTCGAATTTGTGAAAGGAGGCTGTCACCTCAGCCTGAAAAGACTAGTGGCGACGGCCTCATTATCAGCAGTATTATAATTATTTTTGTAACTGTTCAGTACCTTCACAGTTACGAGCCAAAATGCATAAAAAATCACCTTCGGTGATGGCATTTTGGCTTGTATGTCTCGGGATTTTGACATATTCATGTCAAAACACCTCGTGGGACAGTGGCTACTGAATAGTTACTTACTTTTCTGTAATAGAATGTGTCAAGACACATTCTCGCGCCAGTGGCGGTCGCTTGCGACATCTACTTTGTACGCCGCTGTGCGCATCTTACAGTTCCAGATAAGAATCTGCGTACAGAGTATTGCCTTTGAAAACATCACAGGATTTGATAGTTTCCATCAGACGCAGGTCGTTAGGGTTAACGATTGCGGATGTCAGACCATTCATCATAGCCATAGCAACCAGTGCAGAGTCCATGATCGGGCGGATGTTCTTCGGCATACCATTGGAGTTATTAGACAGACCACCTGTGGAGTTCAGTCCCATGTCGGAGATCATTTTGATGAATTCCAGGACTTCCATCTGTTTGTCCTGCATTCCTTTTACTACCAGGAACAGAGGATCGAACCACATATCTGTTTCTGCCATACCATGTTCCAGACCTCTTTCCAGAAGCATTGTCAGATAACCCATACGTTCGTCGTTGTCTGCAGCGATTCCTTCACCATTACACAGAGCGATAACAATGGCATCATTTGCTGCTGCCAGGTCGATGTTCTCGATTCTTCCAGCTGCATCTGCAGAGTTTACGATTGGTTTTCCTTTAGAACGGTTGTATACAGAGATACCAGCTTCGATAGCTGCTTTGTTGGAAGTATCCAGTGCCAGCGGAACGTTATCGAATTCGCTCTGCAGTAACTGTACTGCCCATTTCATCAGATCTTCGCCGTATCCGTCAGCAGGTCCGATGTTTACATCCAGATATACAGCACCAGCATCCAGCTGCTGTTTTGCTCTTTTCAGGATCGGTTCAGGATCTCTTTCCATAAATGCTTTGTTTACTGCCGGAGCTGTGGTGGAAAGTCTCTCACCAATTGTTACAAATTTTGCCATAGTGTGTGTCTCCTTTAATTATATTTATTTGCCGGAATCCCCGCGAGGAGGATTCCGGTCTTTCTTCACATGTCCGGTATTCCTGAGGAATCAGAAATCTTACAGTTCGCCTGCTTCTTTCATATCTTTCAGGAATTTAACCAGCTGTACTGCTTCCAGAGGAGCTACGATAATCTCCCATCCAGGAAGTTTTGCTTCCAGATCACCTTTCAGAACGGCAACTTTACCAGGAATGATCAGTTTTCTGGATTTTACTTTACCTTCGATGTTTTCTTTTACGAAAGTAGAGATGGATGTACCGGAGAACTTACCTGCTGCCCAGGATGTCAGTACGGAAAGTCCACCTGCATCGTTGATGATCAGGTTTACAGGTACTCCTGATCTTTCCAGCTCGCCGGATACGATGAAATATGTAAGTGCGAAGTCTACAGTTGTCAGACAGATAGAATTCTCATCTGCACCGTTCAGTGGATACAGACCCGGTTCTACTTTCATTGGTTTCTGAGGATCGGTAAATACGTTCTGACGCAGACCAAACAGAGGCAGAGCTTCTGCATATCCCAGTTCGTCAACAACTACGATAGAACCGTATTTCATTGTGAACAGGGAAACCAGTGCTTCCTGCATATATTTGTCTTTTACAGCCAGCTTGGATGTATTTACGATAGTCGGGTAACCGAAAGTTCTGTCCTGATCTTTCAGTGCTGCACGACGAATCTGTACTGCGTTTGCATAAGTCTCTTTGAGAGAAGCTCCTGTTGCATCGATTATCAGGTTTTTATTTCCTGCTTTTTCCAGAGCTGCAACAGTGTCATAGATTTCATCCAGGTTTGCACCGCTTACACCTAAAACAACATCTGCTTCTTTTGCAAGAGCATTCATTGCTTCGTAGTTGGAAGCATTTGCACCATTCAGAATCGGTTTTCCGGCTTTTGCGATTTCCAGAGCTGCTTTTGCAACTTCAACGTCGTCACAACCCAGTACCAGAGTTTTTCCGGTAGCAACAGCTTTTTTCACCAGTTCCAGATATTTGTCTGCACCGGCTTCAGCGCCATAGTTAACATAGATCATCTCAAGATGCATGCGCTCACCGATACGTTCGTAATCTACTGCCGGGATAGCTGCGATCTTAGCATCGATAGTAGCATCGTCCATGCAGCTGCACAGAGATACTGCGTATCTTGTTTTGTTTACGTATGTTTTCTCATGTCTGTACAGAACGGTTTCTCCACCCAGTGTGTACTCTCCTTCGCCTGTTCCGACTTTGATGGTCTTCATTGGCGGTGCAGTAGCTTCAGACAGAGCTTCCAGAGCTTCCGAAGAAACGTGTGGACACTGTTCGATTTTCAGTGCGCCCTGTGCTACTTTCATAGAGAATGCCATACAAGTAGGGCATCCACATTCTTTACAGTTTTTCTTTGGTAACATTTTAAAAATCTGAATACCTGATAATGCCATAGTTTTTATCCTCCTGTTCTATCGCTTACACTTAAACTAATTCTTTAATCATTTTAGAAATGGTTGCTATAGACTGAGGATGCATTAAAATTACGGCATCAGATCCACAGGCCAGATCGGCTGCTGCGGTCATGATTTCCATAGAAATTGCACGTTCTTCTACTGGTCCCCATTCCGGCATATCTTCCTCGGAAGCCATGGATTCTTTTACATTCCATGTTTCGGAAGATACTGGTGTAATGATAGGCATCTGGAGCATGGCATCACTCTGAGACAGCGCTGCTGCTTTGATACGGTCCATAGTAGATACTACATATTCATAACCATATCCAACGGCTGCAGAACCAACATTCATAACGATGCTTTCCGGTTTAACACCCAGCTGAGTAGTAACTACGTTCAGCTGTTTTGCCAGGTTGATATCTACTGCAGATTCAGCTCCTACTTTCTGATCGTAAGCAAGACCTGCTGCTGCTCCAACAGATTTATAATCTTCTTCTCTTGCAGAAAGGATCAGAGCGTTTTTGCCCTGCAGTGCTTCCGCAACTTTTGGAAGAAGTTCTCCATCTTTTTCTACGTTTTTGCAGCCTTCTACAGCTAACGGTACGTCGATTGCATCTGCAACTTCTTTTACAACTGCAATCAGTTCGTCTACGGATTTGTTTGCTCCGTTCGGATCTCCGCCTTCCAGACGCAGGCAAACAAAATCAGCACCTTCCATTTCAGAAGCGCGTTTTGCGATTTCAGCCATGGTAGAACATCCTTCATAGTAAGCTTTCAGACCTGCTACTTCCGGAACTCCCATATCGGAAATTTCAACGGCTACTTTTGGTGCATTGGTGATTTCTCCATCAAATGAGTAGAAAGGATAAACATTTTCCCCTCCTAATGTGACTGCTTTTTCACCGCATCCAATTGTTACTTCTTTGATAGATGCATTAAATTTCTGTGGTTTACGATTAAACGGCATTCTCATTAGCCTCCTTAATATTTATTTATGGCTGACAATCCTCTGACATTTGGCATAGAAAAATGCCAGGCATTTGTCAGCCACTTTCTTCCATTACTAATTATATTACATCATCGGGTCCATTCCAAGTGCCGGATGACCTTTTTCTGTTAAAAATTCTACCAGAGTTTCCGGATCTGTAGCTACAGTCTCATCACCGATCATATCTGTGAAGTTATCAATACCATACAGTTCTTTTGCTGTCTGGTTCAGTCTGTCTGCTACAAATTCTTTCAGTTCTTTTGGCATCCATACGATACGTTCGATACCACCTTCTGCTTTCATAAACTTTTTAGAGCCGATGAAGTGTTTTCCGTGTCCCATGAATCCAGGTGTCTGAACTCCACCACCTGTCATAGATGCCAGTTCAGGGAAGGTCATTCCCAGAGGAGTCATACCAGCGTACTCACGGTTGGCGATACATACACCGTTGGAGAATGGCTCGATACCACAGATACACTCGAAACATCCGCAGGATGTCATTGGTTTTTCCATGATAGAGTACAGGGATACATCTTCCAGAGCACCCTGAGACAGTCTCTTAACAGCCTCATTAACGTCTTCATATTCACCGATTCTTTCATCGATCGGACGCTCTTTTGTGATTACCTGGCAAGGTCCGTTCGGATCCAGCTCGTTGGTAGCTTTTGCATCCAGCCATGAAACGGCACCACACAGTCCCAGACGTTCCGGTGTAACCACACATACGTGGCTTGGGGAGAATGCCTGACACAGGATACAGCTGTAATATACATCTACAGATTCATCTGTCAGATTTTTCAGACGATCATCACGTTTGTTGAATGTCGGGATAGCAACTTCGTGACGAATTCTTGTACACTCTGCAGGGTCTGTGTAAATAATAACTTCACATTTGTCAACAACTGCTTCAAATTCATTTTTAACGGATGCATACAGAACTTCACCGATATGTTTCAGACGGAATCCTGCAGCAAATGCGTTTTTGCTGATACGGATACGCTGCATATCTCTCTGTCCTGTATGGTATACACCTTCGATACAGTTGATGTAGTTATGGAATTTACGCTCGATAACCGGTTCAAAGTCAGGCTGCATGTTTTTACCGGCAACTTTAACAACATATGCAATGCTGTTTTTGCTTCCCAGTTCCATGTCGTCTACTTCCGGTCCTACAACTGTGATCTTATGATCTTCGATCTCGCTGGCATCAACAGTATGAACCAGCTCAGCACAGTCAACACGGGAACCATCGAATTCAACCTGCATGTCACCACGACGAATGATCTCACCTTCGAATGCGGATGCGAATGCTACCGGGATATCGATGTTTGTGATCTTGATCTTGATATCACGAGCTTCCAGAGATGTTGCATTGAATTTGCTTACATCTTCCTGAACGATCAGGCTCTTCGGAACTCTTGCGATATTTTCTGTTTCGTTGGTGATTACCGGGAATCCCAGTGCGATAGCACCAGCACCACATGCTACGATTACGTCATCCAGAGGAGCGAATGCGTTAACGAATGCCGGTACACGCTGCATGGTGTATTCCATCAGAGTCTTGGAATCACCAGGTGTTACGTTACCGAAGATCAGAGCTGCTCTCAGTGCTACGGATACTACGTGAATTACAGATGTAACATCTTTGCCCAGCGGAATAACACGTACGTTTGCGCCTGTAGCCATACCTGCTTCTGCTACCTGATCACAGATACCGCCTACCAGTGTTACCAGGATACCCTGTGCCTGATAAGATTTTACCAGTGCAACACCTTCTTCTACTGTAGGAGCGGATCCCAGGATAACAGCTACACCAGGGATATCACCTGTTACAAGCGGTACACCCAGCTCACGGATCACTGCATCTGCCAGATGTCCGTATAATGGCTCTTCGTATGGAGTAGCACCGTCAATATATTTTAAAGCTTCGATAAATTCCGCACACAGTGCTGTAGCAACGCCAGACATAAAAGCGTCATTCAGACGAGGTTCTCTTGTCATCAGAGTTTTAACAACTCCCAGTGCTTCCTTTAATTCTTTCAGATTAGTAACTTTTACACCTGTTACAGCGTAATAGCAAGGCAGGCAGTAAGCAGTGTTTGGAAAGCTGACTGCTTTCTCTTCACCATGCTGCGCAATTGCTGCATCAATTGCCTGTTCAGTCAGACCGTATACAGCATCATTTCCATTGAATACTCTTTCAAATAATGTCAATGTTTTTTCCTCCTAAACGATTATTTATCGCAATCATCGATTTTATCGATGGTCGTTTTGATTTTACGGATCTCGTCTACTGCCGATTTGCTGTAGTCGTATGGAGAACAGCCCTGACGGTCCGCATCCATAATCTCCGTGTTATAGTGAATGAATCCCAGCAGATCTTCTGCCGGAATATGTGTTTTTACAAATTCTTCATCTTTTTCATCCCGGATCTTATTGGCAACCACATGTACCTGTTTCACACCGAGATCTTTTGCCAGACGTTTTACATTCTTGTAAGTCTGTACACTTCTTGATCCAGGTTCGATCACTACGATGAACTGATCCATACCTTCTGTGGTTCCCCGACCCATATGTTCCAGACCGGCTTCCATATCCAGCACCACTACATCACCTCTGTGAAGTACCAGGTTGTTAATAATTCTTCTGAGCATCACATGTTCCGGGCAGACACATCCGGCACCGCCAGTCTCCACTGTTCCAAGAACCAGGAGTTTTACTCCGTTGCACACTTTTCCGTATGCATCCGGAATATCGTCTACCTTCGGATTAATCTTGTAATACTGATTATCCGGTCCAGCACCGGTACGTTCCTCTACAAGTTTTCTCATCTTGCTGATCGGAACGATCGTATCCAGCTCTTCTTCTGAAAATCCAAGAGCCAGTCCCAGATTCGCATCCGGATCCACATCGGCTGCCAGTACATGCCGCCCCTCTTCCGCATACAGACGCGCCAGAGTAGCCGCAAACGTTGTCTTTCCCACGCCGCCTTTACCGGTAACTGCAATCTTCATAATTTGTCATCCACCTTATCATTATATTTGTATCCGATGCCAGGTTTGGTAATTCCAGATCCCGGCATCATACAGATGAGCGATCTTATCGATTAAATACCAAGAGCAGTTCTCTTCTCTTCGATTCTTTCGATCATCAGATCAGTCAGTTTTTCGATGTCTGTTTCTACTGTATAAGCAGCGCCAGTCCATTTTCTGGTTCCTTCTGTCAGCAGTTCACACATTTCACTGGAACCGGATACGTAAGGATCAACACCCAGGAAGGTATCGATACCGGTTCCTACTACGTAGTTACCGATAGATACAGCTTTTTCAGACATCCATTCAGGAGCACATCCAACTACAGGAAGCTGATTGATCTGCAGACCGGAATCTTTAGCAAGTTCAGCCGCCAGGATCATCATACGGGAGATATCTACACAGGATCCCATGTGCAGTACCGGCGGGATATCTGCCAGTTCACATACACGTTTCAGACCTGCACCGCAGATTTCTTTCGCAGATTTGTCCATCAGACCGGCTTTTGCTGCTGCCTGTGCGGAACATCCGGAAGCGATAACAACGATATCGTTTGCGATCAGTTTCTTCATCAGTTCGATATGCGCATAGTCAGGACGGATCTTCGGATTGTTACATCCAACCATAGCAACAGCACCACGGATAACACCGGAAGTAATACATTCCAGAAGTGGTTTTGTTGTTCCGGTTTCGTCAACCTGGCTGTTGGTAACTCCATCCAGAGTTTTTACGATTGCTTCTACAGAATAACCAACGGTTGCTTTCGCTTTCATATCCGGGATATGTACCAGTTCCGGTTTTCTGTTCTTGAAGTTTTCGATTGCCATCTTTACGATTGCTTTTGCGTTTTCTCCTGCTGTCTCAGCGTTGAAACGGATAAATTCAGAATCAGGCATCTGTGCGATCGGAGAAGTTGTTACGAATTTTGTATGGAAACATTTGCTCAGAGGTCCTAACGCCGGGAAGATACACTGTACGTCTACAACAATTGCTTCACATGCACCTGTCAGAACAACGTTTTCCTGCTGCAGGAAGTTACCTGCCATCGGAATACCGCGACGCATAGCTACTTCATTGGAAGTACAGCATACACCGGATACAGTGATTCCTTTTGCTCCCATTTCTTTTGCGTATGCGATCATTTCCGGGCTGTCAGCATATTCGCAGATCATCTCGGAAAGGCTCGGATCATGTCCGTGTACAACGATGTTTACATTCTCGGCAACCATAACACCCAGGTTTGCTTCTGTATCGATTGGCTTCGGAGTTCCGAACAGGACATCAGAGAACTCTGTTCCCATCATGGAACCGCCCCATCCATCTGCCATACCGGCACGCAGAGACTGTTTTACCAGTGCTTCCGGCAGAGAAGAGCATCCCATATGAGCCATATGTAAGGAAGTGGAAACTTCACGGTCGATAGCACGTGGTGCAATCTCGTTCTCGATCAGTTTTTCTTTCTGTCCTTCCGGCATTCTGTCCAGGAATCTCTGATATCCGAATGGTTTACCATATTCCATCAGACCGATCTCAGCCATCTCATGAGCCAGATCATAGATATCTTTTCCTTCTGTCTCTACGCCCCATTCTTTTGCGATACGAAGCAGTTTCTCAGGATCTTTTACTTTGTAGTTTCCGTCTTCTGCTGTACAGTACAGAGTGTGGCAGATCTCACGACCATGATCAGAGTGGGTAGCTGCTCCAGCTGCTGTAAATTTCAGGAAGTTACGTCCTACGATACCGTGAGCATCACATCCGCAGATTCCTCTCGGAGCCTTCGGGGTAATACGGCAAGGTCCCATTGCACAGATTCTACAACAGACACCCTGTTCACCAAATTTACAGTGTGGTGTCTGGTTTTTTACACGGAACTGCCATGCGTCAGCTCCTACTTTTGCTCCCGTTTCCAACAGACGGTTGGTGGCTGCTTCCATCTCTTCAACGGTAGTCATCTTAAATTCGCTCATTTTTTTCCTCCTTTTGTTTTATAGCCATTCCTCCGCTTTTCTCCGCTTTTATGGCTATTATATATTCTTTCACCCGGAAGTGTGGTTTTGTGTATCTTCCGGGCGAAGACACTCCGGAGATTATCTCTCCGGTAATATCCGCATTGATAATGAATTATAAATTCAGTTTTTTGACGATTTCACTCATCGCTTTTCGAACCGGTGAATCTTCCGGAAGTTCAACGGTTGGTCTTCCTTCGCAGTCATATTCATATACCAGTTCATCCTGAGGAACCACACCCAGAAGGTTCAGACCCTGGATCTCGATCTCCTCTTTGGTTCCTTCATTAAGAACACCGTTCGGCGCACGGTTTACGATCAGCCCGATCTGCTGTGGATGCATATCGCATTCCTCGATCAGTTTTTTGATTCGTCCCACTGCCTGGATTCCTCTTCTGGAACAGTCGCTGACTAAAATAGCGGTCTGCATAGTCGGAAGAACTCCGCGGCTGATGTGTTCCATTCCTGCTTCATTATCCACAACCATATACGGATAATTATTTTGCAGTTTGGCAAGCTGTGCCTGTAACAGTCCGTTTACAAAGCAGTAGCATCCTTTTCCCTGGGTACGTCCCATCACCAGCATATCGAAGTCATCATCCTCGATCAGCGCGGAATTAAATTTGAACTCAGCATAATCAGCCTTGCTCACTCCCGCAGGAATCGGATTTTCTTTTGCCGTTTCCGCTCTGGCAATTTCTTCTCTGATATCACCCAGTGTAGCTTCTACCTCTACGCCGAGTACTTCATTCAGATTAGAATTCGCATCTGCATCCACTGCCAGAATCGGTCCCTTTTTCTGTTCGCAGAGGTACTGAATCAGAAGTCCACACAGTGTGGTTTTTCCAACTCCACCTTTTCCTGCGACTGCAATTACATGTGACATTTTCTTATCCTTTCTGATAGTTTCTTGTTATTAAGTTCTGCCTTATCAATATAGAATCTATCGTAACTGCTCAGTTTCTTCACAGTTACTATCTACTGAATAGTTAGAATCTATCTTATAAGATTATTACATCTTATGACCTTATCATTAATCGCACTGTAATTTTACAATGCTGTTTGCGAGATCGACCATCAGAATCTTTCCTTCAATGCTGGTCTCTTCTCCCATGATATCGCGGATAATAACTTTTTCACCCTCTACCAGAATCTTGCTTACATTCCGGCAGATGACAGTATCATCGCTTTCTTTATATACAGTAGCCAGACACATTTGCTATTCCTCCTTTTACCAAGATGTCATATGCAGTCTGTAAAACACTGATTAAAACTCTTTCAGTTCTTCTTTTACTGTTGTGAGTGCCAGACGCAATCTGAGATTGCCTTTCTGGAAATCAGCTACTGCTTCTTTGATCTGCTTTGCAGCTGTATCCATACCCAGTTTTGCCAGGTTGTCAGCCATCTGATCGAGTTCTGCTGCATGATGTTCGTTATGATCCACCATATAGTTTAACAGTGCTACAGATTCGTTCTTACATTTGTCAGAACCGCCACTGCATCCGTCGCATGCATGTTCTTCACATCCATGGTCATGGTCATGCTCATGTTTATGGGCAGGGCCATCACCATGTGGAATTACATTTCCGTTCTCATCTTTTAATAAGTGCATGTCCTACTCCTTTCTCTGCTTTTCCCCCAATGGGGGATATGACAATCTTTTGTCAATTATGTTTTATTATACTCCTTTTCCCTATGGTATTCAATAGAATCTATGCAAAATATTTATAAATTCAGCTGTACTTTTTTATATACAACAGGGGATTTTTGTAAGAAATGACGCAGTCTCCGATTTTCACGCTTTGCTTTGTTAATTCGTTAACATGTATCGTTGATGGTTTATCCTATCCCGGGGATAGGGTCTTTGATCTTCCGTATCGCCTTCATGTCACAGCTTCGTAATATTTTCGCCCTAATTATTTCACATTTCCATGATATAATAAATAGAAATTGGGATTTTCGGTCATTTTTGTGCTTTTCGGAAATGCCGGATGTTACGAGAGGAGGTTTACATCATGTCAAACATCCCATCATTGACTTTGAACACAAATGCCAGCATGCCGCTTCTGGGGCTTGGCGTATATAAAGCTACCGCACCCGGTGAAGTGGAAGGCGCTATCTCCACCGCTCTGGATCTTGGCTATCGGTTAATTGACACAGCTTCTGCTTATAAAAACGAAGAAGGGGTAGGGCGGGGAATCCGGTCTTCTTCTGTTCCACGGAAAGAACTTTTTATCACAACAAAATTATGGAATACCGCACAGCGAATCGGAGATATTGACGGGGCCTTTCAACGAAGTCTGGATCGACTCGGACTTGATTATGTGGATCTTTATCTGATCCACTGGCCGGTACCCGGTTGTTTTATCAATTCCTGGCAGGCACTGGAGCGCATCCGGGAATCCGGTCAGGCAAAAGCGATTGGCGTAAGTAATTTTGAGATTTCCCATCTGGAAGCACTGTTTCAGACTTCCGGAATCGTTCCGGCAGTGAATCAGATAGAGTATCATCCACTGTGGAATCAGTCAGACCTGTACGAGTATTGTAAGGAACGAGGCATTGCCGTACAGGCTTATGCACCGCTTGCCCGTGGGGCTTATCTCAAAAAAGATACAATGATTCATATAGGAGAAACTTACGGAAAATCGCCGGCACAGATAGGTCTGCGGTGGCTGGTACAGAAAGGAATCTCTGCTATTCCGAAGTCGGTAAATCCTGAGAGGATTGCGGAAAATGCAGATATTTTTGATTTCGAACTGACCGACATGGAAATGAAGACGATCGATGCCCTGGATGAGAAATTCAGAAGTGCAGGGATACCGGAGGATATGCAGGGATTCGTGATCTAAAGGATAAAGGTATATAAAAAACAGCCCGCCCGGGAATGATTCCCGGGCGGGCGTCTGTTTTACATCACTCTTCTATTTCTCATCATCCCAGAGTTCAACTCCAAGCTCATCCTTTTTCATTCTCTGCATCAGCTCATTCACCGCATCCGCAGCGTTCTTATCTTCAAACAACACTTTATTGACTTCCGCAATAATCGGCATTTCCACCCCATATTTTTCAGCCAGTCCCAGTGCTGCCTTCGCAGAATATACCCCTTCTACCACCATCTTGACTTCATCCATGGCTTCTTGCATGGTATATCCCTTGCCCATCAGATAACCTGCTTTACGGTTACGGCTGTGTACGCTTGCGCAGGTAACGATCAGATCACCGATACCGGACAGTCCGTAAAAGGTTCTCGCATGTGCACCCATTGCGATACCAAGGCGGGAGATCTCTGCGATTCCTCTGGTGATCAGAGCTGCTTTTGTGTTGTCTCCGTAGCCAAGACCATCTGCTACACCTGCGGCCAGCGCGATGACATTTTTCAAGGCCGCTCCCAGTTCGATACCAAGAACATCCGGACTTGTGTAAACACGGAAAACCGGACTCATGAAGATTTCCTGCAGATATTCTGCTATCTGTCTCGTTCTCGCTCCCACCACACAGGTTGTCGGAAGACCTTTTCCAACCTCTTCCGCATGGCTCGGACCGGATAATACGGCAACATTTGCTTCCGGCAGTTCTTCTTCGATGATCTGACTTAAGGTCATCAGCGTATGTTCTTCCACACCTTTCGCCACGTTGACAACGATCTGGCCTTTTTTCAGATATGGTGCCATCTTCTGTGCGGTGCTTCTGGTATATGGAGAAGGTACTGCCAGTACCAGTACATCCTTGTCTGCCATTGCTTCTTCCAGATTGCTTGTCAACTGAATACTTTCCTGCAGTTTTACACCCGGAAGTTTGGAAGTATGTTCTCTTTTTGTGCGAAGCATCTCCACTTCAGCTTCCATGATAGACCACAAAGTTACTTCATGTCCGTTATTTGTCAGAAGCCACGTGAGGGCAGTTCCCCAGCTTCCGGCTCCCAGTACGCCGATTTTCTTCATACGACACCTCCATTATGCTTTTTTCTTTTTCAGATATGTTTTATTTTCATTTCCATGGATCAGACGCAGAATATTAGGCCAGTGTTTGTAATATGCAAGGATGGCAAGCAAGATGGCAAGCACATACATTTCATAAATATTTGCCTGACTCATTCCCGTAAATTGTCCGTTCTGTCCCATGATAATGATACCTGCCACAAATACCACATAAACCAGCAGAGATCCCAGTGATACATAGTGGGTAAGGAAAAATACTGCAAGGAACACAATAGCTGCAACCAGTGTCAGTCGCAGATCAAACGATAACAGCAGACCTGCTGTGGCAGCAATTCCTTTTCCTCCTTTAAAGTTCAGGTAAAACGGAAAATTATGTCCGAGGATCGTTCCCGCTGCCGCATACATTCCCAACAGCCGGATCATCTCCGGATGGCTTTTTCCAAAAATCAGATGTACGATCACAACCGCGATCACACATTTAAAACAGTCTCCAAGCAGTGTGATTGCTCCTGCCTTTGCGCCCAGTGTACGCAGTGCATTGGTCGTTCCGGCATTTCCGCTTCCGTAATTACGGATATCGATACCGTGTACTTTTCCATACAGATAAGAGGTCTGGAAAAGTCCACAGATATATCCGATCAGAACACAGAGAATCCGTTCCATAAATATCCCTCCCCGGATCTAATAATTCTTATTTTTCACCATTTCTTTCCCGAATGATAAACTTCAGAGAAGTTCCCCTGAAACCGAATGCTTCACGGATCTTGTTTTCAAGATAACGGGTATAAGAAAAATGCATCAGTTCTTTATCATTGACAAAGATAACAAATGTCGGCGGTTTGATGGATACCTGTGTCATATAGTACAGTTTCAGACGCTTTCCTTTGTCTGACGGTGGCTGTTGCATCGCGATCGCTTCCGTCATGATCTCGTTGAGCACACCGGTCTGGATACGCAGTGTCTGATTTTCCAGTACCATATCGATCGTCTCGAACAGTTTTGGAAGACGCTGTCCGGTCTGAGCGGAGATAAACAGGATTTCCGCATACGGCATGTACGCCAGGACTTCACGAACCTTATTTGTATATTTGTAAATGGTTTTATCATCTTTCTCGACCGCGTCCCATTTATTCACTGCAATGATAACACCTTTTCCGCGTTCATGGGCAATACCGGCGATCTTGGCATCCTGTTCCGTGATCCCTTCTACCGCATCGATGACCACGATGACCACATCGGCACGTTCTACAGCCGTTACGGTACGGATAATGCTGTAACGTTCCAGTTCTTCTTTGATCTTATTTTTTCTTCGAAGACCTGCGGTATCGATAAATACATATTCTTTTCCGTTCCACATCACGTTGGTATCGATGGCATCACGGGTGGTTCCAGCAACATTTGATACGATCACACGGTTCTGTCCCAGTAATTTATTGACAATAGAGGATTTTCCTACGTTTGGTTTTCCTACGATAGCGATATGAGGAATCTCATTTTCCTCCTCTTCTTCTTCTTCGGTCGGGAAATATTTTACCACTTCGTCAAGCATATCACCCATACCCAGCTTGCTGGATGCGGAGATCGGAATCGGATCGCCGATGCCAAGATTATAGAATTCGTATACATCCGGCATGAATTTTGCAAAACTGTCTACTTTATTCACCACCAGAAGTACCGGTTTGCCACTTCTTCTCAGCATATCAGCCACTTTGGAATCGGCATCTACCAGTCCCTGACGCACATCGGTGATAAAAATAATAACATCTGCGGTATCAATCGCGATCTGTGCCTGATCTCTCATCTGCGCCAGGATAACATCCTTGCTCTCCGGCTCAATACCGCCGGTATCGATCAGTGTAAAACTGTAGTTTAACCAGGTTGCATCCGCATAGATACGGTCTCTTGTTACACCCGGTGTATCTTTTACAATGGAAATAGTCTCTCCTGCCAGGGCATTGAATAATGTGGATTTACCCACATTAGGTCGTCCCACAATTGCTACAATCGGCTTGCTCATAGATCTGCCTCCTTTTATGATTTTCCAATATTGTATCATCTACCACTGCGTGTACAAAAGATGCACCATCTTCATTTACCACAGTGATTTTTATCTGTAACGCTTCTTCTGCTTCTTCTACGGTAATATCGTCCAGGAACACATTTTCTCCCGCACGAAGCATATTGCACGGGATCAGAAGTCGTTCCCCAAGATCCTGATCTTTCAGCTGTGCGATCAGATCCTGTCCTGTGATCAGACCGGATACGGTGATCATCGGACCAAAAAAGTCGTTTCGGATCGCATAGACCGTCCCATGAATATTCGGAAACTTTTCCTGAACATACGAAATATTCTTTTCTATATAAGGCGCTGCCAGTTTTCCGGTCGCTACCGAAAAATGTCGAAACGTGTCATTTCCCTCCAGACCCTGCACCGTCTCCTGTATCTCAGTATCCAAAAGCCGCAGCATACCTACGCCATTTTCCAGCTGCAGATATCCATCGTACTGTTCTTCCGGCGGCATGGACTGCTCTGCCAGGATATACCATTCGTCACTGCAATGAATAAAATGCAGGCCATATTCAGCATACAGCATTTTTTGCCATCTGTGAACGCATTCCAGTACATTTTGAGCATCTTCTTTTGTAAATGGCTCCAGTGGGTACAGACCATCCCTGTATTTACTCAGTCCAACAGGAACGATCGAGACGCTTCGAAGATGCGGCAGATACCGGCTGAGATCCCGGATACTCCGTTCCAGTTCCTCTCCGTCATTCACGCCTTTACACAGAACAATCTGACCATTCATTTCAATTCCGGCTTCGTATAACCGTTGCACCTTTGGAAAAATATCCCCGGCGAACCGGTTATGGAGCATCTTACAGCGAAGCTGAGGATTGGTTGTCTGGAAAGAAATATTGATTGGCCCCAGATGGTACTTTATGATACGGTCGATGTCATGATCACTCATATTTGTAAGTGTTACATAATTACCCTGCAAAAAAGAAAGACGGGAATCATCGTCTTTAAAATACAAAGTTTCCCGCATCCCCGGCGGCATCTGATCGATAAAACAGAAAATACAGTTGTTTCTGCAGGAACGATATTCATCCATCAGTCCATTATCGAACTCGATCCCCAGATCTTCCTCATAATCTTTTTCAATCTCCAGTTCCCATTCTTCCCCGTTGGTCTTACGGATCAGTACTGTCAGATAATCATCGTTTACCAGATAATGATAATCGAAAACATCTTCGATCTTCTGGTCATTGATGGAAATCAGTTCATCTCCCGGTTCGATCTCCAGTTCTTCGGCTATACTCCCGGGCTGAACCATCTTTATAATATGTTTGTTTTTTTTCATTCAACTTTCTCCGTTCTCCTGGTAAGAACAATTATAACTATTCCACCGGAAATATTCCGCGAGGTATTTTGACTCGTAACCGTGAGGGTACTGAACAGTTACAAGTATTGAACACTTACGAACATTTTCAGGTTCTTTCCGCTACCTTACTATATAGAAACCGCCCCGAATTGTCAAGGAAAAGCCGGAAAATACTGTTTTTCCCGTTATTTTTCACAAGAATTCTACATATTCTTGACGGGCTTTAGTTTCTAATGGTATAACTATTATGTCTGTAAAAATCGTGTAAAATACAACAGGTTAAATCACTTTATTTGGAGGTTATTATGGCAAACTTAGACTTATTGGAAAAATCCATTCCAGTCGCACCTATTAAAATCGCAGCGCTGAAAGGCTGTGAAGAATTGGGAAAAACCGTCAATGATTATCTGGTTCAGTTCCGTAAAGAGCTTATGGAGCACCGGACTAACGGCATCGCATGGTCAGGATATGCAGAGGAATCTTTCCTTATTGACTGTGACTGCCCTCGTTTCGGTACCGGTGAAGCAAAAGGTGTCATCAACGAATCTATCCGTGGAGTGGATCTTTTCATTCTTTGCGATATCACCAACTACAGTATCACTTATAAAGTAAATGGTTATGAAAATCATATGTCTCCGGATGATCATTTCCAGGATCTGAAACGTATCATCGCTGCTGCTACAGGAAAAGCTCACCGTATCAACGTTGTTATGCCGTTCCTGTATGAAGGAAGACAGCATAAACGCAGCAAACGTGAATCTCTGGACTGTGCAATGGCTCTGCAGGAGCTGGTTAGTATGGGTGTTTCCAATATTATCACTTTCGACGCTCATGATCCTCGTGTACAGAATGCGATTCCGCTGTCCGGTTTTGATAATTTCATGCCTACTTATCAGTTCCTGAAAGCGCTGCTTCGTTCCGTACCGGATCTGCAGATCGACAACGAACATCTGATGATCATCAGCCCGGATGAAGGTGCTATGGCAAGAGCTGTATATTTCTCCAATATTCTTGGTGTTGATATGGGTATGTTCTACAAACGTCGTGATTATTCTACCGTTGTAAATGGTAAAAACCCGATCGTTGCTCATGAGTTCCTGGGCGACTCTGTAGCCGGCAAGGATGTGATCGTTATTGATGATATGATTTCTTCCGGCGAGAGCATGCTGGATGTGGCAAAACAGCTGAAAGACCGGAATGCAAATCGTGTATTTGTTTGTACTACGTTTGGCCTGTTTACAGATGGACTGAAGAAGTTTGATGAGTATTATGAAAAGGGTTATATCCATAAAGTGATTACTACGGACCTGAATTATCATACACCGGAGTTGTTGGATCGTCCTTATTATGAGCCTGCTGCTATGGGTAAATATCTGGCAAGTATTATGGATACTCTGAATCATGATGTTTCGGTTGAGAAGGTTCGGTCTACGACTTCTAAGATTACGAAATTGCTTGCTAAGAACAGAGAAGAGAAAAAATAGAGTTTCTTAGAAAAGTTTTTTTAAGGCGTACGTAAACGACCCGGGGGATCGTTTACTGATGTTGGCGGAAACTCGATTACTTTTCGGAAGGTGTTTGATGTTTTTAGATAGTTGTCTTTAAATGCATATATCGATAGTAATTTTCTGCATATAATCACATTATATTTGTACATAAAAACACTGTGTAACAACTCAATTTTCCATTATAATAATGGTTATTTGAGCGTACACAGTGTTTTTCTATGTATATGGTTCTTTCTTTATCGTAGTCCCAGGAAGGCTGCGAGGTTTCCTCGTTTGCCGTGGGAGGCGCGGTGGGAGTAGAGGAAATCGGGGTTGCAGCAGGTGCAGAGGTTGGGGGTGAGGATATTTTCTTCACGTATGCCACTGGTGAGGAAGTTCTGGTGGCAGGCTTCCCAGAGGTTTAGCTGGTACTTTCCGTTTGGTTTCCGGTAGAAGAGTTTTTTGTGGAGGGTTTCCGGATAAGCCTGGCGGAATTCTTCGATGACGTCTTCGCTTACTTCGTAGCAGTCCTGGCAGATGGAGGGACCGATGGCTGCGATGAGGTCTGCCGGGTCTGTGTGATAGGCTTTCTGCATGGCTTCTACGGTTGCTTTTGCGATGTTTCCTACAGTTCCCCGCCAGCCGGAATGGGACAGACCGATGGCTTTGTGGGTTGGATCATAGAAATATAAGGGGACGCAATCGGCGTAAAACGTAGCAAGAGTTACACCCGGCTCGTTGGTGATCAGACCGTCGATGTCGTGAAAGGTCCGTGGTGTCAGGACGCCGCATCCGCAGTCTTCTTTTCCTACCCGGCGCACATTTGTCGTATGAGTCTGATCAGAAGTAACGATGCTTTCTACCGGAAATCCGATGGCTCTGCTGATTCTCCGGTAGTTTTCCAGTACATTTTCCGGGTTGTCTCCTCTGGAAAAGCTGAGATTCATGCTTCCGAGACAGCCCTCACTCACACCGCCCAGACGGGTGCTGAAACCGTGTACAATGGCGGATTCCCGTTCCAGTCTTGGATAAGAAAGGTAAGTTACACCGTCCCGTTGTCTGACTTCCATATCTCCTGTATATTCCTGTTTCCAATGAATGTCCATAATCTGCTCTCCTGTTGTACTGTTTTATTTTCTGATACTGGCTGTTTGTTTTCTGTATTTCATCTTTTTTGGAAGACTTTCTATCTGTTTTTCCATATTTGCAGATGTTTCTGTCTCCCAGATTTCTTCTTTTAACCCTGGTAGAAAAATGCATCCCGGTAAAGCCGGATCTCTTCTCCCTCAATCGCCACCACATCAAATCTGCACGGTGTATAGATATCCAGACCTTTCTCTGTCAGATACCAGGCTGCCACCCGGGAGATCTGTCGCTGTTTCCGCAGATCTACGGCTTCTTCCGGCAGACCGCTTTCGTTTGTTGATCTGTATTTCACTTCCACAAATACCAGATACTGCCCCTCCCGGGCAATCAGGTCGATCTCTCCCTTTTTGCAGCGGTAATTTCGTTCCAGTATCTGGTATCCCTGTGTTTTTAAGAAGCAGGCGGCTTTCACCTCCTGCTCCTGTCCTGTTTTTCTTTTATTCAAATATAGTTTCCTCTTATTTTGCAGAAAACTGAATTACGTGATCTGTTTTGTTTTCAGACATTTTCATCCGAAATCAGTAGCTTCATCCATCCCGGATTACAGAAAGTTCTTGATAAATGTTACTCTGTGGATCGGTGACGGACCGTATTGCCGAATCGCTTCGATATGACTTTTCGATCCGTATCCCTTATGAGATGCAAATCCATATTCCGGCATGATCTTATCATATTCTGCCATTAACCGATCCCTGGTGACCTTCGCGATGATACTTGCAGCTGCGATTGAAACGCTTTTGGCGTCCCCTTTGATGATCGGCACCTGCGGAATCTCGATCTGAGGGATCGTCACCGCATCATTTAACAAAATGTGCGGACGCACTTTCAGATTATCAATTGCCATACGCATTGCTTCATAAGTGGCCTGCAAAATATTAATTTCATCAATTCTCGCAGGACTTGCCATACCAATCCCCGTTGCTACCGCGCGGTTCATGATCTCGTCATACAGCATTTCACGCTTTTTTTCGGACAGCTTTTTTGAATCATTCAGATACAGGATCATATCATCTTTGGGCAGAATCACAGCTCCTGCCACGACCGGACCTGCCAACGGTCCTCGTCCGACCTCATCAATCCCGCAAATGTACGGATAATCCTTGTATTCTTCTTCAAATGTGCTCATTGCTTTTGTTCTTGCAATCTCTTTTTCCAGACGTTCCTGCTGTTTTTTCAGCTTTTCTTCTTCCCGCTTATTCATGCCTGATCACTCCCATCTTGTCAAATGGATAGATACGCACCCACGCTTTTCCCATGATCGTATCTTTCTTCACTTCTCCTACACTCGGGTCACGGCTGTCCTGACTGTGATTCCGGTTATCACCAAGTACAAAATATTCATCTTCTCCAAGGGTAATTGGCTGCGATGCCGCCATCGGATCGTCCATCAGTTCATTTCCATAAATGTCTGATTCCAAGCGGCTGCCATTGATATAGACATAACCGTCTACTACCTGTACCGTCTCTCCCGGCAGCCCGATAATACGTTTTATATAGTAAGTATTTTCCTCATACTGATATGGAAATACAATAATATCAAAACGTTTCGGATTTTGGAACCGGTAAGACAGCTTGTCCACCAGAAGCTGATCTCCATCGCTTAGAGTCGTCTCCATGGATGACCCGCTGACACTTGTTCTTTGTCCCACATAAGTAATGATGACATATGTTAAGACAAGAATGACTATAATATAAAAAATCCACCCTAATATCTCTCTTATAATTCCCGGCTCTCTCCTTCTTCGTCTTCTTGACATAGAAAGTAAGTTCCCCTTTCTGATTTCTATTTACCTTTACGCTTCTTCTGTCTGTGGATACTCAAGCGTAAGTCGTCCAAGCTTTCCTTCCCGGAAATCATCCATCAAAAGCATGGCTGCCTTCTCCGTATCCAGTTCATTTCCACGGACAAGGCAATGTCTGCTTTCTGCAATACGTCCAAGCATTACATATGGGTCTGGGGCAGCTGTAATGGTATACTTATTCTCCAGTACACCCGGATAATTTGCTGCCAGAAAACGGATCAGCTCTGCTGCCAGCTCTTCTGTCTGTAACACTTCGTCCTTAATCGAACCGATCAGCGCAAGCCGCAATCCTACTGTCTGATCTTCGAATTTTGGCCAAAGAATTCCCGGTGTATCCAGAAGCTCTACCTGTTTGTTCAGGCGGATCCATTGTTTTCCTTTCGTTACACCTGGCTTGTTACCGGTTTTAGCGGCTGCTTTTCCGGCAAGTGAATTAATAAATGTAGACTTTCCTACATTCGGAATTCCAACGACCATGGCACGAACCGGACGGTTCAGAATCCCACGCTTTCTGTCGCGCTCGATCTTCGCCTTACATGCCTCCTGGATCACGCTTTGTACGGATTTTACTCCGCCGCCTTTTCTTGAATTTACTTTCACAACATGGAATCCTTTTTTCTTAAAATATTCGGTCCATGCCTCATTCCATCTTTCCTCTGCCAGATCTGATTTATTCAAAATGATCAGTCTCGCTTTATTCTTACCAAGCTCATCAATATCCGGATTCCTGCTGGATAACGGAACCCTGGCATCTACAAGCTCAATGATCAAATCAATCAATTTAATATTTTCCTGCATCATACGCTTTGCTTTTGTCATATGACCCGGATACCACTGAAAATGCATATTTCTACTCCTTTACAAATCCAAAGTGTGTTTTTGGCGAGATGACAAACCAGGCTTTTCCGTAAATGTAGCTGTATTTCACATTTCCTACATTGGCATTACGGCTGTCTTCACTGTTCTGCCTGTCGTCACCAAGAACAAAATATTCATCACTGCCTAATTTTATCTTTTCATTTACAATGCCTACATCATCAATCTTGGAAGTCTCATAATCTTCTTGCAGCTTTTCACCATTGATGTAGACTGAATTTTCGACAATCTCCACGCTCTCTCCTGGAAGAGCAATGATCCGCTTAATATAATAATGGGAATTTTCATTGCCATTCGGCAGAAATGCTACTACGTCTCCCGCCTTCGGAGAAGATAAAACATACAGAAAACGGTCAATAAATATCTGCTGTCCATTCTCCAGTGTCGGTTCCATGGACATGCCCACAACTCTGGTGGACTTTCCCAGAAAGATAACCACCACTGCCGCTGCGGGCTACTCCAGCTACGGCAACCAGATCGGACTTGC
>OLNM01000884.1_pt1 | contig 25318 bp, 16 predicted proteins | sample 1672391 | NCBI WGS metagenome assembly OLNM01 (sample SAMEA3136680, study PRJEB25190) | human gut metagenome | reverse complement strand
CTAAAGAAGCTTCAGGTACTGGTAACATGAAATTCATGTTGAACGGAGCTTTGACTCTTGGTACTATGGACGGAGCTAACGTGGAGATCGCTGAGTTGGTTGGTGATGAAAACATCTACATCTTTGGTGAAGATTCAGAAACTGTTATCGATCTTTACGCAAAAGCAGCTTACAAATCAAGCGAATTCTACGCACGTGAAGCTATCAAACCATTGGTTGACTTCATCGTTAGCGATGCAGTTCTTGCAGCTGGAAACAAAGAGCGCTTGGAACGTCTTTACAATGAATTGATCAACAAAGACTGGTTCATGACTCTTCTTGACTTGGAAGACTACATCAAAGTCAAAGAGCAAATGCTTGCTGACTACGAAGACCGTGACGCATGGTTGGATAAAGTCATCGTTAACATTTCTAAAGCAGGATTCTTCTCATCTGACCGTACAATCGCTCAGTATAACGAAGATATCTGGCACTTGAACTAATACTCTTCGAAAATCAAATTCAAACCACGTCAGCGTTGCCTTGCCGTACTCAAGTACAGCCTGCGGCTAGCTTCCTAGTTTGCTCTTTGATTTTCATTGAGTATAAGATACAAATTCATACTAATACATTTTGTAAAAAAGCGAGTTTCGATTGAAATTCGCTTTTTTAAATGCTGTGGATTTGGGTCAATCTTGTCTTAAAAGAAGAGAAAGCATAGACGTATTGAAGGTTTAACACTCTCTTTCAACCTTATGCTTCTTTGCAGTTGTTTATCTCATATTTCTTGTATTCGCTTACATAAAGTATTATAATATGATTGTAGGAAAGAAGGTGTTCTTATGTGGAAAAAATATTTTTCAAAATATAGATGGACGGATTTATTTTGGATTCTATTTGTTATTTTAACATGCCTCTTGGCGGGTAATAGTAATCTTTACCCCCTTACCCATCAAGAAATCTCTTATCATGGGTGCTTATCGGGAATTACACTTGCCTTATTTCACTTGCTATTCATTGATAAGTTTGTAATTTCGAATCGAAAATAAAGATTAGAGCTATGCTTGACTGCCTACTTTTATGATTGATTTTTGGGGGAAGATTTTGTCTCTGTTATTTATTATTTTAAATTTATTTATTTTGTACAAAATCTATTCTTTGAGGCGGGAGAAATCGAAATACTTGATTTATACGGCCTATATCATATTTGGAGTAAATGTACTATATGGTATTCAATGGCTATTAAGAGAACTGATTTCAAATATTTTCCTTTAATGTGTATGGAAGCTATAACAAAACGCATAAGATTAAGGTTTTGACCACCTGTTCTTATGCGTTTTTGTAATATTAAAGATTTTCAGTAAGTTTTATACCTTTGGGAAGTCTAGTTTAGAATGCTTTCCCAACCAAAATCTCTGCTTCGATAGTAATCTCTGTCACTTGGCTCCAGTCAATCTTAGTCTCGTCGATGTGAAAGAGTAGGGGCGTCATGCTGAGTAGGGATTGGAGCTGATCTGCTGTGATAGTCTTAGTCAGAGAGGCAGTTTGACTTGATAGGATGGTAAAGTGTTCTTGGAAATGATTTTTGATATCTTGGTTGGAATAGTCCTTGTTTGTCAGCTGGTCTTGTACCTTCTGACGAATTTCCTTGAGGTGATTTTTAGTTGGAATAACCTTTATCAAGATACCGTCTTTGGATAAAACGCGACGAAATTCTCCATAGTTGGCAGGCGAAAAGATATCAAGCAGAATGTCCATGCTGGCGTCTGTTATAGGGAGACGAGCTAGGTCGCCAACGAACCAATTGACTGCCCAGTTGGGTTCGCTCTTGGCAGCGATTTGGACGGAATCTTTGGAAATATCAAAGGCATAGAAGGTTTTATCAAGATGACTTTCTTGGAGTTTGCGAGAATAGAATCCTTCACCACAACCGATATCTAAAATTGTTTTGGCATTTTTTGAGTTTGAAAGTAAATCAGAGACGGCCTCTAGAATAGCTTGGTAAAAGCCGGCTTCTAGGATTTGTTGGCGGTTTTGAAAGTTTTCCTTGTCATAGTTGGCAGATTGCTTGATTTGAGGTGCCAGATTGACATAGCCAAATTTAGCCAAGTCAAAAGAATGACGTTTGCAGCACTTGAGACTGCTCTCTACCAGAGTCAGATTTTCTTGACAGATAGGACAGGCAAAGGCAGTCGCAGAAGCAAAACGCTGAAGTTTGGGTTTGAGATTTATATTCATAGTTTAAGTGTATCAAAAGAGGCAAATGAAAGCAACTTTAGGAATAAGTAGATGGGAGATTCAGTAGAAATAAAACTAATTCTCCAATTTATAGAATGAAATTGCTTTTATATCTAAATTGCTATATAATAATGATAAGGAGGAAATAAGTATGTTAAAAGAAGTATTAACCGTCGCAAAAGTTGCGAAAAAATCATCACTCTTTTTGGGTGGTGTCGCATTTGGTACCCTTGGTTTGAAAATCTTGGCAAGTAAGGAAGCTAAAAAAGGTTATTCTAAAGCTTTGGCTAAGGCTTACAAGTTGAAAGATGGGCTAGATGCATCTGTTTCTGTTGTGAAACAACATGGAGACGATGTCTTGCAAGATGCCAAATATTTGTACGAGCAAGAGAAAAAAGAAGAGCAATTAGATAGCCTTATAGGAGAATAACATGTCTTTTAAAGTGCTACATAGAGGATACCAACATATCCGACTATCATCTTCTTTTTCACTCACCTTGGATATTCAAGACTATCTTCGTTCCTTGGCGAGAGATGAAAAGGGGATTGAGTCTATCCAGTTTTACATGGATCAACAGCACTTTACTCTACGTATAAAAGAAGGCTTCTCTGTATTAGACAATGCAGAAGCCTTTTTAAAAAGAATTGATAAAGGGAAAGTTTCTGAGTTGATGACTCTTCCCATTCGTAGAGAAGAGAGTGCTTATTCTATTGTTTCAGGTGCAGCGATTAAGCGTGTGCTTTTTCGTAGTTTTGTGCCGTATCCTATTCGCTATATATGGACTTGTTATCAGGCTTTTGGCTATATTAGAGAAGCCTATCAAACACTAGCGCGTAAGGAACTAACGATGGAGGTCTTGGACTGTTCGGCGATTTTATTGTCCTTGTTTATGAACCAATCCAAGACAGCTAGCAATATCATGTTTATGCTTGATTTGGGGAATCATTTAGATCAGTGGTCCTTGAAAAAAACGGCAACAGATTTAGAACAAAGTCTTCTTGCAAAAGAGAGCGACGTATTCCTAGTACAGGGCGATACGGTCGTTAGTATCAAGAGTTCCGATGTTCAAATAGGAGATGTCTTGGTCCTATCTCAAGGAAATGAAATTCTGTTTGATGGACAAGTAGTTTCAGGTTTAGGTATGGTCAACGAAAGTTCCTTGACGGGAGAGAGTTTTCCAGTTGAAAAAAGAGAATCTGATTTGGTTTGTGCAAATACAGTATTAGAAACTGGAGAGTTACGCATTCGTGTAACCGATAATCAGATGAACAGCCGGATTTTACAACTGATTGAGTTAATGAAGAAATCTGAAGAAAACAAGAAAACGAAACAACGCTATTTCATCAAGATGGCGGATAAGGTCGTCAAATATAATTTCTTGGGGGCTGGTCTGACTTACCTATTGACAGGTTCTTTTTCTAAGGCTATTTCTTTCCTATTGGTCGATTTCTCCTGCGCTTTGAAAATCTCTACTCCTGTAGCTTATTTGACAGCTATCAAGGAGGGGTTGAATCGTGAAATGGTGATTAAGGATGGAGATGTTCTGGAGAAATACCTGGAAGTTGATACTTTCTTGTTTGATAAGACGGGAACAATCACAACTAGTTATCCTATAGTTGAAAAGGTGTTACCTTTTGGGGACTATAGTGAGGAAGATATTCTCAGAATCAGTGCCTGTCTTGAGGAACACATTTATCATCCTATTGCTAATGCCATCGTCAAGCAAGCTGAGATAGAGGGGATTGAACATGAGGAAATGCATGGGAAACTCCAATATATTGCAAGCAAGGGGATTAAATCTCATATAGATGGGCAACCAGTTTTTATTGGGAATTATGTTTTGATGCAGGATGAGCAGATTCATATCAGTTCAGAACAAAATGCTTTAATTGAAGAGTACAAGAGTCACTACAATCTCTTGTTCTTGGCTTATCAGAATGAATTGATTGGAATGTTCTGCATCCATACTCCTTTGAGAAAAGAAGCAAAAGCAGCCTTGGAGAAACTTAAGGCACAAGGGAAAAAATTGATTCTGGCAACAGGGGACACCTTGGTTAGAACAGAGGAATTAGTCAAAGATTTGCCCTTTGATCAGGTCTATACAGACTTGAAACCTGATGGGAAATTTGAGTTAGTAGAGGAACTGCAGAAAGCAGGTCACACTATTTTGATGGTTGGGGATGGGTTGAATGACTCAGCTGCTCTAACCCTATCAGATATCGGTGTGGTGATGAATGAGAGTGCAGATATTTCTAAGCAGATGAGTGATATCTTATTGTTAGATAATCGTTTGGATTTCTTCCAAGAGTTGGATTGGCTATCATCATCTTTGCAAACACTCATCAAGAAGAATATTCAAGATACCGTCGTCGTAAATAGTAGTTTGATTGGCTTTGGCTTGTTTAATTGGCTCAGTCCTTCAAACCTCTCTATCCTACATAATCTAACAACCTTACGCATTGTACTGCGTAGCCTGTCTATTAAGGCTAGATAGATGTGCTTATCAACAACAAAAAGGAGTTACCTTTCTTGAGGTTAACTCCTTTATTTATAGGTAAATGTTGAACAATTTAGTAAGTCAATACAAAGTATTTTTTCTTCCCACGACGGATAACAGTCAGTTCGTTCTCAAGCTTATCTGCGTCACTCAAGATATAGTCAAGGTCTTGGATGCGGTCACCGTTGACGTAGATAGCTCCGTTTTGGACGTCTTCACGGGCTTGGCGTTTTGAGTTAACCACACCAGATGAGACAAGGAGTTCTACGATGTTGTGGTTTTCATCTGCTTGAACTTGGTAGTTTGGCACTCCACGAAGTCCTTGTTTGAGCTCTTTAACAGAAAGGTTTTTGATGTTTCCTGCAAAGAGTTGTTCAGTGATGTTGAGGGCTTCTTTGTAGGCTTCTTCGCCGTGAACGAGTGTAACGACTTCACGAGCCAAGACTTTTTGTGCCAAGCGTTCGTGTGGAGCCGCTTCAAACTGTTTGCGGATGTCTTCAATCTCCTCAAGTGACAAGAAAGTAAAAATTTTCAAGAAGCGAACAGCGTCAGCGTCCATAACATTCATCCAGAATTGGTACATTTCGTATGGAGAAGTCTTTTCAGGATTGAGCCAGACTGCGTTTCCTTCTGATTTACCAAATTTCTTACCAGTTGCATCGGTAATCAATGGAACAGTGATAACGTGACCAGTCTTATCAGCTTTACGACGAAGCAATTCGGTACCAGCTGTCATATTTCCCCACTGGTCAGAACCACCGATTTGAAGCGTTACGTTGTGGTCTTGGTTAAGGACGAAGAAGTCGTACCCTTGCATGATTTGGTAGGCAAACTCAGTGTATGAAATTCCTGTTTCAATCCGTTTTTTCACAGACTCCTTGCTCATCATGTAGTTGACAGTAAAGTATTTTCCGATATCACGGAGGAAATCAATGAAGCTGATGCTGCCAAACCAGTCGTAGTTGTTGACCATGACAGCTTTATTTTCACCATTTTCAAAGTCAAGAAAACGAGAAAGTTGTCCTTGGATAGACTTGACCCAGCCATCTACTGTGTCTTTTGTTTGGAGACTACGTTCAGCATCTTTGAAGGACGGATCTCCGATGAGACCTGTGGCACCGCCAACGAGCGCATAAGGTTTGTGACCTGCTAGTTGCAAGCGACGACTTGTCAAGATTGCGACAAGGTGGCCTAGGTGAAGGCTGTCAGCAGTTGGATCGTAGCCAGTATAATAAGAAACTTGACCTTCTTCTAGGGCTTTACGCAAAGCTTCTTCATCAGTCGTTTGAAAAATCAAACCACGCTCTTTTAGCTCATCAAAAATGTGCATGTGTCTTTTCTCCTTTTTAAAATTATTGTTTCTAACTATTGTATCACAAACTTGGGCAATAGCCTAGCAGAATAGGGAAGAAAGTGGCTATTTTATTGAAAGTTTCCCTTTTGTGGTATAATAGATAGAGTGAGGAAATCCATGCAAAATCAATTAAATGAATTAAAACGAAAAATGCTGGAATTTTTCCAGCAAAAACAAAAAAATAAAAAATCAGCTAGCCCTGGCAAGAAAGGTTCAAGTGCCCAAAAATCTAAATCCCTAGATAGGCCAGCCATTTTTCCAGCTATTTTATTGAGTATAAAAGCCCTATTTAACTTACTCTTTGTGCTCGGTTTTCTAGGAGGAATGTTGGGAGCTGGGATTGCTTTGGGGTACGGGGTGGCCTTGTTTGACAAGGTACGGGTGCCTCAGACAGAAGAATTGGTACATCAGGTCAAGGACATCTCTTCTATTTCAGAGATTACCTATGCGGATGGGACGGTGATTGCTTCCATAGAGAGTGATTTGTTGCGCACTTCTATCTCATCTGAGCAAATTTCGGAAAATCTGAAGAAGGCTATCATTGCGACGGAAGACGAACACTTTAAAGAACATAAGGGTGTAGTGCCCAAGGCGGTGATTCGTGCGACCTTGGGGAAATTTGTAGGTTTGGGTTCCTCAAGTGGGGGTTCAACTTTGACCCAGCAACTGATTAAACAGCAGGTGGTTGGGGATGCGCCGACCTTGGCTCGTAAGGCGACAGAAATTGTGGATGCTCTTGCCTTGGAACGTGCCATGAATAAGGATGAGATTTTAACGACCTATCTCAATGTGGCTCCGTTTGGCCGAAATAATAAGGGGCAGAATATTGCAGGAGCTCAGCAGGCAGCTGAGGGGATTTTCGGTGTAGATGCCAGTCAGTTGACTGTTCCTCAAGCAGCATTTTTAGCAGGGCTTCCACAGAGTCCCATTACCTATTCTCCTTATGAAAATACTGGGGAGTTGAAGAGTGATGAAGACTTAGAAATAGGCTTGAGACGGGCTAAGGCAGTTCTTTACAGTATGTATCGTACAGGTGCCTTAAGCAAAGACGAGTATTCTCAATATAAGGATTACAATCTTAAACAGGACTTTCTCCCTTCAGCTACAGTCATAGGTGTGTCACGAGGCTATTTATACTTTACAGCCTTGGCAGAAGCTCAAGAACGTATGTATGACTATCTAACTCAGAGAGACAATGTCTCCGCTAAGGAGTTGAAAAATGAGGCAACTCAGAAGTTTTATCGCGATTTGGCATCCAAGGAAATTGAAAATGGTGGTTATAAAATTACTACTACCATAGACCAGAAAATTCATTCTGCTATGCAAAGTGCGGTTTCTGACTATGGCTATCTTTTAGACGATGGAACAGGTCGTGTAGAAGTAGGGAATGTCCTGATGGACAACCAAACAGGTGCTATTCTAGGCTTTGTAGGTGGTCGTAATTATCAAGAAAATCAAAATAATCATGCCTTTGATACCAAACGTTCGCCAGCTTCTACTACCAAGCCTTTGCTGGCCTACGGTATTGCTATTGACCAGGGCTTGATGGGAAGCGAAACGATTCTATCTAACTATCCAACAAACTTTGCTAATGGCAATCCGATTATGTATGCTAATAGTAAGGGAACAGGAATGATGACCTTGGGAGAAGCTCTGAACTATTCATGGAATATCCCGGCTTACTGGACCTATCGTATGCTTCGTGAAAAGGGTGTTGATGTCAAGGGTTATATGGAAAAGATGGGTTACGAGATTCCTGAGTACGGTATTGAGAGCCTGCCAATGGGTGGTGGTATTGAAGTCACAGTTGCCCAGCATACCAATGGCTATCAGACCCTAGCAAATAATGGTTTATATCATAAAAAACATGTGATTTCTAAAATTGAAACAGCAGATGGTAGAGTGGTGTATGAGTATCAGGATAAACCAGTTCAAGTCTATTCAAAAGCTACTGCGACGATTATGCAGGGATTGCTGCGAGAAGTTCTATCCTCTCGTGTGACAACAACCTTCAAGACGAATCTGACTTCTTTAAATCCTACTCTGGCTAATGCAGATTGGATTGGGAAGACTGGTACAACCAACCAAGATGAAAATATGTGGCTCATGCTTTCGACACCTAGATTAACCCTAGGTGGCTGGATTGGGCATGATGATAATCATTCACTCTCACGTAGAGCAGGTTATTCCAATAACTCTAATTACATGGCTCATCTGGTAAATGCGATTCAGCAAGCCTCACCAAGCATTTGGGGGAACGAGCGCTTTACTTTAGATCCTAGTGTCGTAAAATCCGAAGTCTTGAAATCAACAGGTCAAAAACCAGGGAAGGTTTCTGTTGAAGGAAAAGAAGTAGAGGTCACAGGTTCGACTGTTACCAGCTATTGGGCTAATAAGGCAGGAGCGCCAACGACTAGTTATCGCTTTGCTATTGGTGGAAGTGATGCGGATTATCAGAATGCTTGGTCTAGCATCGTGGGGAGTCTACCAACTCCATCAAGCTCCAGCAGTTCAAGTAGTAGCTCTAGCGATAGCAGTAACTCAAGTGCTACACGACCCTCTTCAAGGACGAGACGATAAGTCCTTTAAACTTTTCTAAATGAAGTGGCTAATCAATGGATTGCCACTTTTTTCTTTTTTCCTTTCGTGTTACAATAAAGGTATGAATCAGTATCAGAAAAAGATTATTAAAGGAACCATTTATTCGCTCCTATCCGGCTTAATCTGGGGAATCTGTGGAATTTTAGGAGAATATTTCTTTACTCATTACCAGGTGTCTTCGGGCTGGGTTACTTCTATGCGTCTGACATTGGCAGGGAGTCTTGTGCTCATTTGGTCTGCAGTGCAATTAAAATCGCAAGTGCTAGATATTTGGCGAGATAAGAAAAATTACCTGCCCTTTTTAGCCTATGCTATTTTGGGAATTTTTTCAGTTCAATATTTTTTCTATCTCTGTGTAGAATACTCAAATGCAGCGACAGCAACTATTTTACAGTTTATCAGTCCTGTCTTTATTCTCTTTTACAATCGCTTGGTTTATCAAAAACGAGCGTCAAAAAGCGCTATTTTTTATGTTTTGGTTGCCATGTTGGGTGTTTGCCTGATGGCTACAAAGGGGGATCTCTCTCAATTATCCATGACGCCACTAGCCCTTATAACAGGTCTGTTGAGTGCCATGGGGGTCATGTTTAATGTTATCTTACCTCAACCTTTTGCGAAGCACTATGGTTTTGTACCCACGGTTGGGTGGGGGATGATTTTGGCAGGTTTATTTAGCAATGTCCTCTCGCCGGTTTATCAGCTTTCCTTTACTATTGATATTTGGAGTATCTTGATTTGCCTTATTATCGCTTTCTTCGGTACAGCTTTTGCTTTTTTCATTTCTATGAAGGCAGTGTCCTTGGTTTCTCCCTTGGTGGTTTCCGTTATTAGTGCCAGTGAACCTCTCTCTTCTGCCCTTTTGAGTGTTTTATTTTTAGGCTTGGTAGTGGATTGGTCCCTTCTTCTAGCTATGGCCCTGATTATTTTACCTATGATTTTCCTATCGGTAGAAGAAGCGAAAGAAAGTAGATAAAAAGTCTTTTCTTAATTCTAAAAGTGTGCTATACTAGAATAGTCAATAAAACACGGGGAGATAGTTGTGAAGAGTGTTTTTAGGTTGTATCGGTAGGGGCTTGCTTTTACCGACAGCACGTTTTATCTCACATCCCTAAAAATCATACCTAAAAACAAACAAAAAGGCTTCAAATTTGAGGCCTTTTTTGGTAGAATAGGTATCATTAAAATGAACTAGGAGGCGCCTATGACTGCCACAAAAATGAACGCACAAGAAATTATCCAATTTATCGCCAATGCTGAAAAGAAAACTAGTGTTAAAGTAACCTTTGAAGGACAACTTGCAACTGCTGTACCAAGCTCTGTTGTCAAACTAGGGAATGTCCTATTTGGAGACTGGAAGGACGTTGCTCCGCTTCTCGATGGTTTGGTAGAAAATCAAGACTATGTTGTTGAGCAAGACGCTCGTAATTCTGCAGTTCCTTTGCTAGACAAACGTGCTATCAATGCTCGTATCGAGCCAGGTGCTATTATCCGTGATCAGGTTGAAATTGGTGACAATGCTGTTATCATGATGGGAGCAGTTATCAATATCGGTGCTGAAATCGGTGCAGGAACCATGATTGACATGGGTGCCATCCTTGGTGGCCGTGCTATCGTTGGGAAAAACAGCCACGTTGGTGCAGGTGCAGTTTTGGCAGGTGTGATTGAGCCAGCTAGCGCTGAACCAGTCTGTGTTGGAGACAATGTTCTTATCGGTGCTAATGCAGTGGTTATCGAAGGAGTTCAAATCGGTAGTGGTTCAGTCGTTGCGGCAGGAGCCATTGTTACCCAAGATGTCCCAGAAAACGTGGTGGTGGCAGGTGTTCCAGCTCGTATTATCAAAGAGATTGATGCCCAAACCCAACAAAAAACAGCGCTAGAGGATGCGCTTCGTACCTTGTAATTGTAAAAGTAATAAAGAGGCGGAACCCTTCTTCCAGCCTCTTTCTGCTATATCGGAGGATAGATAGATGTTAGATTTGATTCAGACTAGACGAGATTTGCACCAGATTCCAGAGATTGGCTTGGAGGAGTTCAAGACTCATGCTTATTTGATGGATGTGATTGAGAAATTGACTGCGGGCAAGAATTTTGTCCAAGTTCGAACTTGGCGGACAGGTATTTTGGTTTACTTGCAGGGAAGTCAGCCAGAGCGGACTATTGGTTGGCGGACAGATATTGATGGTCTGCCTATCGTCGAACAAACAGGCCTTCCTTTCGCTTCCCAGTACCAAGGTCGTATGCACGCCTGTGGCCATGATTTCCACATGACTATTGCGTTGGGCTGTCTTGAGCGAGCCCTTGAGGAGCAACCCAAGAACAATCTGCTCTTTCTGTTTCAGCCTGCTGAAGAAAATGAAGCTGGTGGCATGCTCATGTATGAGGATGGCGCTTTTGGAGACTGGTTGCCAGATCAGTTTTATGGCCTCCATGTTCGACCAGATTTGAAGGTTGGTCAGATTGCGACCAATACACACACTCTCTTTGCAGGAACTTGCGAGGTGAAGATTCGTTTCAAAGGCAAAGGTGGCCACGCAGCTTTTCCACATGAAGCTAATGACGCCTTGGTGGCTGCTAGTTACTTTGTGACCCAGGTGCAGTCAGTTGTCAGCCGCAATGTTAACCCAATCGAGGGAGCAGTGGTGACCTTTGGTGTTTTTCAGGCTGGAACAACCAACAATGTTATCACAGACACAGCCTTTTTGCATGGAACCATTCGGGCTTTGACACAGGATATGAGTCTCTTGGTGCAAAAGAGGGTCAAAACAGTTGCAGAAGGAGTTGCAGCAGCCTTTGATATGGAAGTCGAAGTAGAACTCAAACAAGGGGGCTACTTGCCTGTTGAGAACCATCCAGCCTTGGCGCGTGAACTAATGGACTTTTTTGAAGAGAAAGATGGAATCGAGTTGATTGATATCGAGCCAGCTATGACAGGTGAAGACTTTGGATACCTCCTTTCGAAGGTAGATGGCGTTATGTTCTGGCTAGGTATCGATAGTCCCTACGCCCTTCATCATCCTCAGATGAGTCCAAAGGAAGAAGCCTTAGCTATTGGGGTGGATGCGGTCTCTAGTTTCCTGAAAAAGAAGGCAGTAGAGTAGAGGGATTGTCTATGAAATCGGAATTACGCAAGCAAGTCTTGCATGAAATGAGGGCTTTATCTCAAGAACAAAAACAGGCTATAGACCAAGCTTTAACCGAGCGATTGTTACACCATCCCTTTTACCAAGAAGCTAAGGTCATCGCAAGCTACCTCTCTTTTCCTCATGAGTTTCAAACGCAGGAACTGATTGAGCACGCTCTGAAAGACGGCAAGAAGGTTCTGATACCAAAAACCTATCCCGAGGGGCGCATGGACTTTGTGGTCTATGATCCGCAACAACTGGTTAAAACTTCCTTTGGCTTACTGGAACCACAGGGAAATTTGGAAGTGGTGGATGCCTCTCAGATTGATTTGATTCATGTTCCGGGGTTAGCTTTTACGACAAAGGGCTATCGGATTGGCTATGGTGGAGGTTATTATGACCGCTATCTGAAACATTTTCCTGGTCATACTTTGAGTACGGTTTATCCTTGTCAAATTCGGGACTTTAGCCCTGAAAATCATGATATTCCTGTTCAGGAGGTACTGATTGATGAAAGAAATCTTTGATAGGCGTTACCCTGTAACGAGTTTCTTCCTCTTAGTGACGGCCTTGGTATTTCTACTAATGTTGGTGACCACAGGAGGAAACTTTTACAGGGCAGATACACTATTTCGATTTGGAGCCATGTACGGGCCTGTCATTCGTCTCTTTCCCGAGCAGATTTGGCGTCTCTTCTCTGCCATTTTTGTTCATATTGGGTGGGAGCATTTCATTGTTAATATGCTTTCGCTCTATTATCTTGGTAGGCAAGTAGAGGAGATTTTCGGTTCTAAGCAGTTTTTCTTTCTCTATCTTTTATCAGGAATGATGGGCAATCTCTTTGTTTTTGTATTTAGTCCCAAATCCTTAGCAGCAGGAGCCTCGACTTCTCTCTATGGGCTATTTGCTGCGATTATTGTTCTTCGCTATGCAACGCGTAATCCTTATATCCAACAGTTGGGGCAATCCTATCTGACACTTTTTGTGGTTAACATTATTGGAAGTGTTCTGATTCCAGGAATCAGTCTAGCAGGTCATATCGGGGGAGCAGTTGGTGGAGCATTTCTAGCAGTTATCTTTCCAGTTAGAGGAGAAAGACAGATGTATAGCGCTAGTCAGAGACTGGTAGCGGTAGTCTTGTTCGTAGGACTCGCAGCCTTGCTTTTCTACAAGGGAATGGGATGAAAATTTATGTAATGAAAAAAGATAAGGCATTTTTTAAACCTTATCTTTTTATTTTATTCCTTCTCAGCCAATTCTTTTCCAAGTTGGATGAGGTAATTTTTCAAGGCATCTTTGACTTGTGGGTGCTTGAGGGCGTAGTCAATAGAGGTTTTCATAAAGCCGAACTTATCCCCAACGTCATAACGAGCTCCTGTAAATTCACGGGCAAAAACACGCTGTGTTTTATTGAGAGTATCGATTGCATCAGTAAGTTGGATTTCATTTCCAGCGCCAGGAGTTTGATTTTCTAAGATATCAAAAATCTCAGGTGTGAGTAGATAGCGACCGATGATTGCCAAATCACTTGGTGCATCTTCGGGAGCTGGTTTTTCTACGAAAGTTTCAACGCTATAGAGTCCATTACTTCCTTCACCCTGAGGAGCGATAACCCCGTATGATGAAACGTCTTCGTGTGGTACAGGCATGACAGCAATGGTTGATGCGTGTGTCTTTTCGTAATCATTCATCAGTTGTTTTGTCAAAGGAACGGCATTCTCATTTGTGATGTCCATAAGGTCATCACCCAGCATAACAACGAAGGGCTCGTTCCCTACAAAAGCTTTGGCTTGTAAGACAGCATCTCCAAGACCACGAGGGTGAGTTTGGCGAATGAAATGGAGGCGCATACCAGTTGCTTCATCTACCAATTTTAACAAATCCGTTTTGCCTTTTTCCTTAAGATTGTATTCAAGCTCAAAGTTTGAGTCAAAGTGGTCCTCAATAGAACGTTTTGACTTACCAGTGACAACCAGAATATCTTCAATACCTGATTTGAGAGCCTCTTCCACGATAAACTGGATAGTTGGTTTGTCTACAATTGGCAACATTTCTTTAGCAAGTGCTTTGGTTGCTGGTAAAAATCGAGTTCCAAGTCCAGCGGCAGGGATAACTGCCTTTCTAACTTTTGATGTCATAAGAATCCTTTCTTTAGAGGGTCAAGACCACTCATTTTCTGCTTTAAATTCATTGTTCATGATGTCATAAATGGCATCTTTAATATTGGTTCCGTGGTAAATAACTTGGTAAATGGCCTGTGTAATGGGCATATAGACTCCAAGTTCTTGCGCTAGTTCATAGGCTGCTCGAGTCGTTGAAATTCCTTCGATCACCATGCCCATATTGGCTTCGATATCAGCTAGAGACTCTCCACGACCAAGAGCATCTCCGGCTCTCCAGTTACGAGAGTGGATGGAAGTCCCTGTTACGATCAAATCTCCCACACCAGACAAGCCACTATAGGTCAATGGACTGGCACCAAGTGCTACTCCTAAGCGGGTAATTTCTGCCAAGCCTCGAGCGATGATGGCTGCCTTAGCATTGTCACCAAATCCCAAACCATGTAAGGCTCCAGCACCGACAGCAATAATATTTTTAAGAGCACCAGCAGTTTCAACTCCAATAACATCCGTATTGGTATAAAGTCGGAAGTAGTGATTACTAAAGAGTTCTTGAACGTATTGAGCTGTTTGTAAATCTTTAGAAGCAGCAGTGATTAAAGTTAGGTCACGCACAATGGTCTCTTCCGCATGACTAGGTCCTGAAACAACAACAATATCACTGCGGAGATGTTCAGGAATTTCTTCTTCAAGAATGGTTGATAATCGTTTATGGCTATCAGGTTCTAATCCCTTTGATGCGTGCATGATGATAGCCTTATGATCTAAGGTTTGTGCAACTTGTTGGGCAACAAGTCGTGTCACTTTTGTTGGGACAACAAACAAAATCGCATCTACATCTTTCAGTGCCTCTGATAAGTCGGTGTAGGCAATGATATTTTCATCTAGAACGACATCTTTAAAGTATTGTTTATTAGTATGGTGTGTATTAATTTCATTGATTTGCTCGGGAAGATTTCCCCAAATACGTACCTCGTGTCCATTGTCATTTAAGACTTGTGAAAGGGCAGTTCCCCAAGAACCAGGCCCCAAGACGGCGACGGTTTGTTTTTCCATGTTTTCCTCCTTAATAGAGTTCTCTTTTTATTTTATCACATTCTAGGGGATTTTGCACTTTCATTGCTGGGGAGTGGTGGCTTTGTGACTTCAAAAATATATAAAAACCGAGACTAAGAGTTTATCCCTTCGTCTCGGTTTTTATATTCCTTAAAAGAATAGCTCGGTTTATTTCAATTGATCTGTAATGTCTTTTGATAGCAACATTCCCAGATGATAAGTTTTATTGATGTAAGTAATGACATCATTGATATTTTCAGTCGTGTGAATTTTATCCTTGATGTCAGTCCTAAATGTTTCATCCTTCAAAAGTTGTTCTTGGTAGAGCCTTTGCAGTCTCTCCTTCTCGTACTTATTGAGCAGAAAAAGGAAAACCAAGCTAATTACAACGAGGATATAAGCATATTGGCTCATAGGAAATCTCCCTGTATGATAAAGAAGTAGTAGTGAATAAATCGATTTAGTGGATCTAAAATAGCAGAACAAGCCAGCAAAACTTGATAAGGTTTTTGATAGACTGTCAGTGAAGCGATTAGGTAAATCGCCATAGTTACGACGTCATGGTCTCTAAATCGATTATATTTAGAGACCATGACTAGTGAAGCAGTTAGCTAGTCCGCATATAAGCGGCTAGCGTCTAACAATTAGGAACTTTAGTTCCAATTGTTAGTACTGAATCACATCTTCTCAGGTGCTTCTACTCCAAGCAAGCGAAGGGCCTCTTTGAGAACGACTGCGGTTGCGTAGCTAAGGGCTAGACGGCTGTCGCGTTCTGGGCTTTCATCCAAGATACGCGTGTGTGCATAGTATTTGTTAAAGGCTTGAGCCAGGCTAATTGCAAATTTAGCAATGATAGAAGGTTCAAAGTTATCCGCCGCACGGTTGATAATACGTGGGAAGTCTTGGATGAGTTTGATGATTTCCCAGCTTTCAGCATCATTCAAGCTATAGTTGCCAGCTGTTTCTGGTTTGAAGTCTGCTTTACGTAAGATAGATTGGATACGAGCGTAGGCGTATTGAACATAAGGTCCAGTTTCACCCTCGAAGGATACCATAGCCTCTAAGTCGAAGTCGTATCCATTTGTACGGTCGGTTTTGAGGTCATAGAATTTAATGGCTCCAACCCCAACAGCATGCGCTACTTGATCTTTGTTTTCAAGTTCAGGATTTTTAGCTTCGATTTGGGTTTTGGCACGACTAACGGCCTCTGCGATAGTAGGCTCTAGCAAGATGACATTCCCTTTACGAGTAGAGAGTTTTTTCCCTTCTTTTGTAACCAAACCAAAAGGAACGTGGGTAATGTCGTCACTCCAATCGTAGCCCATCTCTTGCAAAACAGCTTTGAGTTGTTTAAAGTGGGCAGATTGCTCTTGACCAACTACGTAGATAGATTTAGCAAATTGGTATTCGTTTTTACGGTAAAGAGCTGCAGCCAAGTCACGTGTGATGTAGAGAGTTGCACCATCAGATTTTTTGATAAGGGCTGGATGTTCAATTCCATATTTCTCAAGATTCACAACTTGGGCACCTTCTGATTCAACAAGAAGGCCTTTTTCAGAAAGAATGTCTACAACTGCATCCATCTTATCGTTGTAGAAGGCTTCTCCATTGTAGCTGTCAAATTCGACTTGTAATTCATTGTAAAGACGGTTAAATTCCACCAAACTTTCATCACGGAACCATTGCCAAAGTGCGAGAGCTTCCTCGTCTCCATTTTCAAGTTTACGGAACCATTCGCGTGCTTCTTCATCCAAGCTAGGGTCATTTTCAGCTTCAGCGTTGATGCGGACATAGAGTTTAAGAAGTTCATCGATTGGATGAGCTTTTACAGCTTCTTCATCGCCCCATTTTTTGTAGGCAACAATCAACATCCCAAACTGTTTACCCCAGTCTCCCAAGTGGTTGACCTTGACTGTTTGATAACCGATTTTTTGGAAAATATGTGACAAGCTATCTCCGATAACAGTTGAGCGCAGGTGACCGATAGAAAATGGCTTAGCGATATTGGGACTAGACATGTCGATAACAACATTTTCTTGTTTGCCAATAGTTTGATCAGCATAGTGTTCTTTTTCAGTGATAACAGCTTGCAATACTTGAGCAGAGATGGCAGATTTATCAAGGAAAAAGTTAACGTAAGGTCCTGTTGCAACAACCTTTTCAAAGGCTTGGCTGTTAATTTTTTCAGCCAGTTCAGTAGCAATCATTTGAGGTGCTTTACGTTCGACTTTTGCAAGAGAAAAAGCAGGGAAAGCAATGTCTCCCATTTCTGAGTTTTTAGGGGTTTCCAGTAAATTTAAAATAGCCTCTTGGTCCAGGCTATCAATGACGCTAGCCAATTCGCTAGCAATCAATTCTTTTGTATTCATTAAGAGCTCCTTTTTGGACTTTTCTACTATTTTATCACAATTTTAAAGAAAGAAGAAAAAATTTTTGAAATCTCCTATTTTTTTGGTATAATATAGTTATAAAAATAGTTATAAATATTCACATAAGAGGATTTTATGAGAAAAAGAGATCGTCATCAGTTAATAAAAAAAATGATTACTGAGGAGAAATTAAGTACACAAAAAGAAATTCAAGATCGGTTGGAGGCGCACAATGTCTTTGTGACGCAGACGACCCTGTCTCGTGATTTGCGCGAAATCGGCTTGACCAAGGTCAAGAAAAATGATATGGTGTATTATGTACTAGCAAATGAGACAGAAAAGATTGATTTGGTGGAATTTTTGTCTCATCATTTAGAAGGTGTTGCAAGAGCAGAGTTTACCTTGGTGCTTCATACCAAATTGGGCGAAGCCTCTGTTTTGGCAAATATTGTAGATGCAAACAAGGATGAATGGATTTTAGGAACAGTTGCTGGTGCCAATACCTTATTGGTCATTTGTCGAGACCAGCACGTTGCCAAACTCATGGAAGATCGTTTGCTAGATTTGATGAAAGATAAGTAAGGTCTTGGGAGTTGCTCTCAAGACTTATTTTTGACAAGGAGAGACGGAAAATGGCGACAGAAAAGCTATCACCCGGCATGCAACAGTATGTGGATATTAAAAAGCAATACCCAGATGCTTTTTTGCTCTTTCGGATGGGTGATTTTTATGAATTATTTTATGAGGATGCGGTCAATGCTGCGCAGATTCTGGAAATTTCCTTAACGAGTCGCAACAAGAATGCGGACAATCCGATTCCTATGGCGGGTGTCCCCTATCATTCTGCCCAACAGTACATCGATGTCTTGATTGAGCAGGGTTATAAGGTGGCTATCGCAGAGCAGATGGAAGATCCTAAACAAGCAGTTGGGGTTGTGAAACGAGAGGTTGTTCAGGTCATTACGCCAGGGACAGTGGTCGACAGTAGTAAGCCGGACAGTCAGAATAATTTTTTGGTAGCCATAGACCGTGATGGCAGTCAATTTGGCCTCGCTTATATGGACCTAGTGACGGGTGACTTTTATGTGACAGGTCTTTTGGATTTCACGCTGGTTTGTGGGGAAATCCGCAATCTCAAGGCGCGCGAAGTAGTGTTGGGTTATGACTTGTCTGAGGAAGAGGAACAAATCCTTAGTTGTCAGATGAATCTGGTGCTTTCCTATGAAAAAGAAGGCTTTGAAGACCTTCATTTACTGGATTCACGATTGGCATCTGTGGAGCAAGCGGCATCTAGTAAATTGCTCCAATATGTTCATCGGACTCAGATGAGGGAATTGAACCACCTCAAGCCTGTTCTCCGCTATGAAATCAAAGATTTCTTGCAGATGGATTATGCGACCAAGGCCAGTCTGGATTTGGTTGAGAATGCTCGTTCAGGTAAGAAGCAAGGCAGTCTTTTCTGGCTTTTGGATGAAACCAAAACAGCTATGGGTATGCGGCTCTTGCGTTCTTGGATTCATCGTCCTTTGATTGATAAGGAACGAATCATCCAACGTCAAGAAGTGGTGCAGGTCTTCCTCGACCATTTCTTTGAGCGTAGTGATTTGACAGACAGTCTCAAGGGAGTTTATGATATCGAACGATTGGCTAGTCGGGTTTCTTTTGGCAAAACCAATCCCAAGGATCTCTTGCAGCTGGCGACCACCTTGTCCAGTGTGCCACGGATCCGAGCGATTTTAGAAGGGATGGAGCAACCTGCTCTAGCCTATCTCATCGAACAACTGGATGGAATCCCTGAGTTGGAGAGCTTGATTAGCGCAGCGATTGCTCCTGAAGCTCCTCATGTGATTACGGAAGGTGGTATTATCCGCACTGGATTTGATGAGACTTTAGACAAGTACCGTCGCGTTCTCAGAGAAGGGACTGGTTGGATTGCTGAGATTGAGGCTAAGGAACGCGAAAACTCTGGTATCAGCACGCTTAAGATTGACTACAATAAAAAGGATGGCTACTATTTCCATGTGACCAATTCTCAACTGGGAAATGTACCTGCCCACTTTTTCCGCAAGGCGACGCTGAAAAACTCAGAACGCTTCGGTACCGAGGAATTAGCTCGTATCGAAGGCGACATGCTGGAGGCGCGTGAGAAGTCAGCCACCCTAGAGTATGAAATCTTTATGCGTATCCGTGAGGAAGTCAGCAAGTATATCCAGCGTTTGCAGGCTTTAGCTCAAGGAATTGCGACCGTTGATGTCTTGCAAAGTCTGGCAGTTGTTGCTGAAACCCAGCATTTGATTCGACCTGAATTCGGAGATGATTCGCGAATTGATATCCAGAAAGGGCGTCATGCTGTCGTTGAAAAGGTTATGGGGGCTCAGACCTATATTCCAAATACGATTCAGATGGCAGAAGATACCAGTATTCAACTGATTACAGGGCCAAACATGAGTGGTAAGTCAACCTATATGCGTCAGTTAGCCATGACGGCAGTTATGGCCCAGTTGGGTTCTTATGTGCCAGCAGAAAGCGCCCATTTGCCGATTTTCGATGCCATTTTTACCCGTATCGGAGCAGCAGATGACTTGGTTTCAGGCCAATCAACCTTTATGGTGGAGATGATGGAGGCCAACAATGCCATTTCGCATGCGACCAAGAACTCTCTCATTCTCTTTGATGAATTAGGACGGGGAACTGCAACTTATGATGGTATGGCTCTTGCCCAGTCTATCATCGAATACATTCATGAGCATATCGGAGCCAAGACCCTCTTTGCGACCCACTACCATGAGTTGACTAGTCTAGAGTCCAGCCTGGAACACTTGGTCAATGTCCACGTGGCAACCTTAGAGCAGGATGGGCAGGTCACCTTCCTTCACAAGATCGAACCAGGGCCAGCTGATAAATCCTACGGTATTCATGTTGCTAAGATTGCCGGTTTGCCAGCAGACCTTCTAGCAAGGGCGGATAAGATTTTGACACAACTGGAGAGTCAAGGGGGAGAAAGTCCAAGTCTGATGAGACAAACAAGTGCTGTCACAGAACAGATTTCACTCTTTGATACGACTGAAGAACATCCTATCCTAGCAGAATTAGCTAAGCTGGATGTTTACAATATGACACCTATGCAGGCTATGAATGTCTTAGTTGAGTTAAAACAGAAACTATAAAACCAAGACTCACTAGTTAATCTAGCTGTATTAAGGAGACTTCTTTGACAATCCCCCACTTTTTTGCTAGAATAACATCACACAAACAGAATGAGAAGGAGCTGACACATTGTCGCTCCCTTTTGTCTATTTTTTAAGGAGAAAGTATGCTGATTCAGAAAATAAAAACCTACAAGTGGCAGGCCTTGGCTTCGCTCCTGATGACAGGCTTGATGGTTGCTAGTTCACTTCTGCAACCGCGTTATCTGCAGGAAGTCTTAGACGCCCTCCTTGCTGGAAAATATGAAGCTATTTATAGTATCGGGGCTTGGTTGATTGGTGTGGCCGTGGTTGGTCTAGTTGCTGGTGGTCTCAATGTTGTCCTTGCAGCCTATATTGCCCAAGGAGTTTCATCTGACCTTCGAGAGGATGCCTTCCGTAAAATCCAAACCTTTTCTTATGCCAATATTGAACAATTTAATGCGGGAAATCTAGTCGTTCGCATGACAAATGATATCAACCAGATTCAGAACGTGGTCATGATGACCTTCCAAATTCTTTTCAGACTTCCCCTCTTATTCATCGGTTCGTTTATCCTTGCGGTTCAAACCTTACCTTCTCTGTGGTGGGTGATTGTTCTCATGGTTATCTTGATCTTTGCCTTGACTGCTGTCATGATGGGAATGATGGGGCCTCGTTTTGCCAAGTTTCAAACCCTTCTTGAACGCATCAATGCCATTGCCAAGGAAAATCTGCGTGGCGTTCGTGTGGTCAAGTCCTTTGTCCAAGAAAAAGAGCAATTTGCTAAGTTTACGGAGGTTTCAGACGAGCTTCTCGGTCAAAATCTTTACATTGGGTATGCCTTTTCAGTAGTGGAACCTTTCATGATGTTGGTCGGTTATGGGGCGGTATTCCTCTCTATTTGGCTAGTTGCAGGGATGGTTCAGTCGGATCCATCAGTTGTTGGCTCTATTGCTTCCTTTGTTAATTACCTGAGCCAGATTATCTTTACCATTGTTATGGTTGGATTTTTAGGAAATTCTGTCAGCCGTGCCATGATTTCTATGCGTCGTATTCGAGAAATTCTTGACGCAGAGCCAGCTATGACCTTCAAGGATGTCCCAGATGAAGAGTTGGTTGGAAGCCTTAGCTTTGAAAATGTGACCTTTACCTATCCAATGGATAAGGAACCGATGCTGAAAGATGTGAGCTTTACTATTGAACCTGGTCAAATGGTTGGTGTCGTTGGAGCTACTGGTGCAGGAAAATCAACCTTGGCTCAATTGATTCCACGCCTCTTTGACCCGCAGGAAGGGGCTATCAAAATCGGAGGCAAGGATATTCGAGAAGTGAGTGAGGGAACCCTGCGTAAAACAGTTTCTATCGTTCTTCAACGTGCCATTCTTTTCAGTGGAACGATTGCAGATAACTTGAGACAGGGTAAGGGAGATGCTACTCTATTTGAAATGGAGCGCGCAGCTAATATTGCTCAGGCTAGTGAATTCATTCATCGTATGGAGAAAACCTTTGAAAGTCCAGTTGAGGAACGGGGAACCAATTTCTCAGGTGGGCAAAAGCAAAGGATGTCGATTGCGCGTGGGATTGTCAGCAATCCACGTATTCTGATTTTTGACGATTCGACCTCGGCATTGGATGCTAAGTCAGAGCGCCTGGTTCAAGAAGCCTTGAATAAGGACTTGAAGGGAACAACAACTATTATCATCGCGCAAAAGATTAGCTCGGTTGTCCATGCAGACAAGATCTTGGTACTGGATCAAGGACGATTGATTGGTCAAGGTACGCATGCAGACTTGGTTGTCAACAATGCCGTTTACCGTGAAATCTATGAAACACAGAAAGGAAAGGAGGAGTAACATGAAAACAGTTCAATTTTTTTGGAATTATTTTAAAGTTTATAAGTTATCATTTGTAGTTGTCATTCTGATGATTGTTCTAGCGACTCTTGCCCAAGCTCTCTTTCCGGTCTTTTCTGGACAAGCAGTGACGCAGTTAGCTAATTTAGTTCAAGCTTATCAAGATGGTAATACAGAACTTGTTTGGCAAAGTTTATCAGGAATCATGGTCAATCTTGGCCTGCTGGTTTTGGTTCTATTTATCTCTAGTGTGATATACATGTGTCTCATGACGCGCGTGATTGCAGAGTCGACCAACGAGATGCGCAAAGGCCTCTTCGGTAAGCTTGCTCGTTTGACGGTTTCTTTCTTTGACCGCCGACAAGATGGCGATATCCTGTCTCGTTTTACCAGTGATTTGGATAATATCCTCCAAGCCTTTAATGAAAGTCTGGTTCAGGTCATGAGCAATATTGTTTTATACATTGGTCTGATTCTTGTCATGTTTTCGAGAAATGTGACGCTGGCCCTCATCACCATTGCCAGCACACCAGTTGCCTTCCTCATGCTAATTTTCATCGTAAAAATGGCACGCAAATACACCAACCTCCAGCAGAAAGAGGTAGGGAAACTCAACGCCTATATGGACGAGAGTATTTCAGGCCAAAAAGCTGTCATTGTGCAAGGTATTCAAGAGGATATGATGGCAGGATTTCTTGAACAAAATGAGCGCGTGCGCAAGGCGACCTTTAAAGGAAGAATGTTCTCAGGAATTCTTTTCCCTGTCATGAATGGGATGAGTCTGGTTAATACAGCCATCGTCATTTTTGCGGGTTCAGCTGTTTTATTAAATGATAAGACTATTGAAACTAGTACAGCCCTAGGTTTGATTGTTATGTTTGCCCAATTTTCACAGCAGTACTACCAGCCTATTATTCAGGTTGCAGCTAGTTGGGGAAGTCTTCAGTTGGCCTTTACAGGTGCTGAACGGATTCAGGAAATGTTTGACGCAGAGGAAGAAATCCGACCTGAAAAGGCTCCAATCTTCACTAAGTTGCAAGAAGGTGTTGAAATCAGTCATATCGATTTTTCATACTTGCCTGATAAACCTATTTTGAAAGATGTCAGCATTTCCACTCCGAAAGGCCAGATGACAGCAGTTGTTGGGCCGACAGGTTCAGGAAAAACCACTATTATGAACCTCATCAATCGCTTTTATGATGTTGATGCTGGTGGTATTTATTTTGACGGCAAAGACATCCGTGACTATGATTTAGATAGTCTCAGAAGCAAGGTGGGGATTGTCTTGCAAGATTCGGTCTTGTTTAGTGGAACGATTCGAGACAATATCCGTTTCGGTGTGCCAGATGCTAGTCAAGAAATGGTTGAGGCAGCAGCCAAGGCAACCCACATTCACGACTATATCGAAAGCTTACCTGATAAATACGATACTCTTATAGATGATGACCAGAGCATCTTCTCAACAGGACAGAAACAATTGATTTCTATCGCTCGAACCCTGATGACAGATCCAGAAGTTCTCATTCTCGATGAAGCCACTTCAAACGTAGATACGGTGACAGAAAGCAAGATTCAGCATGCCATGGAGGCGGTTGTAGCAGGCAGAACCAGTTTCGTCATTGCCCACCGTTTGAAGACCATCCTCAATGCAGACCAGATTATTGTCCTTAAAGATGGAGAAGTCATTGAACGCGGTAACCACCATGAACTTTTGAAACTAGGTGGCTTCTATTCAGAACTCTATCACAATCAATTTGTTTTTGAATAAGAAAAAGTTGTCCTGTGCGGGCAGCTTTTTCTTGTCCATAAAAAATTTTTATCACAGCCTTAAAAAAAACATATTAGACGAAAGTCATTTTGAGTGATATGATAGGACTATCGTTAACATTCGAAAGGAGAGGCATCATGGCTAGAACTGTTGTAGGAGTTGCTGCAAATCTATGTCCCGTAGACGCAGAAGGCAAAAACATTCATTCATCTGTATCTTGTAGATTCGCAGAGAGCATTCGTCAAGTCGGTGGTCTCCCTTTAGTCATTCCTGTTGGTGATGAGTCAGTTGTACGCGATTATGTGGAAATGATTGACAAACTTATCTTGACAGGAGGCCAAAATGTTCATCCTCAGTTTTATGGAGAGAAAAAGACCATCGAGAGCGATGATTACAATCTGGTCCGTGATGAATTTGAATTGGCACTCTTGAAGGAAGCGCTTCGTCAGAATAAACCAATTATGGCAATCTGTCGCGGTGTCCAACTTGTCAATGTTGCCTTTGGTGGAACCCTCAATCAAGAAATCGAAGGTCACTGGCAAGGACTACCTTTCGGAACATCTCACTCTATTGAGACAGTGGAGGGAAGCGTGGTGGCTAAGCTATTTGGGAAAGAAAGTCAGGTCAACTCCGTCCATCGTCAAAGCATTAAAGATTTGGCACCTAATTTCCGTGTAACTGCTATTGATCCAAGAGACCAGACCATCGAAGCGATTGAGTCTATCGATGAGCACCGCATTATCGGTTTGCAGTGGCATCCAGAGTTTCTGGTTAATGAAGAGAATGGTAATTTAGAATTATTTGAGTATTTATTGAATGAACTGTAACGACTAGGACATCTGGTCGTTCTTTATTTTATTTTTTCAAAATTTTTGGAATGTGGGATTTTTACGCAAACGTTTGAATTCTGATAAAAATTGGAGAAATTCGACAAAAAAACTTGAAAAAAACGAAGGTAAGCGTTATGATAGAAAAGAAGAAATATTGGAGGAATAACATGTCACATATTAAATTTGATTATTCAAAAGTTTTAGACAAATTTGTTGCACCACATGAAGTGGAATACATGCAATCACAAGTAACAGCAGCAGATGAATTGATCCGTAAAGAAACTGGTGCTGGTAGCGACTTCTTGGGATGGTTGGACCTTCCTGAAAACTACGACCGCGAAGAATTTGACCGCATCTTGAAAG
>OLNM01000865.1_pt1 | contig 25769 bp, 28 predicted proteins | sample 1672391 | NCBI WGS metagenome assembly OLNM01 (sample SAMEA3136680, study PRJEB25190) | human gut metagenome | reverse complement strand
GTTGGAGAAGAATTTTTTAATAAAAGCTTAAATAGAGATATAAAAACATATACTTATGGGGTGGAAAAAGAAGCTGATTTTAAGGCGGCTAACATAAAATTATATGATGATAGAACTGAATATGATTTAATTATAGATAAACAAAAATACAAAGTTTCAACTCCGATTTTGGGTAATTTCAATGTATATAATACATTGGCAGCAATAACGACATGTATTTTATTGGGTTTAAGCCGAGAAGATGTTATAAAAAGAGTTCAAAATTTAAAAAGTGTTTCTGGAAGACTAGACAAAGTAGAAAATGACAAGAATGTAAATATAATAGTTGACTATGCACACACACCAGATGCATTGTTAAATATATTGAAAAGTGCTAGATTATTTACAAAAAACAGAATAATTTTAGTCTTTGGATGTGGAGGAAACAGAGATAAAGCAAAACGTCCTATAATGGGAAAAATTGCACAACAAAATGCCGATATTTCGATTATAACCTCTGATAACCCACGATTTGAAAAGGAAATGGATATAATAGAAGATATACTTTGTGGTATAGATAAAACTTTAGATAATTATTTTGTTGTGCAAGATAGGGAAGATAGTATAAAAAAAGCTATAGAACTTTACGAAGTAGGAGATTTAATAATTATAGCTGGAAAAGGGCACGAGAACTATCAAATTAAGGGCGATAAAAAATATTTCTTTGATGATAAATTAATAGCTAAGAAGATATTAGATGAGAAAGAATAATATATACTGTTAAATAAGAATTTATAAAAAAGGGGAGTAAATTTTCCCCTTTTTTGCTTATAATATAAAAATTTAAGAAGTCTGCTTATCAAACCATTTAAGCGCAAAGTTCTTAAAAAGAGTTTCATTTTTAGATAGTTTCTTATTTTTTATATTTACTAAATAAATTTTGGCACATAAATTATCAAATAGATTTATGATTTTTATGTGGCTATTTATATTATTTTTATAAGATGTAGCTATAGTATCTGGTAATAATGTAACCCCCATATTTTCAGAAACTAAAGCTAGTAGAGTTTTTGTCTGACTATCTATATAAGATACATAAGGAAAAAAATTTAAGTTACCCCAAACATTTAGAAATATATTGTGTAAAGTTGGGTCGCCGCTTAAAGCAATATATTTTTCCTTAGATGTTTTATCTAAAGCTATAGTTCTATTTTCTAAAAATCTATGATTTTCAGATGTCACCATAACTAAATTATCACTAAAAAGCTCATATGAGTCTAGTATTTTATTATTTGATCCTAAATTGCTTACAAATCCTAAATTAAATTTCGAAACACTTAAGTATTCTAATATAGAATTATTGCCTCTTTCAATTAGCTCTATTTGAATATTAGGGTGTTCTTTATGAAAATCCCCTATAAGAGTAGCAAGTCCATATTCAATCATAGTGTCGATAACCCCAATTGTAATAATTTCACTTTCTTCGCTCTTGTATTTGTACAAATTCCTTTGCATTTTTTCGTATCCATCTACACTTTCTCTTGCGAACTCTAAAAATTCTTTTCCAGCAGGAGTCAAAGTGATAGTTCGATGTTCTCTCTTAAATAATTCAATCCCAATTTCCTTCTCTAATGATTTTATATGCTTGGATATTGATGATTGGGATATAAATAATTCTTGAGATGCCAATGTAAAGTGGTTATGTTTTACAACAGCTAAAAAAGACTTTAATTGTTCAAATGTCATTGTCCCACCTCAAAATAAAAAAATAATAAATAAAAAAATATCCTTAGAATTATTATAACAGATATTAAGTGGAAATAATTAGATTAGGCTCTAAGTTTGTCAAAAACTTAAATACAATAAGATTAGTTAAAAGGTATATAAGTATGTATAAAATTATAAAATGATTGACAAACTATAAGAATACTAATATATTTTAAATATAAAACAAAATATTGATGTCATGAAAAGAAATATTAAATAAAGCTTAGTTTTAAGAGAAATCTTGGTTGGTGCGAAAGAACGAATTAAGGTGGTAACGCGTGAGATGCTCTCGTCCTTTTGGATGAGGGCTTTTTAAATATACGGGGAAGGAAGGTCAAATATGAAATCTTTAGAAGAACAGTTGAAAATAATAAAAAAAGGAACATTAGATATAATTAACGAAGAAGAACTTATAAAAAAATTAGAGAAGTCTATAAAAGAAAATAAACCTTTAAAGATAAAATTAGGATTAGACCCTAGTGCGCCTGATATACATTTGGGTCACACTGTGGTTTTAAGAAAGTTAAAACAGTTACAGGATTTAGGACATGAAATTATTATAATAATCGGTGATTTTACGGGGAAAATAGGAGATCCAACAGGAAAATCTAGAATGAGAAAATTTTTAAGTGATGAAGAAGTGCTTCAAAATGCCAAAACTTATGAAGAACAAGTATTTAAAATTTTAGACAAAGAAAAGACAACTATAAAATTTAATAGCGAATGGCTATCAAAACTTACATTTGGCGATGTATTAAAATTAACTGCTTCTACAACTGTGGCTAGAATGTTGGAAAGAGAAGATTTTAAACTTAGATTTGAAAACCAAAGACCGATATACTTAAATGAGTTTTTCTATCCCTTAATGCAGGCTTTCGATTCTACAGCTATTGAAGCTGATATCGAATTTGGTGGAACTGACCAAAGATTTAATTTATTATCAGGTAGAAATCTTCAAAAAGAAATTGGAGAAGAACCACAAGTTGTGATTATGATGCCTCTTATAGAAGGATTAGATGGCAAAAATAAAATGAGTAAGACTTTAGGTAATTATATAGGAATTTATGAATCAGCAAAATCAAAATACCAAAAAGTCATGGAAATACCAGATGAATTAATAGTAAAATACTACACATTATTAACTGATGTGGATGATGAAATAATAAAAGAAGTAGAAGCTAAGCTAAAAGATGAAAGTGTAAATCCAAGGGATATTAAAATGGATTTAGCAAGGGAAATAGTAAGCTTATATCATACTGAAGAAGAAGTAGAACAAGCTGAAGAGAGATTTAAAATGATCTTCCAAATGGGACAAAAACCTAAGGATATAGATACAGTAAATGTATCAAAAGAAGACTTCGATTTAATATCAACAGTAGTAGATAAGGGCTTAGTATCAAGTAAAAGTGAATTTAGAAGACTTTTACCACAAGGTGGAATAAAAATAAATGACAAAAAAATAACTATGGAAAAAGACTTGCCAAAAGAGGGCGAAATTGTAGTTCAAGTTGGAAAGAAAAAATTTATGAAGATTATAGTGTCTTAAATAATTAGAAAAGATTTTATTTAAGATACATAGTATTAAGTTATTTCATAGATATAAACAAAAAACATTGGTAAATGCCAATGTTTTTTTTGTTTATAATAATTTAAAAACTAAAACTAATCTATGAACTGTGCTTCAACACCATCTGGATATTTTGGATTTAATTCTCTACTAGCTTTTAATATTCTCTGGTAAGTGAGAATCATATAAAAAAAATAATATATAATATTTTTTCAAAAATACTGATTTTTTAGAAAATTATGTTACTATATTTAAATAAGGTCCTTTAATTCATATTGACTTCATAAAAGGACGTAAATTTTATTTTTTTGGTAAATAATTTAATAAAAGGGAGGCATTATTATGAATTTTGTAGATAAGTTAGGTAATTTTGTGAAGAAATACTTATCACTATTAGTTTTAATTGGAGCTGCTATATCTTATATCAATCCAAATATATTTATAGGAGTTGTTCCATATTTCAATTATATTTTAGGGTTTATAATGTTCGGTATGGGTATGACATTAACTAAAGAAGATTTCGTGCTTATACTTAAAAAACCTAAAGACGTTATATTAGGACTTTTAATTCAAATGGTGACTATGTCAATAGGTGCATTTATAGTAGTTAAAATATTAGGTTTACAAGGTGATGTTGCAGTAGGTCTTATATTACTTGGAGCTTGCCCAGGGGGTACAACTTCAAACGTAATGAGCTTTATAGCTAAAGCAGACGTTGCATTATCAGTAACATATACTTCAATATTTACTTTTATAGCACCAGTTGTAACACCAGCATTAATTTATTTATTTGCAGGAACTTATGTACAAGTTGACGGTGTTGGTATGTTTATATCAATATCTCAAGTTGTTTTAATACCAATAATATTAGGTGTAATAGCAAATACTTTATTTGCTAAAGCAGCAGCTAAATGTGTAAGAGTATTACCTTCAGTATCTGGACTTGCTATGGTAGTTTTAGTAGCAGGTATAGTTGCAGCTAATGCATCTAAATTAAATGCATCAGTAGTAATAGTAGCTTTAGGTGTAATTATACATAACATATGGGGATATTTATGTGGTTACTTCGGTGGAAAGGCTGTTGGATTTAAAGAAAGAAAGAGAAGAACTTTATCTATAGAAACTGGTATGAAAAATGCTACATTAGCAACAGTTTTAGCAGCAGCCCACTTTGCGCCAGAGGCGGCAATAGCACCAGCAATAGCAGGTATATGGCATGCATTTTCAGTTTCAGTGCTTGCTAACTATTGGGGCAATAAAGAAATAACTGATGAAGATGAAGACGAAGCAGAAGTACAAGCTTAATATACATATAATTTTAGAAAATTGAATAAATACAAAATTTGTTAAAAAATTGTTGAGAAAATATTAACGATATGCTACACTTATCGTAAGTTAATATTTAATTTGTAAGATATCAATGAATGATATTTAAGCCATGAAGGTCTTATCCTTTATGGCTTTTTTGTGCTTATATAGGATTACAAATAAAATATTATAAAACTATAAACAATTCATAATATATTAAGTTATAATATAGGGGATTGACTAAAAACTAAAGAATTTAGGGGAGGATTTATTGTTATGAAATTTAAAAAGGTTTTAGCAATGGGGTTAGCAGTAGCTCTATGCATTACGAGTTTAGTTGGATGTTCATCAAATAACGCTTCATCAAACTCATCATCAAGTTCTTCACAAGAGAGTGTATCAAAAAGAGAAGAGAGAAAGAAAAATAATGAACTAATAGTAGCAATTGGAGAAGAACCAGAAGCAGGATTTGATGCTACAACTGGTGGTCATGGGTCGATAACGAGAGTATTTTTCTCAACATTATTTAAAAGAGATAAAAAGCTTGGATTTGAAAACGATTTAGCTACAGGATATAAAGTGTCTGACGATAAATTAACATGGACAGTTACAATTAGGGATGATGCCAAATTTACAGATGGCGAAAAAGTTACAGCACAAGATGTAGCATTTACATATCAAACAGCAAAAGAATCAGGTTCAGAAATAGATTTAACTATGATAGATAAAATCACAGCTAAAGATCATACAACTATTGAATTTAAATTAAACAGAACTTATTCAGCATTTATGGAAAGATTAGCTTATTTAGGTATAGTTCCAGAACATGCTTATGATGAAAACTTCAAAGATAATCCAATCGGATCAGGACCTTATGAATTTGTTCAATGGGACAAAGGTCAACAAGTCATAGCAAAAGCAAATGAAAATTATTATGGAGATAAACCACAAATTAAACAATTAACAATGGTATTTTTAGATACAGATGCAGCTTATTCAACAGTACAAAAAGGCGATGTTGATGTCTGCCAAATAAACGGAAACTTAGCTGATAAAAAAGTTGATGGCGCAAAAGTAATAGATATAGATAGTATAGAATGTTACGGTGTTGAATTCCCAATGCAAAAATCTGGGAAAAAAGCTAAAGATGGATACGACATGGGTAACAATGTAACAAGTGATGAAGCTATAAGAAAAGCATTAAATACTGCAGTAGATAGACAAAAAATAGTAGATGGTGTACTTAATGGATATGGAACAGTTTCTACAACAGGTCTTGAACAAATGCCTTGGGAAAATAAAGATGCAGAATTATCTAAAGATGAATATGCAAATGTAGATGAAGCTAAAAAGATATTAGCTGACGGTGGATGGAAAGACAGTGATAACGATGGAATAGTAGAAAAAGACGGTCAAAAAGCAGAATTTAAATTACTTTATACTGAAGGTAATTATAGACAAGAAATGGCTTTAGAATTTGTAAATGTAGCAAAAGAAATCGGTATAAGTGTAAATCTAGAAGTTAGAACTTGGGACACAATACTTGATGATATACATAAAGAAGCAGTATTATTTGGATTTGGTTCAGGAGATCCATCAGAATTATACAATTTATACTACGGTCCTATAGCAGGTGGAACAGTAGCTTGGGATAATGCAGGATGTTATGATAACAAAAACGTAAACAAAGATATAGACAAAGCATTAGATGCAACAGATGAAAAAGAAGCACTACCTTATTGGAAAGACCTTCAAAAATACACATCAGCTAAAGGCGATGCACCATATTGCTGGCTTGTAAATGTAAACCATGTTTATTTAGCAGCAGATGGATTTGATTTTGGAAAACCAGTTGTTCAACCACATGGTGGAAGAATTTTTGATAATGTTACAGAATGGTCATGGAAATAAGATAATTTTTAAATAAGGTAGATATAAATATAACAATTATCAAATACAAAACAATATATAAACTAGTACCTATTTTAGTAGGTACTAGTTTAGTTTTTAAATTTAAGGAGAGAAAAAATGAATAAAGGGCTAGGTAAATTTTTCACAAAGAAAATATTAAAACTGATTACTCTTTTAGTAGCTCTTTGCATAATTACTTTTGCATTAATGGAATTATCTCCAATAGACCCAGTTACAGCTTATGTAGGGGCCTCTACAAAGGTAAGTGCAGAACAAAGAGCGCTAATAGCAGAACATTGGGGCCTAAATCAGCCAGCATTAGTTAGATTTTGGTCATGGTTCAAGTCTATTATAATCGGAGACTGGGGAACTTCAATGATATATAGAAGACCTGTTTTAGAAGTAATAGGACAAAAATTCTTATCATCTATATGGCTTATGGGAATTTCATGGATACTTTCAGGAGTTATAGGTTTTGTTTTAGGAATTATATCAGGTGTAAAAGAAGGCAAATTGATAGATAAAATAATACGTGGTTATTGTTATATACTAATGTCAACACCTACATTTTGGCTTGGAATATTATTTATAATGGTATTTTCAGTATCACTTGGATGGTTCCCTGTTGCGCTTAGTGTGCCAATAGGAGTCGTTAGTTCACAAGTTAGTCTTGTCGAAAGAATTCAACATATAATACTTCCAGCACTTACATTAAGTGTAATAAGTATTTCAAGTATGTGCATGTATACAAGAGAAAAAGTTTTAGAAATAATGAAAAGCGATTATATATTATTTGCAAAAGCTCGTGGAGAAAAAACAAGTAAAATAGTTTTAAATCATGTTCTTAAAAACGTATCACTTCCAGCAATAACACTTCAATTTTTATCTTTTAGTGAATTATTTGGTGGAACAATATTTGTAGAACAAGTATTTTCATATCCAGGATTGGGACAGGCTACAGTTTCAGCCGGACTTAAAGGCGACTTGCCGCTTCTTATGGGAATTGCAATAATAAGTTTAGTTTTTGTTTATTCTGGAAATATAATAGCCGATTTATTATATAGAGTTGTAGATCCAAGAATTAGGGAGGGAAGAGAGTTATAATGGAGAGTATTACAGGTTTAAAGAATAATGAGAAAAAGTCCCTTTTTAATTTAGGAGTAAGAGAAAAAACTATATTATCAATATTAGCATTTGGATTTTTCTTTATTGCTATATTAATATGGGGAAGTTTTATAAAAGCAGATAATTTGTATGTTGATTTACCAAATAAATTTCAAACACCATCGCTTAGTCATCTATTTGGGACTGACTGGGTAGGTAGAGATATGCTCACAAGAACAATAAAAGGTTTAAGTTTAAGTATGAAAATAGGTCTTTTAGCAACTCTTACAAGCACTATAATTGCTATAATTTTAGGGATAATTGGTCCTACTTTTGGAAGAAGAGTTGATGCAGTTGTAACTTGGTTTATAGATTTAGTTTTATCAGTTCCACATACATTAGTTGTAATACTTATATCAATTGCAATGGGTGGAGGTTTAAAGGGAATTGTAGTTGGAGTTACTGCCACTCACTGGACATCGCTTACGAGGGTTATAAGAGCAGAAGTTATGCAGATTATGGAGTCTGACTATACTAAGATATCTAAAAACTTTGGAAAATCTAATTGGTATATTGCAAAAGAACATATACTTCCACATGTTATACCTCAAATAATTGTAAATGCAGTTTTGATATTTCCACATGCAATACTTCATGAAGCATCAGTTACCTTTTTAGGATTCGGTCTTCCACCACATGAACCAGCAATAGGAGTTATACTTTCAGAAAGTATGAAGTATTTAACAAGTGGGTATTGGTGGTTAGCATTTTTCCCAGGTCTTAGCTTAATTTTAGTTTCTATGATGGTAGATAAAATAGGCAAAAATATAGAACAATTAATAAATCCTAAAACTGCATATAAATAGGAGGTAAAAATGAGTAAAGAACCAATTTTAAAAGTTAAAGATTTAGGAATATCATTTTCTCAATATACAAATGGATTAGTGAGAGGAGATTTAAATGTAATTAGGAATTTAGATATAGAATTATATGAGGGTGAAATTTTGGCAGTTGTGGGATCTAGTGGTTCCGGAAAAAGCTTGCTTGCACATGCAATACTTGGAATACTGCCAGATAATGCATGTACACAAGGTGATATAATTTATAAAGGTGAGATTCTTGATGAAAAAAGAAAAGAAAAACTTAGGGGCGATGAAATCGTGCTTATTCCCCAGTCAGTAAATTATTTAGATCCTTTAAAAAAGGTTGGAAAACAGATAAAAATATCTATAAAAGATAAAGATAAAAAAACTCAAGATGAAATAGTAGATAATCTTTTTAAAAAATATAATTTGGACAAAAAAGTTAAAAACTATTATCCATTCCAATTATCAGGTGGAATGGCAAGGAAAGTATTATTATCTACAGCTCTAGCTTCAGATAGTAAAGTTATAATTGCAGATGAGCCAACACCAGGGCTAGATGAGGAATCTTTAAATGAAGTATTAAAAGATTTTAGGGATATAGCTGATAGTGGACGTGCAATACTTATGATAACACATGATATTATGGCAGCATTAAAAATAGCTGATAAAGTAGCAATTTTTTATGCTGGTTCAACCTTAGAAATTGCAAACACATCAGATTTTAAACAAAAAGAAGTAGAGCTGAGACATCCATATACAAAAGCTCTTTATAAAGCTTTACCAAATCATGACTTTGTTCCGATTGATGATAAGACACAGCCTCTACCAAATGAACTACCTAAAGGATGTGTATTCAGTGATAGATGTCCGTTAAAAGACAAAAACTGTGAGAATCAAGTTCCAAAAATTAGAGAAATTAGAAATGGAAAGGTGAGATGTATTCATGCAACTTAAAGCTAGCAAGATAAACTTTAAATATAATGAAGATAGATATGTATTAAAAGATATTGATTTTTATGTAAATAGCGGCGAAGTAGTCGGACTTGTAGCTCCGAGTGGGTTTGGAAAGACTACCCTTGCCAAGATTTTAGCAGGGTACATAACTCCAGAAAGTGGGGAAGTTGTGTTTGAAGGATGCAGAAGAGAAAAAAACGGATACAATCCAGTTCAACTAATATTTCAGCATCCTGAAAAATCTGTTAATCCAAAGTGGAAGATGAAAAAAATAATAAATGAATCATTTACTCCATCAAAAGAATTAATAGAAGCTATGGGAATTAAAGAAGGTTGGATGAATAGATGGCCTAGCGAACTTTCAGGTGGTGAACTTCAACGTTTCTGTGTTATAAGGGCATTATCACCAAAGACTAAATTTTTAATAGCTGATGAAATGACAACTATGTTAGATGCAATAACACAGGCACAAATCTGGAATGTAGTTTTAGATTATGCAAGGAAAAATGATATAGGCGTTGTCGTTATAAGTCATGAAAAAGCTTTAGTAGAGAAGATATGTGATAGAGTTGTGAATTTAGAAGAGTTTAAAGAAGAGCAAAAAGAAGTTGTTTAGTTAAATAGTTTAATTATATAGAAGTTTAGATATAAAAATATGAATTTAAATATATAAATGAAAAATTTAAAATAATTTTATAAAAACAATTGACACAAGTTACATAAAATGGTAATATGAAAGTAGCTTAGAAAGCAGGAAATGGGGCATACCACCGCGGGTATGGTTTATTTTCTGCTTTTTTTGTTTTTTAGGAAGATTTCTAACAAATATAAAAACTAATACAATTCAAGGGGGATAATATGATATTAAACGGAAAAACTATCGACTTAAAAGAAGATATTTCTGTAGAACAACTTCTAAAAGATTACGATTTGAATCCACAAAAAGTCGTTGTAGAAGTAAATATGGAAATACTAGACGATGAAGTTTATAGCACATATTTATTAAAAAACGAAGATACAGTAGAAGTTATAAGCTTTGTTGGGGGTGGTTGATTTGAAGATATTCTTAAATGAAATTCAAACAGAAATTGAGGAAAACTGCACAGCTTATAAATTACGAAACAAAGTAGATAAAAACTGTGATGTAGTTATATTAAATGGATTTCCATTAAAAGAAGATAAAGTTTTAAAAGAATACGACAGACTTACACTTATTGAAAGGGGGAAAATCCCAACAAAAGATGAGTTAGAAAGAGTTATGATTGCTAGACATACTCCAAATGTACATAATAAGCTTAAAGCTGGAAAGGTCGCAGTTTTAGGTCTTGGAGGGCTTGGCTCTAATATAGCAATTTCACTTTCAAGAGTTGGCGTAGGAGAAATTATCTTAGTAGATTATGATGTTGTCGAACCATCAAATTTAAACAGACAGCAGTATTTTGTAAAACACATCGGTATGAAAAAAACTGATGCACTTAAATCTATAATTGATGAGATAAATCCTTTTGTAAAAATAAAAACAAAAGATATATTTGTTACAAAAGAAAATATAGATTTTTTAAAAGAATGTGATATCGTAATCGAGGCGTTTGACGATCCAAAAAACAAAGCGACTCTTTGTAATATGGTTTTAAGAAATTTTAAAGATAAATACCTTATTGCATCATCTGGAATGGCTGGATATTACGATTCAAATATAATACAAACGAAAAAAATAAGAGATAAATTCTATATTTGCGGTGATTTTGAACACGAAGCAAAAGAAGGAGAGGGGCTAATGGCTCCTAGAGTTGCAATATGCGCAAATCATATGGCGAATTTAGCAATGAAAATTTTAATTGAAGATATTAAAAAAGATTAAGCTATAAGACAATAATTTACTTAAAATAGCAATTTAAATATTAGATTATGAAAAGGGGAAATAAAATGGATAAATTAATATTAGGTGGACACGAATTTGATAGCAGGCTTTTAATAGGAACAGGGAAATTTGGTAGCAATGACATACTTCCAGAAGTTATAAAAGCAAGCAATAGCGAAATAATAACAATGGCAATAAGAAGAGTTGATTTAGACAATCCAAATGAAAATATCTTAACTTATATTCCAAAAAATATGACTATACTTCCAAATACATCAGGAGCAACTAATGCAGAAGAGGCTGTTAGAATAGCTAGAATTTCTAGAAAAATGGGATGTGGAGATTTTATAAAAATAGAAGTTATATCAGATACAAGATATTTACTTCCAGACAATGAAGAAACAATAAAAGCAACTCAAATACTAGCAGATGAAGGATTTGTAGTACTTCCATATATGTCACCAGATTTATATGCAGGAAGACGCTTGATAGAAGCAGGGGCAGCTGCTGTAATGCCACTAGGTGCGCCAATCGGTTCAAACAGAGGGTTAAAAATGAAAGAAATGATTCAAATAATGATAGATGAATTAGACACTAATATAATAGTAGACGCTGGAATTGGTAAACCATCACAAGCTATGGAGGCTATGGAAATGGGAGCAGATGCAGTTTTAGTAAACTCAGCAATTTCATCAGCACAAGATCCTGTAAAAATGGCAAATGCATTTAGATTAGCAGTAGAAGGCGGAAGAGATGCATTTTTAGGTAAAACAGGACCAGTTAGCACTTTTGCAAATGCATCATCACCTTTAACAGGATTTTTAGGAAACTTTTAAGGGGGATATGAGATGAGTTTTTATGAAGTAGTAGAAAAATATAAAGATTTTGATTTTGATGGATATTTTGAAAATGTTACAGATAACGATGTGTTGAGAAGTTTAAATAAAGACAAACTAAATCATATGGATGTTTTAAATTTATTATCGCCAAAAGCTATGAAATACTTAGAACAAATGGCTCAAAAAGCGCATAGATTAAGTCTCCAACATTTAGGAAAAACTGTAACTTTATACACTCCTATGTATATTGCAAACTACTGTGTAAACCACTGTGTTTACTGCGGGTACAACTGCAAAAGTGGGATAAACAGAAGAAAATTAAATATGGAACAAATTAAAAACGAAGCAGATTATATAGCTGATATGGGATTTAAACATATTTTAGTATTAACAGGCGAAAGTGAAAGACATTCTCCAGTTGAATATATCGGTGAAGCAGTGAAAATTATATCAGACAGATTTGCGTCTATAGGTATAGAAGTCTACCCAATGGAAGTTGAAGGATATAGACATCTTGTAGAAAATGGTGCAGATTCGCTTACTGTTTATCAAGAAACTTATGATGAAGTAGTTTATAAAAAAGTTCATATAAAAGGGCCAAAAGCAAACTTTAAATTTAGATTAGATGCTCCAGAAAGAGGGGCAAAAGCTGGGATGAGAAGTTTATCAATAGGTGCTCTATTAGGGCTTGCAGACTATAGAAAAGATGCATTTTTCACTATTTTACATGGAGAATATCTAAAAACAAAATACCCACATATAGAACTTTCTTATTCAGCACCTAGAATGAAGCCATTTAAGGGAAGTTTTGAAGATATAAATCCAGTAGACGACCCAACAGAATTTCAAATAATGACAGTTATGAGACTTTTCGACCCTCATGCTGCATTAAACGTTTCAACAAGAGAAAACCTAGACTTTAGAAAACACGTAATGCCACTAGGAGTTACAAAACTAAGCGCCGAAGTAACAACAGATGTAGGTGGACACACTTTAGGAGAAGCTGGAACTAACCAATTTGAAAATAATACAGATGCCAGTTTGGAAGAAGTAGGCAAAATGTTAAACTCAATCGGATACCAATATGTATTTAAAGATTGGGAGAGATTTTAGATGTATTTAATCAGCAACAGACATCTATGTTCAAAAGAAAAATACATAAAAACTATAGTAGAAGCTGCTAAAAATAATGTAGAGTATTTGATTTTAAGGGAAAAAGATTTAGAATATAGTGAATTGGAAAAACTATATAATGAGATAGTCTTATCTTTAAAAGAAAATAACACAGACATAAATATAATTGTAAATAGCTCAGTTGAATTATATGAAAATTACCCAGTGTATGGGATACATCTTCCATATAATTTGTTTAAGGATTTGCTAAGTAAGGGGTATGAATTCGATAGGACTAAGAAAATAGGACTTTCATTACATAGCACGTCTGAAGTCATTGAGTTAAATAAAATTATAGAAAGTAAAAATATAAATATAGACTATATAACTCTTTCACATATATTTGAAACAAAATGTAAAGAAGGGCTAAAACCTAGAGGTGTTGAACTTTTAAAAAATTCTAGAGGTTTAACTGATATAAAAATCGTTGCACTTGGGGGAATATTGCCTCAAAATATAGGCGAGATTTTGGGTTATTGCGATGACTTTGCAGTAATGAGTACTCTGTTTAAAAGCTCGGATGTTAAAGAAACTATAGAAGATTATAATAAAAATTGGAATAAATTATAAATTTGATATTTTAGAGTTGAAATAAAATAGAGATTTTTGATGAGAATCAAAGATCTTTATTTTTTTTGAAAAAAATTATAAAAATTTTAAGAAAAGTGGCGAATTTTTACTGTTATATGTGTTATATATTATATAAAGGCATAGGGTGAAAAGTATAGATATAGGAAAAATTAAAAAGCATTTAAAAATTTGTTTATAATCAAATTTCAAAGAGCTTTTAGGGGTGTATTATTAAGACATAAAAAGTACATGATTTATTGCTATTGCGAAGAATATTAAAAGAAATATCATAATTGTAAACTATTATGTATACTAAAAATAAATTTTTTTGAATTTTAAATCATCTTTGGTTATCGTGAGTATCAGATATTTTGTGTAAGTTGACAATAACCAACCTCTTTGTTTTTAGAATTTGTGTAACTTCGTAAAGGCTAGAACCCTTATCTTGGCTAAGCTACACAAATTCAAAGTTACTTTTTTGAGGTTATTGTCAAAATTGTGCAATTTAATAAATACACAAATTTATTGATACTCCCTTGTTAATCTTTTATTTTAACAAGGATGATTGTTTTTTTACTCTTACTTATTATTTAAATTGTATTTTAAAAATATAAATATTACAAAGTATTTATATTTAAAATAATCTATATAGGATTTCCTATATTTAATATAATCCAATTTGAATCTTTTGTTTCTTTTATTAACTCTATTTCTGTTGAATATGTAGCATTTTTATCCTTAGGTTTATATCCTAATTTAACTAATAAATTATCACTCCAATAAGTTAAATAAATTCTTCTTTCATATATTTTTCTATTAGAATTATTTTCTTTCTCTATTTGCTCAATATTTGTCAGAAAAATTGAATTTGAAGAATATTTTTCATCATTACATGATTTATCTTGTTCAGAAACTTTAAATTCCTCTAATACGCTAGGTGATAATATATTATTAATTTTATTTAAATTTCCTTTATTTGTATAATATGCAAATATTTTAATCGTTTCCTCAGCAGTTAAATTATCATGTTTTTTTAATTGTTCAGATGTTAATCCATACTTAGGATTTAGCCCATAAATAAAGATAACTACAAAAGAAAAAATTATAAAAAAAATTATACTTAATTTAATAAAATTTTTTTTCATTATAAAACCCTCCTTTTTTTATTAATTTACAATAACAAATTTTATTTTTGGGAATCTTTGTTTTAATGTTTCCCAATGATTTTTTTTACCTACTGAAGTCCATTCATTATATCGATTAGAATGTTGAGCTAATTTAAAATCTTTATATGTCAAATTTGTATCTAAATATTTAACTTTTCTACGAGATTCACCTTTTTTCCTAATTGTATGAGTTATAAAACCATTATGATCAAATTCTCCATCATCTGTTCTATCAAAAGAAACAAAAGACCCTTTTTTAACATTATCAGCAAAAGATATAAAACTTTTTGTAGAATATTTTACTCCAAAAAATCTTACAAAAGCATTAGCATTAACCCAAACTGTACTATATTTATCTTCCTTTGGAATACAATGCCAAGAAGTACTCCAGTTTATCCTAATATCATTTCCCCCTGAATATTTTATACATCTAGGTACTCCACCAGCTCGCTTTATTTGAGATACAAAGTTCGTACAATCAGCAAAAAAATTGAAAGCCTTAGTTCTACAAAGAAACAAGCCACAAATAAAGAAAAAACAATAGTAATCAATGAACTAAGGCTAAAATATCCATTGTCTATATTACTTAATATATTAGATATTTCCAAATCTTCTTATTACTATAATGTAAAAGTAATGAATAAAGAAGATAAAGATTCTGAAATAAAAACAAAAATAAAAACTATTTTTGAAAAAAATAAGGGTAGATATGGATATAGAAGGATTACTTTAACACTTAAAAATCAAGGTGAAAATATCAATCACAAAAAAGTTAAAAGATTAATGAGGGTATTGGGCTTATATGGAACTACACCTAAAGCAAAATATAAATCATATAAAGGAGATTTAAATGGAAGTGTAAAGAATTTATTATTAGATAAATAAGTTGATGAAATTATTTCTTATGATATTTCTAGATCTCCTAACTATGCTCAAATTACCAAAATGCTTAATCAAGCATTTTATAAATATGATAATCTAGAGGGTTTGATTATGCATAGTGATCAAGGTTGGCAATATCAAAAGCAATCTTATCATAAAATTTTAAAAGATAAAGGAATTATTCAGTCAATGTCTAGAAAAGGAAATTGTCTTGATAATTCAGTAATGGAGAATTTTTTTGGAAAAATGAAGAATGAAATGTTTTATAGACAAGAATATGAATTTGAAACATTAGATCAACTAAAAAAAGCAATGGAAGAATATATCAAATATTACAATGAGGAAAGAATAAAAGTCAAACTAAAAGGCTTGACGCCTTTACAAGCAAGGAATCAAACCTTATGTTTAACTTAAATTACTTTGTCCAACTTTATGGGTTTACCACATTTACGGGTGGTTATGATTGATAAAGATATATTTTAACAAATCCAACTATTTTGCATTATAAGCATTATTAAGCACATTTAAATAATCTTCTTTACTCATAGGTCTTGGATTGCTTTCAGTAGATATATTTATAGCTGATTTGTCGGCTAATATATCAAAGTCTTTAGGTTCAACATTTAATTCAGAGAATAAAGGAAGTTTTACATCTAATGCAAGCTGTTGAACTGCTTTAACTGCTAAATCAGCTCCTTCATCATCACTTTTAAATTCAAATCCCATTGCTTTTGCAACTCTGGCATATTTTGCTACACAGTAGTCTTTGTTGTATTCCATAACATGAGGAAGTAAGACTGCATTACAAACTCCATGTGAAAGGTCGAACATTCCACCAAGGGCTTCTGATATGCAGTGTACGCTTGCAACGTCTGAGTGGCTAAATCCTATTCCTGCTAACATACTTCCCATAAGCATTGCACTTCTTGCTTGTAGGTTATCCCCTTCAAAAACGGCTGTTTTTAAATTGTTGTATATAAGTTCGATTGCATACAAAGATACTGCATCGGCTATTGGTTCTGAGCATGTTGCTGTGTAGGCTTCGATTGCGTGAGTTAATGCATCCATTCCTGTTGCGGCTGTTACTGCTGGTGGAACTGATAGAGTAAGTACAGGGTCGCAAATTGCTACTTTTGCAGCTGTATATTTACTTTTTACTGTCATTTTATATTTATTTTTAGTATCAGTTATAACTGAAGAGAAAGTTATTTCGCTTCCTGTTCCTGATGTTGTTGGTATTGTTATGAAAAGAGGAAGTGGTTTTGTTGCGGCAGTTTTGCCTTCGTATTTCTTGATTTCTGTATCGTTATGAGCGAGTAAAACACCGACAGATTTTGCACAGTCGATAGGGCTACCACCACCGACTGCTATTATACAGTCACAGTCATTTTCTCTTGCGATTTTTGCGCCTTCTTCAACATTTACATCTTTAGGATTGGCTTCGACACCAGCGTAAATTACATAAGGAAAATCATCTTTGTCTAATAAATCTGTTATCTTTTTCAAAATACCAGCATTTTCAACTCCCTTGTCAGTAATTATTATAGGTTTTTTGCCTTTGTTTTCTTTTAATTCAACACATAAATTATCTAGACAATTTGCCCCATATATTATTTTTGTAGGCAATTCGAATGAAAATAATTTTGTTAAGTTATCCATAAAATTTCCTCCTTAAATTAAAAAAATTATATGTAATTAGAAGTAATACTTAATTTAATTGTAGGGAAAAATGATAAATTTAGCAATTAATATAGAAAAGTTATAATAAATTGCAAAAACACGCAAATAATAAAATAAACAATATTTTAGGAGGAACAATATGTTTGAACATAAGAAAAAATTATTGCGTGAAGTAAAAGTAGAAAAACCAAATCCACAATATGCAGCTTTGATGCAAGAACAGCTAGGAGGAGCAAACGGAGAATTAAAGGCTGCTATGCAATATATGTCACAAAGTTTTAGAATAAAAGACCCAGTAATAAAAGATTTATTTATGGATATAGCGGCAGAAGAATTAAGCCATATGGAAATGGTGGCACAAACTATAAATTTATTAAATGGACATGACCTAGACTATGAAGCAGTAAAAGGTGGAGAAATAGAAACTCATGTACTAACTGGCTTATCACCTGTTCTTATGAATTCATCAGGCGAATCATGGGATGCAAAATATGTAACAGTAACTGGGGATTTAGTTGCAGATTTACTATCTAATATAGCATCAGAACAACGTGCAAAAGTCGTATATGAATATTTATATAGACAAATAGATGATAAATATGTAAAGGAAACAATAGACTTCTTACTAAATAGAGAAGAAGCTCATAATGCTTTATTTAGAGAAGCCTTAAATAAAGTCAAAGATACAGGATCTAACAAAGACTTTGGCGTTACAGAAGATTCTAAACTTTACTTTGATTTATCTACACCTGGACCTTCTCATGGAGATTTTAATCCTACACCACCTTCATTTGAAGACCCAATGAAATAATTTTTATTTTAAAGCCTAGAGAGGAAAATTGACTCTCTAGGTTTTAATTTTTTTGAACTTATTATCACAAGTTGAAAAATGTGGTTATATGGAGAAAAATGTAATACAATAGTATAATATAGTAATAAAACAAACTATAAATAATAAATAAAATTAGATTTTAGAAATAATTATCAAAGTCTAAACTTTCAAATTATATTGTTATGATTAAGGAGGAAAAGTTGTGAGAGTAGAAGATCACCCAATTTTAGGGAAGATGGAAGATAGAAAAGAAGTGACTATTTTCTATAATGAAAAACCTATAAAGGCTTTTGAAGGGGAACCTATTGCCTCAGACTTATGGCAGCAGGGATAAAGTCTTTTAGAACTACGGCAAAAAGAAATGAACCAAGGGGGATATTTTGTGCGATAGGTCGTTGTACAGATTGCATGATGGTTGTCGATGGAATTCCAAACACTAGAACTTGTGTAACTATGGTGAAAGACGGAATGAAAGTAGAAACTCAGAAGGGATTAGCTCGTATAAGCAGACATAAGGACTAATTATATATTAAATTTACACAATATTTAGATTGTTTAAGTGGTTGAAAGGGGATAAAAATGAAGGAGATTTTAACAGAAATAGCTATAATCGGTGCAGGCTCTGCGGGATTAAGTGTTGCTTATCAAGCTGCAAGCGCAGGTGCCGATGTATTAGTTATAGATGAAAATAAATTGCCAGGAGGACAATTATTAGAATTAGGATTATAGAGGCTTAATTTAAAATTTTGCTTTGATATTAAAGTTGAAAATAGTAACGATTTAAATAGATTAAATTTTGAAAAGGGAAAAATTGTGAATAGAGGTATAGTATATGACGGTGTTCCATCAAAAGAAGAATTGGCTTCTTGTCCTGGGGTGCCAAGTGAAGAGAGAATGAGACAAGGTAGAGTTGCTGTTATCGAATGTGTGCAAGAAATACCATGTAATCCATGTTCATTTTCATGTAAATTTAATGCAATAACTATAGGTGATGAGATAACAAACCTACCTCACTTAAACGAAAATAAATGTACAGGATGCGGACAATGTGTGGCAAATTGTCCAGGCCTTGCAATAACTATAATAGATAAATCATATAGTGATAAAGAAGTTGTTATCGATTTTCCATTTGAATACCTTCCACTGCCACAGGAACATCAAGTAGTAGATGCTGTAAATAGATATGGGGAAGTAGTCTATAAGGGGATAATCAAAAAAGTAAAACAAGTTAAGGCTTATGTAGGAACTACAGTTGTGAGTATGATAATTCCAATTGAATTTGCAGACGAAGTTAGAAGTATGAAAAGATTAGCTAGATAAGAACAAAACAGTGAACATATAAATAATAAATAAAAATATAGTCAATTGATTTTAAAAATATAAAAATACGAAAGGGAGATAGATATTATAGTAGAAAACAACAAAGTAAAAGGTGTAAAAACTGATAAAGGAGATTTTTACAGTGATAAAGTTGTAAATGCATGTGGTTCATATAGTGAACAAATAGGAAAAAATGGTAGGACTTAATATTCCAATAAAACCGAGAAAAGGACAACTTATAATATCAGAACCAATAGGTCCTTTTATGGAAGCTACTGTTCAATGCGCTAGATACAACATAATCAAATTTAATCCATAGTCAATAAAAGATAAAAATGTATTAAAACTTGGATCAAGCTTAAGTATAGAACAAACAAAAGAAGGTACCCTAGTTATAGGTGGCACTCGTGAATTTTCTGGATTCGACAAAGAAAATACATTAGAAGGAATTGAAGTAATGCTAAAAAGAGCTGTGGAATTCTTCCCAGCTATAAAAGACTTAAACTTTATTAGAGCCTTTGCAGGACTTAGACCATTTACACCAGATGGACTTCCACTAATAGGTGAGGTAGATAAGATAAAAGGATTCTATATAGCAGCAGGTCACGAAGGCGACGGAATTGCATTAGCGCCAATAAGTGGTAAATTATTAGCAGAACTTATCACAGATGGCAAACCATCTTACAATATAGATCATTTTAGTCCAAATAGATTTGAACTTTAGAGATTTGTATTAATAAGTTATTTAAAATAAATTAATTAGAATAAAACCTATTTGTAAAAAGTAAAATAACAAGGAGGTTTTGTAATATTTTTAGGAGGAATTATGTTTAGTAAATATAAAGGAGAGATTGGCCTAGGTTTGACTGCTCTTATATGGGGAAGTGGATTTATAGGAGTTTCGATTTCATTAAGCGGTGGACTTACACCACTTCAGATAATGACAATTAGATTTTTTATAGGAGCAGTTTTACTTGGAATTATATTTTTTAAAGAAATTAAGAATAATATAACTAAAGAAGCTGTAAAAGCTGGTAGCATGATAGGTGTATTTTTATTTATTGCATTTGCATTTCAGACGATAGGGATGTCTTATACAACAGCATCAAAAAATGCATTTTTAACAGCAATAAATGTAGTAATAGTGCCATTTATCGGTTTTGTTTTATATAAAAGACCACTAGATAAATACGGAATAATAAGCAGTATAATAGCTATTTTGGGAATTGGGATACTATCTTTAGAAGCCGATTTTAGCATTAATTTTGGTGATTTTTTGACAATAATATGTGCATTTGGATTTGCATTTCATATATTTTTTACTGGAGAATTTGTAAAAAAACACAATGCAATAGTGCTTACAGTAGTGCAATTTAGTGTGGCTACAGTTTTATCACTAATTGTCCAAATATTATTCAATGAAATAAAAATAGAAGTACAGATATCATCTATAATAGGAGTACTTTATTTGGGAATATTCTCTACAACTGTGGCATTTTTACTTCAAACAGTTTGCCAAAAAGACGTAAGCGAAACAAAATCAGCTATAATACTATCGCTAGAATCAGTGTTTGGAAGTATTCTATCAGTTATAATTTTACATGAAGTTTTGACTTTTAGAATGGTTGTAGGATGTTTAGTAATATTTTGTGCAATTATAATTTCAGAAACAAAATTATCTTTTTTGAAGAAAGATAAATTGAAGGAAGAAAAGACAAATTCTATGAATTAAATAGAAAGGAAAAGAGTATATGGAAAATTATATGACAGAGGGAAATGCGGCAAAATCAATTGCATATTTTTCAATACCGCTAGTTTTAAGCAGTGTATTTCAACAGCTTTACAATCTAGTAGATTCAATAATCGTCGGAAATTATGTTGGTGAAGATGCATTAGCAGCAGTAGGAGCATCTTATTCGATAACTATGGTTTTTATTTCGATTGCAATCGGAAGTGGGATAGGATGTGCTGTTGTGATATCTCAGTATTATGGGGCAAAAATGATTCATAAAATGAAAACTTCGATATACACTTCGATAATTGCAATAGCAATTTTGAGTGTTTTTCTAGCTTGTATAGGTTGGATAATGTCGGATTTTTTATTACAAATTATGAAAACACCAGATAATATATTTTATGATGCACTTAGCTATTTAAAAATATATTTTTTAGGACTTACTTTTATGTTTTTATACAACATAATAACTTCGATTTTTAATGCACTTGGTGAGTCAAAAATACCTCTGTATTTTCTTATATTCTCGAGCTTTTTAAATATACTTTTAGATTTAATATTTGTAGTAAAATTACAATATGGAGTAGTCGGTGTAGCAATTGCGACATTAATAGCCCAAGGTATATCTGCTTTTTTATCTATAACTTATTTGTTGTTTAATTTGAAAAAGTTTAAAACTGAAGACGAAGTAGCAATTGATTTAGGATTAAACAACAAAAGTGCAAAGGTAAAAACTAATAAAAAAGAAAATATAAACAAAAGAAAAGACAGCAAAGATATAAAACTCTTTGATTTTGCGATACTAAAAAATATGAATAAAATAGCTATTCCATCGATATTTCAACAATCTTTTGTATATATAAGTATATTTTTAGTTCAAATAATAGTAAACACTTTTGGATCTTCAATAATAGCAGGTTATACAATAGCGACAAAAATAGATTCTATAACAATGATTCCACTTGCATCATTTGGAAATGCAGTTGGAACATTTACAGCTCAAAATATAGGTGCTAAAAAAATAGAAAGAGTAAAAGAAGGACTAAAAAGTAGCTTGATTATAATAACTTTGATGAGCTTAGCTATATTTGCAGTATTATTTATTTTTGGACAAAATATAATAGAATTGTTCTTAAATAAATCTCAAAGTGAGGATGCTATAGATTTTGCACTTAAATATCTTCGTATAGTATCAGGATTTTATATTGTAAAAGGATTTATGAATGCATATACAGGAGTATTAAAAGGAGCGGGCGATATAGGTGTATTTGTATTGTCTACAATGCTTAACTTTTTAGTAAGATTAATAATAGTATATGTATTTGCAAACACTATAGGAGTATCTGTAATTTATTATGGAGTGCCTATAGGTTGGTTTGTAGGGCTTTTAATAGGTTATATAAGATATAAAAGTGAAAAATGGAAATTCAAATCTATTGTTAAATAAACATTTAAAAATGAAAGTATGATAATAATTATTATATGTATGTCATAATAGATAAAAAGTGACTGCTATATGAATTTAAATATTCTATAGCGGTTATTTTTATGTTTAAATACATTAAATTCCATAATTACCAACAATATCATTGAAAAATATAATATAATTTAATAAATGATACATTCAAATTTAGTAGAATAATACATAATTATCATTTATTGTAAAGGAGAGTTCGAAATGAAAAAAACAGAACTTTATATAAAATCTACTAACGATGTAAACAATCTACATACTATTGTGTGGGAGCCAGAGAGTGAGATAAAAGCGATTGTGCAAATTTCCCACGGAATGATAGAGTATATTGATAGATACGATAGATTTGCGAAGTTTTTAAATTCAAAAGGAATATTAGTAGTTGGAAATGACCACCTTGGTCATGGTCTTACTGCAAGAGACGATGAAGAGTTAGGATATTTTCCTACAGATAAAAAAAGTGCTACAGTAGTAGAAGATTTATACAAAATTACTCAAGAGATAAAATCTAGATACGGTGATGAGGTACCTTATTTTGTATTAGGCCATTCAATGGGTTCTTTTATGATTAGAAGATATATTATGACTTATGGAGATAAGGTCAATGGTTGTGTAATTGTTGGAACAGGCAGCCAACCCAATATAGTATTAAAAAGTGGACAAAGTGTATTAAAGTTTTTAAAAGCTTTTAAAGGAGATAAACACAGAAGTAAATTTGTCGAAAAGATGGCATTTGGAACTTATAATAAAAAGTTTAAACCTATAGATACATCATGTGATTGGATAAGCAGAGATAAATATATAGTAAATAAATATGTAAATGATAAATACTGTACATTCTTATTTACGTTAAATGGATATGAAACATTATTTGATGCATTAGAATTTATACAAAATACAAAAAATGTTGAAAAAATACCAAAAGAATTGCCACTATTATTTGTATCTGGAGATATGGATCCAGTTGGAAATTACGGTAAAGGTGTAAAACAAATATATGAAAATTATAAATTATGCGGAATAAAAGATATAGATATTAAACTATATAAAGATGGAAGACATGAAATACTTAACGAATTAGAATATGAAAATGTCTACAATGATATTTATAATTGGATAGCAGGACGTATTAAAATCACTCAAAAATCATTTTAATATAAATTAAATACTGTTTTGAGTTATACATAAATATATAAAGTAGTATCAGGAGGATAAAATGGGGATTTATTTAGATAATGCAGCAACTTCATTTCCAAAACCAAAAGAAGTTGCAACTGCAGTTTATGATTTTATGGTCAATAATGGGACTTCTTCAGGGAGGGGTTCTTATAAAAAAGCAATGCAATCAGATTACATAGTTTATGAATGTCGAAAACTAATAGGCAAGCTTTTTAACTTCGATAATCCTAAAAAAGTTATATTCACAAGTAATGTAACAGATTCACTGAATATAGCTATGAGAGGAATTTTAAAAGAAAATGACCATGTAATAACTAGTAGCTTGGAACATAATGCAGTTTGGAGATGTTTAAAAACATTAGAAAAAGAAAGAAATATAGAAATAACTAAGGTAAGAGCAGATGAATATGGGTATACAAATCCAATTGATGTTAGATATAGCATAAAAGAAAATACAAAGCTTATAGTATTTACTCATGCATCAAATGTATTAGGAACTATACAACCCATTAAGGAAATAGGAGAAATAGCAAAAAAAAATAATATATTATTTTTAGTTGATACAGCTCAAACAGCAGGAGTTTTAGATATAAATATAAAAGAAAATAATATAGACTTACTAGCATTTACAGGACATAAAAGTTTATTTGGTCCTATGGGAACAGGGGGGCTTATAGTAAATTGTGATTATGATATAAATCCACTTAAAGTAGGCGGAACAGGTGGAGATTCAAAATATGAATATCAGCCTAATTATTATCCTAATAAATTAGAATCAGGAACTTTAAATGTAAGTGGTATAGTAGGACTGAGAGAAGCTATAAAATTTATAAATAGTGAAACCATAGAAAAAATACATAAGAAAGAAAAAGAGTTAACTTCCTATGCGCTAAAAAGCTTAAAAGAAGTAAAAAATATCAAAATTTACGGTCCACAAAATGAAAATGATATTGTTGGAGTTATATCTTTTAATATAGGTAATATAAATGCAGAAAAAGTAGTTTATAATCTTGATATTAAACATAATATAATGCTAAGAGCAGGTCTTCATTGTTCTCCAAATGCACATGAACTTATAGGAACAAAAGATATAGGGACAGTAAGAGTAGGTATTGGATACTTTAATGAATTTAATGATATAGATAAGTTAGTTTATGCATTAAATGATATACAAAATAGTTAAGGGGGAATTAGTTTGTATTTAGAAAGTATTGATTTAAGTTTTATTCAACCATGTACAACAGATTCAAAAAGAATAAGAATAATGTCTAATTTAAATAAAAATATAAGTGATATATTCCCTTATTTAAACTCATATATAAAAACAGGAATATATAATAAAAAAGCAAATACTTTTGTGTTTAATAAGGAGCAGATAATTATAACTATATTTGAAGATAGCATAAATGTTGCAAAACTATTAAATGAAACAGAAGCATTTGAAGTTTTGGACTATTTAAAGGATTTAATAAATGAGGTAGATAAAAATAGAGATAAAATAACTCCTAACTATGAAATTAGAAAGCTTCCAAGTCCAATAGAGATTTATACATATTTACCAAAATTAAATTGTAAAAAATGTGGATGTGAAACTTGTTTAGC
>OLNM01000848.1_pt1 | contig 26172 bp, 20 predicted proteins | sample 1672391 | NCBI WGS metagenome assembly OLNM01 (sample SAMEA3136680, study PRJEB25190) | human gut metagenome | reverse complement strand
ACGCACATTGGATACACAGCTTGCCTTATTCTAAATTCATCGAACTCACGTTAAATACCAGTAGTATTGAAATTAAATACCAGTAGTATTGAAATTAAATACCAGTAGTATTGAAATCAAATATCAGTAGTATTGATATTGAAAAGCAGTAGTACTGGCTTTTTGAGACAGGTTTTGCTTCCTAGATGTTGAGAATCTTGTAGTCGCCCGCTTCTTCCGTGATGGTTTGCTGCAGGTCTTCCAGTCTCAGCTCGTGGTCAGACTCTATGCTGGCCACGGGCGGCTCCAGTGTTACGGTGGCTTTCACGCCCTCTATGGTGTTGAGGGCTTTCTCCACATGCGCACGGCAGTGGCCGCACATCATGCCTTCAATCTTGAATTCATACTTCATGGTTATCGCTTTTTTTGAGTTTATGTCATTGTTCATTATGCATGCGCTGTCGGGGCACGGACGGGAAGAGTCCCCTCGTGAGAGCTTTTTGCGTTTCAGCCGCAGGCTGTTGGTCACCACGCTCACGCTGCTGAACGCCATGGCCGCACCGCCTATCATGGGATTGAGCAGGAAACCATTGACGGGGTACAACGCTCCCGCCGCTATGGGGATAGCGATGACGTTGTAGAAGAACGCCCAGAAGAGATTTTGGTGGATAGTCCTTATGGTGAGTTGCGACAGGCGTATGGCCTCGCCCACTTTCGTCAGGTCTGATGAGAGGATGGTGACCATGGCCGCCTCCATCGCTATGTCGCTGCCTTTGCCCATGGCAATGCTCAGATCCGCTTGCGCCAAGGCCGCGCTGTCGTTGATGCCATCGCCCACCATGGCCACTTTATGTCCTTCGGCCTGCATGCGCAGGATAAACCTGGCCTTGTCTTGCGGCAGTGCTTTTGCCTGGTAATGTTCTATGCCCGTCTTTTCGGCTATGGATTTCGCCGCCGCTTCGTTGTCGCCGGTCAACATATAGACCTCCACGCCCATCTCGCGCAGGGTGTTTATGGCTTCCGTGGAAGTCTCCTTTATCTTGTCCATGATGGCGATGACGGCGATGGCTTGTTTGGAGTCGGCGAACCAAATGACGGTTTTCGCCTCTTTCTGCCAGTTCCCGGCTTTTTCCCTCATGTGGTCGTCTGCCTGTATGTGGTTGGCGTTGAGCAATTCCAGGCTCCCCGCGTAATAGGTCAGGCCTTCCGCCGCGCCCTTCACGCCTTTTCCTGGGATGCTTTCAAAATGGTCTATTGGCAAAGCCTTCCCGTCTTTCAGCGCGGTGGTTAGGGCTTCCGCCAGCGGATGCTCGGATAGCCGCTCCAGGCTGTAGAGTATGTCCCGTTTTCCGGCAGTCCCTTCACGCCAATACGCATCGGTCACGGCGGGGTGTCCTTCCGTGATGGTTCCTGTTTTGTCCAGGATGATGGTGTCTATCTTTCGGGCTACTTCCAGGCTCGTGGCGTCTTTTATCAGTATGCCGCTTTCCGCTCCCTTGCCGATGCCTACAATCAAGGCCGTAGGCGTGGCCAGCCCCAAAGCGCAGGGACAGGCGATGATAAGCACGGTGACCATGGCCAATATGCCGTGGACAAAGCCCATGGAGGGGGCGAAAATCCACCACAGGGCGAACGAAAGAACGGAGAGCGTCATGATGGTCGGCACAAATACGGCGGCCACTTTGTCCACCATCTGCTGGACGGGCACTTTGCTGCCCTGCGCCTCTTGCACCATGCGGATGATTTGGGCCAGCATCGTGTCTTGCCCGGTCTTGTACGCCTTGAAGCGGAAAGAGCCTTTTTGGTTGATGGAACCAGCGAACACGGCCTCCCCTTTCTTCTTGCGCGCAGGGATGGGCTCGCCCGTGAGCGTGCTTTCGTCCACGTATGATTCCCCGCTGACGACAATCCCGTCCACGGCGATGCGCTCTCCCGGCTTCACGATAATGGTGTCTCCCGCCCGCGCTTGCTCTATCGGGATGTTCGTTTCCCCCTTGTCGGTCAGGATGGTGACGGTCTTGGGTTGCAGTCCCATCAGCTTCTTGATGGCGGTGGATGTCTTTTGTTTCGCCCGTGCCTCCAACAGCCTGCCCAGGAGGATGAAGGCGATGATGACGCTGGCGGACTCAAAGTAGACGTGAGGCTCTATGCCCCTCGACAGCCAGAAGTCTGGAAAAAACAAGTTAAACACGCTGAACAGGTAGGCGATGCCCGTGCTGGTGGCCACCAGCGTGTCCATGTTGGCCGAGCGATGCTTCAGCTGCCGCCACGTGTTGACGTAAAACCGCCTGCCAAAGCCAAACACGACCACCGTGGACAAGAGCCACGTGGCGTATTTCGTGAAGCCCGCGTCCATGAAAAACATGCTCATCACCAGGATGGGCACGGCCAGCGCGATGGCGGCGATGGTTTGCCGCCTCAGTAGGCGGTATTCCTTTTCGTGCTCAGACTCCACGGTTTTCTCGTCTGCGCCGCCATCGGTCAGCAAGTCATAGCCCGCTTCCCGCACGGCCACGCGCAAGTCCGCGGCTGAGCATTCTTCTGGGTTGTAGACCACTTGCGCCGTCGCTGCCGCGTAATTGACGTTGGCGTCATATACGCCGTGTTGGCTGTTCAGGGTCTTGCTGACCCGTGCGGCGCACGAGGCGCAACTCATCCCCATGACGGGAAACGTTTCCTTTCTCTTGGTCTCTTTGTCCACGCTAGTCCCTTTCCTGCTGTTTGTTGTCCATGGAAGTCTTTTCCCCTGGCGCGTCGTGCGTATAGTCCAGCAAGCGGATGTTCTCTGGGCGCCATGTCTGTAGCAGTTTCTTCATCCTGGCGTGGAATGGACAGGGATAGCCTATGGGTGTGCCTTTCTGTATGCATGAGGCGAAGGCGATGGTGTCAGCTCCTCGCTCCACGAGCAGCTTGGCTCGCAGCACGGCTTTCTTGCCCGGGCAGCCGCCGCAGTTGGCAAAGCCGATGATTTCGATGTCCTCGTTCGCCTCGGCGAACGCGCCTTTCCGGTTTCTCACGGCCTTGAAGCAACCGCTTCCCGGGCAGTAGTCCTCTGTCTGTTGGCATCTGATGATTCCTAGTTTCATGTTCTTATGTGGGTTGAAGTTGAAGTTCTCGTTTGTGTTTTTATATTGGCAAAAGTAGGAATAATTTCTCGCAACTGGGTTGCGAAGGCAAGATTTTAAGTTTTTTAAGCATAGTGCCATGCGTCATCATGGACTGGGGCGGCATTACCTGTGTGTTCCATGTTGGGCAAGTCCTTCCTCATGCGCGCGTGTACATTATTATATATATGAAGGTGTAGGAGGGGAAGATGCCCCGCGGGTGTTTGCGTGTTTCCCAAAACAAGTTGTTTTGCTTTTCAATTTAACTTGTTTCCCCTGGCAAAATAACTTGTTTTCCTCGGCAAAACAAGTTGTTTTCTTTGGCGAAATAACTTGTTTTGATATCCGTGCCCGATATCCTGTCTCCTCATCTGTAGGGATCTATCGGATCACCCGCTTCCTGGCCGCATGGCGTGCAGTGTCTCGATATACGAAAAGCGACAAATCCCGTAATGGAATTTGCCGCTTTCATGTGTTGCGGAGGCAGGACTCGAACATGCGACCTCCAGGTTATGAGCCTGGCGAGCTACCAACTGCTCCACTCCGCGATGTATCATTCAACCCGTTTCCGAATTGCGAGTGCAAAGGTACAACTATTTTCTGACATGGCCAAATATCTCCACGGCAAAATGCGCTGTTTAATAGATTTTAATACTTTTTGCTTGTGTATATGAAATATATTGCATACTTTTGCCCATAGTTACTTTGTTGTGCAATAAAATTATAGGGAAAGCTATATGTCTGTATCCAAGACCCGGCAAATGTTGGTAGACGTGGCGAGGCAGTTGTTCGCCAAGAACGGCGTGGCCAATACCACCATGAATGATATAGCCTTGGCTTCTGGCAAAGGTAGGCGTACTGTGTATACTTATTTCAGTAGCAAGGAGGAAGTATACTATGCCGTCATAGAGGGAGAACTGGAGCGCCTCTCAGACAAACTGGACGAGGTGGCTTCCAAGAAGATAAGACCCCAAGAGAAAATCATAGAGCTGATTTATACCCACTTGAGCATGATCAAGGAAACGGTGGTCAGGAACGGCAACCTGAGGGCAGAGTTTTTCCGCAATATATGGACCGTGGAGAAGGTGAGGAAAAACTTTGACGAGGACGAGATAGAGCTTTTCCGCAAGGTGTATGCCGAGGGCAAGGCCGACGGGGAGTTCGATATCGACAACGTGGACTTGGTGGCGGATATCACCCATTATTGTATCAAGGGCCTGGAAGTCCCTTTCATCTATGGCAGGCTTGGCCATGGCCTCACCGAGGAGTCCAGCAAGCCGCTCGTGGCAAAGGTGGTATATGGTGCGTTAGGCAAGTCCAGCAACAAGTTGACCCGCTGACAGGGAAGAAAATGACTTTTTAAAACATATCAAACAAATTAACAAAATGGGATTATTGACAGGTAAGACGGCCCTGATTACAGGTGCCGCGCGCGGTATTGGCAAGGCCATCGCGCTGAAGTTCGCCGAGGAAGGTGCGAACATCGCTTTCACCGACTTGCAAATAGACGAGAACGGGAAGGCTACCGAGAGTGAGATCGCCGCTAAGGGCGTGAAAGTGAAGGGCTATGCCAGCAACGCGGCAGACTTCGCCCAGACCGAAGAAGTGGTGAAAGCCGTGAAGGAAGAGTTCGGCTCAATAGACATCTTGGTCAATAACGCCGGTATTACCAAAGACCAACTGATGTTGCGCATGACGGAGCAGCAGTGGGATGCCGTTATCGCGGTCAACTTGAAGAGTGCCTTCAATTTCATTCACGCTTGCGTGCCCGTGATGATGCGCCAAAGAGGCGGCAGCATCATCAACATGGCCTCAGTGGTAGGCGTGCATGGAAACGCAGGCCAGAGCAATTATGCCGCTTCCAAGGCGGGTCTTATCGCTTTGGCCAAGAGCATTGGCCAGGAAATGGGTCCTAAGGGAATCCGTGCCAACGCTATCGCTCCTGGCTTTATAGAGACCGCCATGACCGCTGCTCTTCCTGAGCAAGTGCGCAAGGACTGGATGACCAAGATACCTTTGCGCCGTGGCGGTACGGTGGATGATGTCGCCAATACGGCTCTCTATCTGGCTTCTGACCTCTCCAGCTATGTAAGCGGACAGGTGATACAGGTAGATGGCGGCATGAACATGTAAAGCATGAGGGTAGTCTACGAAGACAATCACATCATCATCGTCTCCAAGGAGAGCGGGGAAATCGTCCAGGGCGACAAGACCGGCGACCAGCCCCTCTCGGAGACCGTGAAAGAATACCTGAAGGAGAAGCACCACAAGCCAGGCAACGTGTTCCTGGGTGTGGTGCATCGCCTTGATAGGCCGGTGGCGGGACTGGTGGTGTTCGCCAAGACCTCGAAAGCCTTGTCCAGGCTCAACGAGATGTTCCGTGTGGGAGACGTGAAGAAAACCTATTGGGCTATTACCCGGCAGTTGCCTCCAAAAGAGGAGGAAACGCTCACTCACTGGCTTGTGAGAAACGAGAAACAGAACAAGAGTTACGCCTACGACAGGGAAGTGCCCCATGGCAAGCAAGCCGTGTTGCGTTACAAATTGATAGGGCGTAGCGATAATTACTCTCTGTTGGAGGTGAGTCTCATGACAGGGAGACATCATCAAATAAGATGCCAATTGGCTAAGGTAGGTTGTCCCATCAAGGGCGACTTGAAGTATGGCGCGCGGCGCAGCAATCCGGATGGCAGCATTTCGCTGCTGGCCAGGCGGGTCTGCTTCGTGCATCCTGTTTCAAAAGAAGAAATCCGCGTAGAGGCTCCTTTGCCTGATGACACGCTTTGGAAGGCTCTCGCTCCTACATAGAGACCTTTATGAAAAAGAAACTCCGTTGGATAGGCTTGGCGTTGCTTTCGCCTTTCTTGCTGATAGCGTTGTTGGCGATTGCGCTTTATCTGCCTCCCGTGCAACAGTGGGCGGTGAAGCAGGTCACCGCCTATGCTTCCAAGCAAACGGGAATGCAGATCTCCGTGGATAGAGTACGGCTGCGTTTCCCGCTGGATTTAGGCGTGGAAGGCATAAAGGTCATCAAGCGAAACGAATCGATGCCCCAGGTGAAAGACACCGTGGCGGATATCAAGACATTGGTGGTCAACGTGCAGTTGCGCCCGTTGTTCCACAAGCAAGTGATGGTAGACGAGCTTAGCTTCAGGCAGATGAAGTTGAATACCAGCACTTTTATTCATGAAGCTCGGATAGAGGGAGACATAGAGGAGATGAAGGTCAAGTCACACGGCATAGACTTGACCAAGGAAACTGTCAGGGTGAACGACGCTTTACTGGATGGAGCTCGTCTCCTGGTGGCTTTGAGCGACACGGTGCCGCCAGACACCGCTGCGTCAGAGCCTACGCGATGGAAGATTATGGTAGACAATCTGCTCCTGAAGTCGTCACGGGTGGCCGTGCGAATGCCAGGAGACACGATGCGTATAGGTGTCTCCATGACAGACGCGAGGGCTAGTGACACACATATAGATCTCTACAAAGGTCTCTACAGAGTGAGGAGATTGGAATGGAATGGTGGCGGGCTTACTTATGACAACGTATATGCCGTCAAGGCGGCGAGGGGATTAGATCCTAATCATCTTGCCCTGAATGGCATCCATTTGCGGGTGGATTCCTTGTCCTATCAGGCTTCTTGCCTCTCGTTGGCCTTGCGCCAGTGTGCTTTCCGGGAACAGAGCGGTATTGAGTTGACAAAGCTGACAGGCAACGTGAAGATGGACAGCGCTACGCTGGAATTGCCTTTGCTTCAACTGCGCACGCCGGAGTCTAGTCTCTCCGCCAAGATTGCCATGGATTTGAACGCTTTCGATGAGAAAGACCCAGGCGAACTCCGTGCCGTGCTGCATGCCAGCTTGGGCAAACAAGATATTATGAGACTGGCGGGTGATATGCCCGATGAGTTCCGCAAGCATTGGCCCAACTATCCTTTGGCTGTCGATGGTTCCGTAAAGGGAAACATGAAGAGGGCGACGCTCACGGGATTGAAACTGAATCTTCCCACTGCCGTAAGAATGGAAGCCAAGGGTTGGTTGGCTGACGTGACGGACATGGACAGGCTGAGAGCGGATATCGACGTGGACATGAGAACCTATCAACTCGGATTTGTGCCCGCCATGCTGAGCCCGGATTTGGAGAAAACGGTGCGTGTGCCAGATAACATCCATTTGTCTGGCAACGTGACGGCCAAGGGAAGTACTTACGGAGCCCAGCTTGCCATGAAAGAAGGAAGTGGTGAAGTGCGGTTGAAAGGCAGCCTGGACACTAAGCGCATGGCCTACGACGTGGACTTGTCCGCCAACACGCTCCAGATTACCCATTTCCTCCCTGGCCAAGAATTGCAACCTTTTACAGGAGATTTGAAGGCCAAGGGCGTTGGCGCGGACATTTTCTCTCCCCGCACCCGTTTGAAGGCTCAGGCCAGCATACGGAAATTTGGCATGGGCACCTACAATCTGGGCGGTGTTCAAGGGGATGTGGACATGGCGAATGGCAAAATGGCTCTTCATGTAGATGGGGATAATGACCTGATGAGGGGTGCGCTAGCCTTGCAAGGGTTCACTGACAACCGCAAGCAACTGCAAGCCACCATGGAGGCCAATATCGGCAAGATAGACCTTTATAACCTGAAATTGACCAAAGAGCCCATGGCTTTGGCGTTGTGTGGACATATCGATGTCGCCACCAACTACAAGGATTATTATATGGTGAGGGGATTGTTGAGTGACTTGGGCATCTATTATGAGGACAATCGCTATCACCCAGAAGCGTTTGAGCTGGATCTCTTGACCCGCAAGGATACTACCCATGTGGCCATGAATTCGGGCGATTTCAATTTGTCGCTGGATGGCAAGGGCAGCTATGAGCAATTGTTAAGCCAAGGGAATAAGTTTGTTGATGAGCTTCTCGCCCAACTCAAGAACCGCAAGATTGACCAAGCGGCTTTACGCGCGAAATTCCCCAGCATGAAGGTGAAACTCAACGCCGGGCGAAACAATTTGCTTTCTCGCACCTTGGGCTGGTATGGATATACAATCAAGAACGCGGAGATAGATCTCGCTTCTTCTCCAAAGGTAGGAATGGGCGGGCATATCACCATAGACTCTCTTGTGGCGGGAGGTTTCTTGATAGACACAATTCGTTCAAGAGTACTTACGATAAGAGATACTACCCGATATCAAATCCTGGTGGCCAACAACAAGCACAATCCGCAATACGTCTTCCGCTCCTACACTATGGGCGAGGTGTTTGAACGAGGCTCCAATATCTTGACCCAGCTCTATGACGCAAAGGGCAGGCTGGGCATGAAGCTGGGATTGGTTGCCGTAATGGAACCCAACGGCTCCAGGGTGAGTCTTATAGACCGGAACCCCGTGATTGGTTATAAGACTTTTACCGCTAACGAACGCAATTACATTTATTTGGGCAGTGACCAACGTGTCTACGCGGATATGGTGTTGGCCGCGGAAGACGGCACGGGCATCCAGCTTTACTCAGATAACGATAATACCGAGGCGCTACAAGACCTCACGTTGAGCTTGGGCAAGATAGAATTGGGAGACGTATTGAGCGTGATTCCCTACCTGCCCGATATCACGGGTACGCTGGACGGAGATTTCCACGTGATACAAACGCAAGACGCTTTCTCGTTATCGTCTAACTTCACTGTAGATGAGATGACTTATGAGGGCGCCCGCCTAGGTGACGTGGGCAGTGAATTTGTCTATATGCCTTTGGCGGACGGCACCCATACTGTTGACGGCATCTTGATGGCAGATGGCAGGGAGGTGAGCACGGTAACAGGTTCTTATCTTTCCGAGGGAGACGGATATATGGATGTTACAATGAGCATGGAACGCATGCCTCTTCAGTTCTTCAACGCTTTCTTGCCTCGCAAGTTGTTAGGATTGCGAGGTTATGGCGAGGGAAGCCTGGAAGTGAAAGGCTCCATGAGCCAACCCGAAGTGAATGGAGAGGTGTTCTTGGACTCTGGCTATGTGGCAAGTCCCACCTATGGCGTGCAGATGCGTTTTGCCGATGACCCCGTGCGCATCGTCAACAGCCATTTGTTATTCGAGAACTTTGAGATGTATTCCGATAATGGCAGCCCATTGATTATCGCGGGCGAGCTGGATTTCTCCAATCTCGACGACATGGCCATGGATATTCGTATGCGGGCGGAGAACTTCCAAATCATCAATGCCAAGAAGAGCCGTTACGCGGAGGCTTATGGCAAGGCTTTTGTCAATTTCACGGGTATGATGCGCGGGCCTGTCTCCCGGCTGAATATGTTTGGCAGTCTCGGTGTGCTGGGTTCTACGGATATGACCTATGTATTGAAAGAGTCGGAGCTGGTCACCGATAATCAGTTGGATGAATTGGTGAAGTTCACGGATTTCCGTGATACCGCGGAGATGGTGGTCAAGCGACCGCCTTTGGAAGGTTTCAATATGTCGTTGAGCATGCATATAGATGAGTCGGCGCATATTATCTGTGGACTGAACGCGGACTTGTCCAACTATATCGATTTAATGGGTGGCGGTGACCTGCTTATGACTTACGGCACAGCCAACGGCTTGCAGCTATCAGGACGCTATACGCTCAGTAATGGCGTGATGAAGTATTCTTTGCCTGTGATACCTTTGAAGACTTTCTCTATAGAGGACGGAAGCTATATTGAGTTTATGGGAGACCCGATGAATCCCAACTTGAACATCACTGCCACGGAATTGATAAAGGCCAACGTGGATGACGGAAGCGGCGTGGGCAGGTCTGTGGATTTCCATTGCGGCGTGAAGTTGACGCAAAACCTCAACAAGCCTGGTATACAGTTCATTATTTCCGCTCCAGACGACATGGCCTTGCAAGACGAGTTGAACACCATGGACAATGAGGAACGCGGAAAGATTGCCATTACCATGTTGGCCTCTGGCATGTACATGGCCTCTGGCAGCACCTCTTCTTTCTCCATGAATAAGGCTTTGACTTCTTTCCTTAATTCTGAGATAAACAACATCATGGGGTCGGCGATGCGTTCCATAGGACTCAATGTGGGTATGAGCGTAGATAACACGAAGGCCGCCGCTGGTGGCACGCATACAGATTATAACTTCAAGTTCTCCAAGCGGTTGTGGAACAACAGGCTCAATGTGAGTGTGGGCGGACAAGTTTCCTCGGGCGCGGATTTGGAGTCAGGCAATAGCAATGACGCTTTCTTCGACAATGTGGAATTGGAATACCGTCTTGATCAACGTTCTAGTATGTATATCAAGGCATTCTACGATAATTCCACCTATGATTGGCTGGAGGGCATGATAGGAGAATATGGCGCGGGCTTCGTGTGGCGGCGCAAATTGCAACATTTCCGTGACATTTTCCGCTTAAATACGAATAAGACCCGTAAACCTGCCCTAAAGGAGGAGAAGAAGGACAGTATACCACAAGGCAATAAGACAAGCAATGAGCAAGAGAAGTAGCATATACCATATTATATATATAGCGTTGGCGGCAATAGTGATAAGTTTTTCACTTACGTCCTGTTCTACTACGCGTGCCATTCCCGATGATGAGCAACTTTTCGCGGGACTGAAGAAAATCTCTTATGTGAACTATGAGGAGGGCGGCCACGCTGACTCCACAATAGCTGAGATGGAGTATGTGCTGGCTTCCGCGCCTACAGAGGCTTTGTTTGGCAGTAGCTATCACATGTCTCCTTTCCCTGTGCGTTTGTGGATTTGGAATGCCTTCTCAAAATCAGATAACGCTTTTGCCCGTTGGCTGACCCGTACCTTTGGCACGGAACCAAAGCTGCTGAGCGAGGTAAATCCCGATTTGCGAGCCCAGGTGGCCGAGGGGGAGCTTATGAAACGGGGATATTTCAACAGCAAGGTCTCCTATGAGGAGATTACGCTCAAGAACCCAAAGAAAGCCAAGATATCCTATACCGTCAACATGGGGCCTCTTTGGCGATTGGATTCCATAGCCTATATGTCATTTCCTGCCGTGGCGGATAGTTTGATTAAGTCTTCCGCCTCAGAGACATATTTGCATAAAGGTAGCCCTTTCTCCGTATCAGACTTGGAATCTGAACGGCAACGCTTGGCAAGTTTGTTCCAAGATAATGGATACTATTTTTATCAATCAGGCTACGCTTCTTACTTGGCGGACACCGCTGCTGTTCCCCATCGAGTGCAGTTGCGTTTAGCTTTAGCGGATAGTATAGACCCGCGTGCCCATCGTCGATGGTATATCGGCAATATTGATGTCAATATGCGCAAGGAGATGACGGATTCTTTGGACAATTATTTCAAGTTTCGCCATTTGCGCTTTAACTACAGAGGAAAGAAACCTCCTATCCGGCCGGGAGTCTTCATGACGGGACTTCGCTTGCGCCATGGTAGGCCTTATAGGCTTGAGAATGTGGAGCGATTTACCAAGCATTTGCAGTCTACGGGACTTTTCAGCTACTCAGGCATTCGTTTTACGCCCAGGGATACTTCCGCCACATGCGACACGCTGGATGCCAGAATAGACTTGGTGCTCGACAAACCCTATGATTTTTATATAGAGGCCAATGCCAAAGGCAAAACCTCGGGACGTTATGGTCCCGAGTTGGTGGTGGGTTTCGTGAAACGAAACGCTTTTCGTGGTGGCGAGAAGTTGGATATCAACCTCCATGGATCCTATGAGTGGCAAACAGGACATGCTTCTGAAGGTAGTAGCACGGGCGTTAATTCCTATGAATATGGCTTGGACGCATCCCTGACTTTTCCTCGCATCATCACCCCTTGGACATTGTTTACCAGTCCTGTTAAGCAATACGAGCGCTTGACGAGTGAAAATAACACGGAGGATAGAAAAAAACGCAGGCGCAGGGCAAGAAGGCGTTTCTTCTCTAATCCCACTACAGTTGTTAAACTCTCCACGAATACCCTTAACCGATCAGGCTACTTCATGCGCAATGTGGTTTCGGCGGAACTGACGTACGATTGGTCTACTAGTCCTAGTTCTCATCACTCGTTCAGTCCACTGTTGCTCTCCTATGAATATATGAATGAGCGCACGGCTGCTTTCGACTCTCTCTTGGTGAAAAACGCATACTTACAAGTATCTATGCGTGACCAATTCGTCCCCAAGATGAGTTACACTTACACATACCGCAGTCCTTCGCGCTTTCGTAATCCTATCACCTGGCGAACCACGGTAAGCGAGGCTTCCAACCTCTTGGCGGCAGGCTATGCCGTTTTTGGGGAAGGATGGAGCAAGAAAGACAAGACTATGTTCAAGAATCCTTTTGCCCAGTTCGTGAAAGTGGAGACCAAGTTTGTCAAGCAATGGAATTTCTCCGAGTATTCATCTTTAGTGGGACATGTCAACGCAGGGGTGGTTTACAGTTATGGAAACACCAACAGCGCTCCTTATTACGAGCAGTTCTATGTGGGAGGAGCCAATAGTATCCGCGCCTTCAATGTACGTAGCATCGGACCAGGCACTTATCTTCGCAAGAAAGGCCGTTCTTCCTATATCGACCAGACAGGAGACGTGAAGCTCCAGCTCAATTTGGAATATCGCATGCGCCTATGGGGATCGTTGCACGGGGCGTTGTTCCTTGACGCTGGCAATGTTTGGACATTACGTGACCACGAAGAGCTGGAAGGCTGCAAGTTTGAGATAGGAAGTTTTTATAAGCAGCTGGCCTTGGGAACGGGCGTAGGTCTTAGGTACGATTTGGGAATGTTTGTGATACGTCTGGATTGGGGTATAGGACTCCATGTGCCTTATGAAACGGGAAAGAGCGGTTTTTACAATATTCCCAAGTTCAGTGATGGCCATGCCATCCATCTGGCCGTGGGATATCCCTTCTAACGAGATTTTTTCATTTAGTTCTATGCTATATCAAGAAAAATAGTTACCTTTGCTAGGGATTTATAATACCTACTAAAAATATACTTATGAAACCAACACTGTTGTTGTTGGCTGCTGGCATGGGCAGCCGCTACGGAGGTCTCAAACAACTTGACGGGCTGGGTCCCAATGGGGAGACCATTATGGATTATTCCATTTATGACGCTATTCAGGCAGGCTTCGGGAAAATCGTGTTCGTTATTCGCAAGGATTTCGAACAGCAGTTCCGTGAGCAGGTGTTAGCCAAGTATGAGGGACATATTCCCGCGGAGCTTTGCTTTCAGTCATTGGAAGCTTTGCCTGAAGGGTTTAGCGTTCCCGAAGGACGCGTTAAGCCATGGGGAACCAATCATGCGGTGCTCATGGCCAAGGATATTATCCATGAACCTTTCTGCGTAATCAACTGCGATGATTTCTATAACCGCGACAGCTTCCGCGTGATAGGGAAATTCCTTTCCGAGTTACCAGAAGGAAGCAAAAACAAATACGCCATGGTTGGTTTCCGTGTAGGCAACACCTTGTCGGAGAATGGAACCGTGGCTCGCGGTATCTGCTCAAAGGATGAGGCCGGTAACTTGACTACCTGTGTGGAGCGTACGGAGATTATGCGTATAGAAGGTAAAGTAAGCTATAAAGATGAACAAGGAGAGTGGATTGCCATAGAAGACAATACTCCCGTGTCCATGAATGTTTGGGGGTTCACGCCAGATTATTTTGACTATAGCGAGGCTTATTTCAAGGATTTTCTCAACAATCCCAAGAATATGGAGAATCTCAAGGCTGAGTTCTTTATTCCGCTGGTGGTAAACAAGTTGATTAATGACGGCATTGCCACTGTGCAGGTGCTTGACACTACCAGTAAGTGGTTTGGCGTGACCTATTCCGCGGATCGCCAGGCGGTGGTGGACAGAATTAAGGGATTGGTCGACGAAGGCGTTTATCCTGAGAAACTGTTCTAGATGGAGATCAATACATTGGATGAAAAAGAAGCTGCTATCCTGAGGCAATGGATAGCGGCTTCTGAGCGTATTGTTATTTGTGCCCATAAGTCTCCCGATGGAGATGCCATGGGGGCCGCTTTGGCATGGAATGAGTATTTGCGCCAGTTGGGTAAGACTCCTTTTGTGGTTGTCCCCGACGCCTATCCCGACTTCTTGCAGTGGCTGCCTGGCTCTGAGCGTGTGTTGCGTTACGATCGTAAGCCCGAGGTGGTGACCGCGCTTTTTCAGCAAGCGGATTTAGTGTTCTGTCTTGATTTCGGAGAGTCTTCCAGGGTAGAGGCCATGCAACAAGTGCTCATGTTGTCTCCTGCCCGCAAAGTGATGATAGACCATCATCTTAACCCTAGCGACGAGATGGATTTGGTTATTTCCCGTCCCTCCCTTTGCAGCACATGCGAGCTGGTGTTCCGCATTGTTTGGCAATTGGGAGACTTTGAGCGGATGAACCGCAAATGGGCTACTTGCATATATTGCGGCATGATGACCGACACGGGCGCTTTCACCTACAACTCCAATAGTCCCGTCATTTTCTTTATCATCAGCCAGCTTCTCACCAAGCATATAGACAAGGATCTCATTTATCGAAGGGTTTTCAACAATTACAGTTCTTATGCCATTCGTCTTAGGGGATACTTGATGGACCAGAAACTGCAGGTGTGGGAAGATTTGCATGCCGCTTGTTTCACGCTTACCCGAGAGGAAATGCAGCGTTACCACTTTATCAAAGGTGACGTGGAGGGATTGGTCAATCAGCCTTTGCGCATCAAGGACCTCAAACTCTCTATCTATTTGCGTGAGGATACAGAGCAGGACAATCTGATATATGTCAGTTTGCGTTCCGTGGACGACTTCCCGTGTAACGAGATGGCCGTCAACTTCTTTCATGGCGGTGGTCACCTTAATGCGTCTGGTGGAAAGCTGGCATGCTCTTTGGAGGAGGCTAAGGCCGTGGTGGAACGTGCGGTGAACGCTTATTCCGAAAGATTGCGAGCGTGAGAGCCGTTCTGTCCAGATGCCTGTAAATGATAAATAATAATAAAAACGAAGTCGCTCTGCCTTTAGAGTCTTATCTTTTTATTACCTTTGTGGCCGATTAAGCAATAAATAGAGAGAAAATGAGAAAACTTCTTATGGGCATCCTTGTCATCATGGCTGCCGTTTTCGTGGCCTCCTGTGATGATACTGAGACATATGCCGACCAGCGCAACCGCGAGCGTGACTCTATTAACCTCTATTTGAGGTATCATAACGTGCAAGTGATATCAGAGGCGCAATTCAAGCAGCGATATGAAGCTTACCAATCAGATCCCTCCGTGGTGCTTACTGATACGGAAAAGAACGAATACGTGCTCTTTGAGAACACGGGCGTCTATATGCAGATTATTGATATTGGCTGTGGAGAGCCTATCAAGGAGGGAGAGACTACCGACGTGCTTTGCCGGTTTGATGAATACAATCTCTTGGTTAGTGCCAGGGGAGACTCTTTGCAGTTGTCCAACAACATATTGGATTACTCCTATCTGGTGGAAAAAATGACGGTAACCAATAGCTATGGTACTTTTACGGCATCTTTTGACAGTAATCAAAGCCTGATGTACATGGTCTATGGCACCACCTCCGTGCCCAATGGTTGGTTGGAGCCTCTTACTTACATTAAGATAGGTCGTCCACAGACCGCTACCGACCGCATAGCTCATCTCAAGCTGATAGTTCCCCATTCAGAGGGAACGCAAGCGGCCTCGTCTAGCGTGTATCCCTGTTTGTATGATATCACATATCAACGAGGACGATAGTCTTCCCGTTTAACTATAACCATATTTTTACCATGACACTGATAAAGTCCATTTCCGGTATCCGCGGCACTATAGGCGGACAGGCAGGTGACACCTTGAATCCGCTAGACATCGTGAAGTTCACCTCGGCGTACGCTACCTTCATCCGTCGTAGCGGCCAATGCGAGAGCAATAAGATAGTGGTGGGGCGAGATGCCCGCATCTCTGGCTCCATGGTGCGCCAAGTGGTCTGCGGAACGTTGATGGGTATGGGTTATGACGTGATAGACATTGGCTTGGCCACCACACCCACCACGGAGTTGGCGGTGCGCATGTCGGGAGCCGAAGGGGGCATTATCATCACGGCCAGTCATAATCCCCGCCATTGGAACGCCTTGAAGCTGCTTAACCACGAGGGAGAGTTCCTTACCGCTGCCGACGGACAAGCCGTGCTGGAAATTGCTGAGCGAGAGGATTTCAATTATGCCGATGTTGACCATCTTGGCACTTATACACTTGACGACAGTTATAACCAGCGTCACATAGATTCTGTGTTGGCCTTACCTTTGGTAGACGTGGAAGCGGTGAAAAAAGCGCGTTTCCGGGTGGTGGTAGATGCCATCAACTCTGTGGGAGCGGTCATCCTTCCGGGACTTCTTCGGGCCTTGGGCGTGGAGTACACCTTGCTCAATGGCGAGCCGAATGGCGATTTCGCCCACAATCCAGAACCTTTGGAAAAGAATCTCTCAGGTATCATGGCCGAGATGGGCAAGGGAGGTTACGATCTGGGTATTGTCGTAGACCCCGATGTCGACCGCTTGGCCTTCATCCAAGAGGATGGAAAGATGTTTGGCGAGGAGTACACGTTGGTCTCCGTGGCCGATTACGTGTTGAGCCACACGCCTGGCAATACGGTAAGCAACTTGAGTAGCACCCGTGCCCTGCGTGATGTCACCCAGCGGCATGGCGGCGAATATTTTGCCGCGGCAGTGGGCGAGGTGAACGTTACCACCAAGATGAAGGCCGTTGGCGCTATTATTGGCGGCGAGGGTAATGGCGGTGTCATTTATCCTGAAAGCCATTACGGGCGGGATGCCTTGGTGGGCATTGCCCTTTTCCTGTCTTCCTTGGCTCAAAAGGGGTGCAAGGCGAGCGAGTTGCGAGCTACTTTCCCCAACTATTATATCGCCAAGAATCGTATAGACCTGACTCCTTCCACCGATGTGGACGCTATCCTGCGCAAGGTGAAGGAAATGTATAGCGACGAGCAAGTGACCGATATCGACGGCGTGAAGATAGATTTCCCCGACAAGTGGGTACACCTGCGCAAGAGCAACACGGAGCCTATCATCCGCGTCTATAGCGAAGCCGCCACGATGGAGGAGGCTGATGCCTTGGGCAAGAAACTCATGCAGGTGGTCTACGACATGCAAGGATGAGGCCTCACGTCCTTTCCTCGCGCGCGTGATACATTATATATAATAACGTCGACGAATTCCACTTTATGTGCGCAGCCCTGTTATGGCCAAATTGTAGAGACGCATTCTTGCGTCTCAGCCAGCTGCCAAGTCTTCGCGACAGGCAATTTTATTCGGCAATCTTGCTTGCTGAGACGCAAGAATGCGTCTCTACAAGTTTTCGTTGAACTCACGATTATAATATATAACGTGAGTCTGAAGTGGCAGGCTCACGTTTTTCTTATAGAGGAATTTGCTTATGCTGAAAAAGACGTTTTTATTGTTAGTGGGTTTGGCGATGACCTTCGCGGTCCAGGCCCAAGATTTCTTGGGTGCCTGGTCGGGCAAGCTGGATTTGCGAACTGCCAAGCTTTCCCTGGTGTTTCACTTCTCCAAGGATGACTCGGGCAAGTTGAAGTGTGTCATGGACAGCCCCGACCAAGGGGCCAACGGCATTCCCGCTGAGGCTGAGGTGACTGCTGAGGGCAAAGTGCGGGTCACAGTGTCCGCCCTGGGCATATCGTATGAAGCCCAGGTAAGCGATAAGCGGATGGAGGGTACCTTCAACCAAGGTGCCGTGAGCTTGCCGCTCGTGTTGGAGCCCGGTGAGGCTAAACCTAACAGGCCGCAGACTCCCACGCCTCCCTATATGTATCCCACCGAGGAGGTGACTTTTACCAATCCCGCTGATGGCGCGAAGCTGGCGGGCACCTTGACTTACCCCATGAACTTCCAGTTCTCGAAGGATGTTCCTGTCTTGGTGATGGTCACGGGCAGTGGCCAGCAAAACCGCGACGAGGAGCTGTTTGACCACAAACCATTCCTGGTTATCGCCGATTACTTGGCCAAGCAGGGCATAGCCACCTTGCGCTACGATGATAGGGGAGTGGGCGGCTCCACGGGCGAAGTGGCCAACGCCACCACGCGCGACTTCATGGGTGACGCCATCGCGGCGTTAGACTACGTACGCTCCACGGGCAAGTTTGGCAAGTGCGGCGTGCTGGGGCACAGCGAGGGTGGCACCATTGCCATGATGATAGCGGGGCGCCAGCAATGTGACTTTGTTGTCAGTTTGGCGGGAATGGCCATTAAGGGCGATAGCCTCTTGCTGTTGCAAAACCATGCGGCGCTTTCCAAGAGCGGTGTGCCGGCCATGGTTTGCGATGATTACGTTACTGCCCTGCGCCAGTTGTTGCGGTGGATGGAGAGTGGAGAACAGGTCCCCAATCCCAAGGAGCGGATAGCCGAGTTCGTGAAGTCAGCCAACCTCCAGTTGCCCGAAGCTTTGGTGGAGAACCTGGCCAAGGTGATGGAGGCGTCCTCGCCATGGTTGCGCGCCTTCCTGTCCTTGGATCCCACGGAAGATATCCGCGAGGCGAGTTGCCCCGTGCTGGCCCTCAATGGTGGCAATGACACGCAGGTGACCGCAAAGGAAAACCTCGGCGCTTTCCGCCAGCTTCTGCCCGCTAACGAAAAGAATCTCGTGAAGGAATACCCCGGCCTGAACCACCTCTTCCAGCATAGCCAGTCGGGTTTGCCCATAGAGTATGGCACCATCGAAGAGACAGTTTCTCCTGAAGTGCTGCAAGACATCGCTACTTGGGTAAACAGCGTAAAGTGAACTTCTCTGCTGTTTATTCAGCCATTTTGCTTGCTGAGACGCAAGAATGCGTCTCTACAGTTTGGCCACAACAGGGCCGCGCACATAAAGTGGAATTCGTCGAACTCACTTAAAGGACATGTCGGGCGAAGGCATCGAATATCGAAAAAGGCAAAAAAAGAACAGGAAAAGTTTTGTGGGTTGCCGAAAAATTCGTAATTTTGCACGCTGTTATAAGTGAAGTGCGCCTATATCCTATTCGCTTAGGCGGGATAGGGGAGGCTTTTCCTAAGCGTGAAGACAATATTAGTAATACATAATTTAAAGACAAAATGAAAAAAGGTATCCATCCTGAAAACTATCGCCCCGTCGTATTCAAGGATATGTCCAACGGCGATATGTTCCTTACAAGGTCCACCTGCAAAACTAACGATACGGTGGAGTTTGAAGGCGAGACTTACCCTGTGGTAAAAATCGAAATCTCCAGTACTTCCCACCCCTTCTATACGGGCAAGAGCAAGCTGGTAGATACGGCTGGTCGCGTAGACCGCTTCATGAATCGCTACGGTAAGTTGAAGAAGTAAATGAACCTTCCGATAGCATATTAACATCCTATAAAGTGTGATTGGCGAGTGTTGCGGAACTCCCAGTCACACTTTTTCGTTTCCAGGCGTTTAGTCTTTCATCTTGTTACTTATGAAAAATATCCGTTTCTATATCTTGTCCCTCTTTGCCTTGGTGTTGTTGCTTTCCGCTTGCGGAAGTGATAATGACGGTGATGGCGGCGTGGCAAACTCCAATCTCAACAAGAACGTACCCACGGCCGGCATGCCGAAAGAGGTGACCCGTTTGGAATTCCCCAAGGTGAAAGGAGGAACGAGTATAGTGCTGGTGCATCATGCCAATGTGCCCAACAGCCAGGAGAGCGTCAATTACGCCTTGGAATGGGATGGGGAGAAGAAAGCCAACCGCTGGACGTGCTACCAGATGTACGCTTCCAACCGCGTTTCCAATACCTCCCGCTATGAGTCTGATGACAACCAGTATCCGCAAGACCCAGACCTGCCCCAGGCTTATCGTTGGGAGACAGACCCTTTCAGGAGGTCTGGCTATGACCATGGCCACCTCTGTCCCTCCGCCGACAGGCTTTATTCTTTTGAGGCCAATTATCAAACATTCTTCCTCACCAACATGTCGCCGCAGCTCAACGCCTTCAATGCGGGCGTATGGGAGAACATGGAGAGTCAGTTGCGCAAGTGGATTACCGCTAATTCCAGCCGTAACGACACGCTCTACGTATGCAAGGGAGGCACGATAGACAAGGCAGACCAGGTCTTGACAACGCTCGCCAATGGCTTGACAGTGCCCAAGTATTTCTTTTGCGCCCTGCTGATGAAGAACAGTGGAGGATATAAGGCCCTGGGTTTCTGGTTTGAACACAAGGCGAACAGGGACGAGAACCTGGGAAGCTACGTGGTGAACATCGACCAATTGGAATCTCTCACGGGTTTGGATTTCTTCTGTAACCTGCCCGATGAGACGGAAAACCACGTGGAGAGCCTGCCCGTGGAGAACGTAAAGCGAGCCTGGGGATTGGAGAAATAGGCTCTTCTCTTCGCGCAGCTGAAGCCCTTGAGCCCTGTGGGGGTGGAGGGCGGCTTTTCAATTCAACTTGTTTTGTTGATCAAAACAAGTTGTTTCGCGTCTCAAAACAAGTTATTTCGGAAAACAAAACAACTTGTTTTTCCTCTCGATTTAACTTGTTTTCCCAAGGGACGTGCTTGCCGTGGGAAAACGATACTAGTCTCAAGGCCCTGTGAAACTAGTATCGTGGGCCATCGAGACTAGTTTCATCGCCCATCGTGGCTAGTCGCGTTTTTCAAGCCCCCGCAAGGCCAGGGTTCATATAGGATAAGAAACAATCATGGCGGACTTGGCCTTTGAGAACCAGATCCGCCATGGTCATGATGGGGAAGTGTATTTACAGGTCGAATTTGTAGCCCACGGTGACCGTGAAGCCTTGGTGCTTGCCGGAGGTTTCCTTGAAGGTCTTGGTCAAGGGGAAATGGTAGCGGGCATCCAGCACCACGTTCATGTATTCGTAGGAGACTCCTACGGGGATGGAGATAGACGTGGTCTTGCAGAAAGACTTGATGTCTTCGTCATAGGAATGGGATTCCCCGTACTCGCGTGTGCCGCTGATGTCGTCGTAGGTGATGTCCACTGTGTCATACTCGTGACTGGCCGAGAGCAGGAAGCCCAGTCTTACGCCAGCGTTAAGGCTCAGTCCCTTGGCCACGTAGACATGCGCCATGACAGGCACCTGCAGGTAGTCGAAAGCCAGGTTGTTCTCGTTGATGCCCACGCGGGCTTCTCCTTGTCCCAACTCTATGTCTGAGTGGCGGCTGCCTTCTTGGGCGTACATCACGCCAAGCGATACGGCCAGTCGCGGCATGGCTTGGTACATCGCTTCCACACCGCCCGTGAATCCTGGCTGGTATTTGCCCTTCAAGGAGTAAGTGCCCATGTCGCCGTATTCATAGAGGTGGTCTCCCGTCACGTTGGTGATATCCACGCCCACCTTGGGAATGATAGAGAATGTACCCGCTTCGGGTTGCGCCATGAGCGGCAAGGCCATGGCCATGAGGCTCAGCGCCAAGATAAGTTTACGTTTCAGCATGGTTATTCCTTGTTGTTGCGTTTTCTTTCCAGGTGATTGAGTATGATTTTGCGCATGCGCATGCTCTTCGGAGTCACCTCCACGTACTCGTCGCCCTTGATATACTCCAGGCATTCCTCCAGGCTCATCTGGGTCTTTGGTATCACGCGGGCTTTCTCGTCGCTACCGCTGGCGCGCACGTTGGTCAGCTGCTTGGCCTTGGTCACGTTGATGACAAGGTCGTTGTCGTGCACGTGCTCGCCCACCACTTGTCCCGCGTAGACTTCCTCTCCCGGGTCAATGAAGAATTTTCCCCTGTCTTGCAACTTGTCTATGGAGTAGGCGTAGGCGGTGCCCGTCTCCATGGCTATCATCGAGCCATTCGTTCTGCGCTCTATGTCGCCCTTGTAAGGCTGGTACTCCTTGAAGCGGTGAGCCATGATGGCTTCGCCTTGGGAGGCGGTCAGGACATTTGTGCGCAGTCCGATGATGCCCCTGGAAGGTATTTCGAACTCTATGTTCACCCTGTCGCCTTGCGTCTCCATGCCCAGCAGGTCTCCCTTGCGGCGGGTCACCATGTCTATCATCTTGCTGGAGAATTCCTCGGGCACGTTGATGGTCAGCTCCTCTATAGGCTCGCACTTCTGTCCGTCTATCTCTTTGTAGATTACTTGCGGTTGCCCCACCTGCAGCTCGTAGCCCTCGCGGCGCATGGTCTCTATCAGCACGGAGAGGTGCAACACGCCACGTCCGCTTACTATCCATTTGTCGGTGGTGTCCTCGTAAGGCTCCACTCTCAGTGCCAGGTTCTTCTCCAGTTCCTTGTTCAGTCGGTCGTTGATATGGCGGGAAGTGCAGAACTTTCCTTCTTTTCCGAAGAAGGGAGAGTCATTGATGGTGAAGAGCATGCTCATGGTAGGCTCGTCGATGGCAATGGGAGGCAGCGGCTCGGGATTCTCGTAGTCGCAGATGGTGTCGCCTATCTCGAAACGCTCCAGTCCTATCACGGCGCAGATGTCTCCCGCGTCCACGTGATCGGTCTTCACGTGTCCCATGCCCTCGAAAGTGTGCAGTTCTTTTATCTTGGTTTTCTCTTGCGAGCCGTCACGATGGCAGATGGTCACGTTCATGCCGTCTTTCAACACGCCTCTGTGAACCCTTCCCACGGCTATGCGGCCTGTGTAGTTGCTGTAGTCCAGCGAGGTGATGAGCAACTGCGGAGTGCCTTCCAGCTGCTTCGGGGCGGGAATTATCTCCACTATCTTGTCCAGCAAGTAGTCTATGTTGTCCGTTGGCTGCTTCCAGTCTTCGGCCATCCATCCGTTTTTCGCGGAGCCATACACCACGGGAAAGTCCAGCTGGTCTTCCGTGGCGTTCAGCTCACACATCAGGTCAAACACCATTTCGTAAACCTCCTCGGGGCGGCAGCTGGGCTTGTCCACCTTGTTCACCACCACGATAGGCTTCAGCCCTATCTGCAGGGCTTTTTGCAAAACGAAACGAGTCTGTGGCATAGGTCCCTCGAAAGCGTCTACCAGCAGGATGCATCCATCGGCCATGTTGAGCACGCGCTCCACCTCTCCGCCGAAGTCGGAGTGTCCCGGAGTGTCTATGATGTTTATCTTGACACCTTTCCAGTTGATGGAAACGTTCTTGGAAAGGATGGTGATGCCACGTTCACGCTCCAGGTCGTTGGAGTCCAGCACCTCGCCGCTGTTATCCTGTCCCTCTCGGAATAGCTTGCCGGCCAGCATCATCTTGTCGACCAATGTCGTCTTGCCATGGTCGACGTGCGCTATGATAGCGATGTTTCTAATGTCTTGCATATGTTTTTACCTTAATGTGCTCCAAAAAATCGGTGCAAAATTACAAAAAAGTTTGGATAAGCTTGCGGGTTTCACGGAAAAGTTATACCTTTGCACCGCATTTTCGCAATGCGTATCAATAACCATAATCATTTTTAAACAGCTATGTATTTAGACAAGGCAAAGAAAGAAGAGATCTTTAGCAAGTACGGGAAGTCCAACACTGATACTGGTTCACCTGAGAGCCAGATAGCATTGTTCACCTACCGTATTGCTCATTTGACGGAACATGTTAAGCAGAACCGTAAAGATTATACTACGACACGTGCCCTGACACAGCTCGTAGGAAAGCGCCGTGCCTTGCTCAATTACCTTTACGACCGTGACATTGAGCGCTATCGCGCCATTATCAAGGCTCTCGGCCTGCGTAAGTAATTGGGAGGGAAAAGGAATTAACGGCCCCGCTCGTCATCTTGACGGGCGGGGCTTTCCTTTTTCTCCTTTTGTGCCGGCCTTCCAGTCTGGAGTGGGGGAGTGTCTCTTCACCCCAATTCTGTAGCACGTCGGTCACTGGCAAGGAGCAAGCATGTCTGCCTCGCGGAGTGAAAATCGCCGTGTCGGCAGCGAGTCGCTATATGAGCTACTTGAAAGGAATTGTCGGTGGCAGCACGCAAGAAAGGGGAAAGGACCTTGGGTGGTCTAATGGCTGATGGGGGATTATTCCTCCAGCATGTCCTTCCCCGTCTCGTAGCTCGTTACCATGTCTTTCAGTATGCCGACCATCTCTTGCCGGAAGTCTTCCGGTTCCAATATGGCGAGCTTCCTGCCATGCCACAGCAACTCCTGCATGAAGTCGCGGGTGGGTCTCACCCGGATGGAGAAGTCCGTGTATCCGCCATTGTTCCCATCCTTGATTTTCGTCTGGCTTTCATGGAGCGGCACCTCCGTGATGTAGTTGTTTTCGGGATAAAACGCCCTGACGACAATCTTCCTCACGGGGATTTCCTCTTGTCGCATGATGCCGAAGCACCCCTCGAAGAAGCTGTCTGGTGTCAGTCGGCTCTTGATGGCGGGCGGCAGTTGCCGCTTTTTGCAAGCGATGTCCATCGTCTCTATGCGGTTGAAGGGCAGCGTGCGTGGCGTGAACACTTGCTGGCTGTCACTCTTCGTCTCGTCCCAAAGGTTGCCGATGACATACCAACGCTGGTGGAATAGCCGGACAAAGGCGGGTAACATCGTCATGTCTTTCTCTACGCCGTACCCCGTCCTGTAGTGGAAGCGCAAGATATATCGCTTGTCTATCGCCTCCAGTATGTCGTCCAGGTAGTGGGAGTTCATGGGTGCCTCCTCCAGCATCACCTTGTTGTGATACTTCAGCATGTCACCCAGCGAGGCGATGCGCAGTGCCGAGAGCATCCACTCCGTCACGTCAGTCCCTCCATACTTGCCCCGCCAGATGTAGTAGCGGTATCCATTGGTCTTGTCACATTTTATCTCTATGCCGAAGATAGAGTCTATCTCATCCCGGTAGCGGTGGAACGTGCGGACGCTCAGCTCCGTATGGTCGGCGTTGCTGGCCGCCATCTCCCATTCGTCAACAATCTCTTGCAGCGTCATGCGCCTGCGCTCCAGCTTGCCGATGAGCCAACAATAAAACTTGGTGCGGTTGTTCATGGGGACGGATTAATGTTGGTTGAGAAATTCATGGATGACCTTGTGCCACCAGTCCCAGGAGTAGCCCACGGAGGGATGGTATACTGCCATTACCTTTGCCCTTCCGCCATTGCCCAGTCTGTAGCTACCCGTGGCGATGTGTTGTCCGTCTATCACGATGTCCTTCTCTTCTCGCCATCTCCCGTCACCGGGCAGAAAGCCCCAAAGCCTCTTGCCCCATACGATGATATATTCGGGCAGGTATTGGTCCAACACCTCATAGAAAGCCCTTTGCGCCTGAAGATATTGTTCCTGCGTACCCGCTTGTCGTGTCTCGTCCATCGCCACTTGCAGGAAGTTGAAGAACAAGAGCGACTGCCATATGCGTTGCCGCTCATTCCCGTCCGTCTCGTGTCCCACGAGGCTCCGTTCAAACTTCAGGTAGGTGCTCATCCAGCGTTCCCGCTCCGTATTGGGATTGAGATACGCCTTGATTACGTTAGTGGTGAAGGCGGCGCAGTCGCCCGCCTTGCCCGCCACACCGCAGTCGGCACACTTCTCTCCGCAGTAATGACTCTCTCCGAGAACCATCACCCGCTTGCCGAAGATGCCGCCCGCAGAATAGTCATGCCCCACGAAGGGGAGGAAAAACAGGTTGGTCATAGATTTGACGTTCTAAAGGGTGTTGAGTTGACTATAAAATAATTATCCTTAATAATACTATATTGATTGATATTCTTGTCAAGCATATTAAGTTGTAATATACGTTAACTTATCTGGATATTCATAAAACTCCGTATGATTTTAGTATCTCTTTCAGTTTCTTGCACAGTTCTTTTGCGTCGTTAGGATTTTCAAAATAATTACGAGGACATGTGCATGTATTTTCCTTTTTCTCTATTTTATTTTCAATGACTTTTAGGTTCTTTAAATGTGAACAGTAGCTTGTTGTAACATAACTATAGTTTTTGTCTTGGCGGAACTCGCTTTTTTCATCAAAGCCTTTCTCATGCCAAAAATAATCCATACAATCATGAATTTCAGTAGCTAACTTCTTGAAGTAGGGAATCTTAGATTCGCCAAAAACGACATATTGAGACTCGTCAACTTTATCCCATTGAGCAACATGTATTTCATAAAGGTTGCAAGCATATGATGTTTTCAAATAATATTTCATCTCATTAGTGTCCCGTTAAAATGGGACGAGTTAAACAATTAGTCAAAAAGTCCCGG
>OLNM01000842.1_pt1 | contig 26302 bp, 27 predicted proteins | sample 1672391 | NCBI WGS metagenome assembly OLNM01 (sample SAMEA3136680, study PRJEB25190) | human gut metagenome | reverse complement strand
TTCTTCGTAAATTCTTTTTGCGTATGTAATGACTTCGTCTTTACTTTGAATCTTTATATGGAATAATAATTCAATCTCATCTTCATTGGGTTTTACCATTGTGGGCTGGCTTTCCAATCCTTTTTCAAGGTACTCGCCACTTGTATCTAAAATGACCTGTTTTCCCTGATCTTTGATCACTTTAATAAGCTTCTGGTAAATATCTTTTCCCATGCCTCTTGGAGCACTTCCAGAGATTGTTACAACGTCACTGTCTTTTATTATTTCTGGAAATTTGTTTAGGAAATCTGCTTCTTCTTCTTTTGTGACATCACATCCGCCTTCTAAATATTCTGTTGATCCGTATCCTGGATCTAAAATATTAATACAGCTTCTTGTTTCTCCTTGAATATGTCCAAATTCATGATTGATTCCATCTGCATCGAGAAGTGATTCCAGATATTGTCCATTAAATCCGCCAACCAGACCGGTTGCCTTTGAATCAACGCCGCAGAGTTTAATAACTCTTGCGACATTTAATCCCTTTCCTCCGGCACTGTTATCTGTTTTTGCGACACGCATAACAGTACCATTTTCAATTTTTTCTGTCATATGATAAGCTTTGTCAATGGATGCATTTAATGTTACTGTAGTGATCATATCATTTCCTCCATCGCTCTGATTACAGACTCTTAAAGAATTTGACACCTGCTGCTGCATCTGCTACCAGACCATCAATATCTGTACCATCTTTGATTTCTCTCCATAAAGAGACACTTTTGGCACTTGATGAACTTTCTAACACAAATGGTTCCATGATAAATGGTCCATCATATCCAATATCTTTGATTGTTTCTGCGATTGCTTCCCAGTCAATATTTGTTTTCTTTTCACCATTTGGAATCTTTCTGTTTGCCTCTCCGATATGAATATATCCTAAATATCCTTTATCAGAAGCTGCTCTGATCGCATCTGGAATGTAATCTTCTTCAATATTCATATGGAATGTATCTAGCAGAAGTTTACAATATGGATTATTGATTTCTTCGCAGATGGCAATTCCTTCTTCTGCTGTATTGGCGATATATTGTTCAAAGCGATTTACGATTTCAAGACAAAGGACAACTTCAACTTCTTCTGCATGTTTTGCAACTTCCTTAAGTCCTCTGATCGCATTGGCTCTGCGCTCTTTTTTCATTTTGATTGCATCATCGTCTGCTCCTGGACGTGTATTCCATAATCCATAAGGAATTCCGGAGAACAATTTTGCTCCCATTTCTTTGCTTAAATCTAACATATGACATAAATGTTTGATTCCTGCTTTATGAGATTCTTCATCAGAACTTGATACATCTCTTTCTGGTCTTAGTCCTGTTCCATTGATCGTAATGGAAAGTCCTGCATCTTCAATTTCTTTTCGAAGTGCTGCTCTTCCTTCTGTTGTCAGTGGAACAAAATCTCCTGCTTTTAATTCAATCGTATCCATATTCGCTTTTTTTGTTAATTCAATAATCTGATGAATATCTAATACTGGTGTTGTTCCACTCCAATATGCTGTCTGTAATCCTACATTATTCTGCATGTTGTTCTCCTTCTTTCTGTCTGTTACTGCCTATTCTAAACTTGCATGACGGTGTGCCATATCGTCATTGCTTCCTTCTTGTTCTTTGCTCATCTCAAAGATCACTGTATCGAACACCATCAAAAGCATCTGTTCAAATAAACTTCCAAGTGGTTGTTCACTGACTTTGGATGTTGCAAATTTTGTTGCGGATTCGATCACAATATCTGGTGTCTGAATCTTTCCAAGTGTAGATTCTGGTGCCGAAGAAATAACAATTAAATCTACTCCCTGTTTCACGGCAGACTGTGCTGTCATACATACACTTCCTGTTTCTCCTGATGCTGATGCAACGATCAGAAGATCTCCTTCATGTACGGATGGTGTTGTTGTCTCTCCCACTACATATGCATCAAGTCCGATCTGCATCAGACGCATTGCAAGTGCCTTCAACATCAATCCAGAACGTCCTGTTCCATATACAAAAATACGTTTATGATCTTTGATCTTTTGAATCATTTCCTGAATCTTTTCAGGTGCGATATTTTTAGATGATCTGTCTAATTCTTTGATGATCGTATTCATTCCCATAACGTTTTCTCCTATCTGTCTTCTTCTGGATATAATAATACTTTTCCATATCCTTTTGGATTTGCAATGATCTTCTTAAACATTTCTGGTCCTTCACTTAGGTTTACCTGATGTGTTACCATTCCAAGTACATCCACTCTTCCTGAACCGATATATTCTACTGCATTAATCCATTCTTTTCCTGGATATGGAGCAGAGATCGTACACCATGAACCGATGACATTTAATTCATTTCTCATGATACGTTCAAAGTAAAATCTAGGAATTGGTACATCTGCATATGGGATTCCCATGTAAACAACTTCTCCACCTTTATGAGGTAATCCAAGAACTCTTGCTGCTGTAAATGGATTTCCTGCTGATTCGATCGCGAGATCTACTCCATTTCCATATTTACGGATCTCATCATGGAAATCAATGTCTGTAGAATTGATCAGAACATCTGCTCCGAATTTCTTAGCTGCCTGTAACTGCTGATCATCAATATCGATTGCAAATACCTTTTTGGCTCCAAAAGCTTTTGCCCATGCGATTGCCATTAATCCGATATTTCCACATCCAACTACTGCGACTTCTGATCCCATTTTGATGCTTGTCTGATAAAGCCCATGGATCGCAACGGTCGCTGGTTCTACTAAAGCTCCCTGCTCATAACTCATGCTGTCAGCCATTTTTACAAGATTGATCTCTGGTAGTTTGATATATTCTGCATAAGCTCCTGGTACATAAGCTCCGATCGTATTTAAGTTCTCACATCTGGATGGATGTCCACTCTTGCAATATTCACATTCATGACATACCATGTTCGGGCATCCTACTACACGATCTCCTGGTTTTAAATTTTCAACACCATCTCCAACCTTTACAACTTCTCCTGAAAATTCATGTCCCCATACATTTCCTGGTACATATGGTCCAAGATTTCTATATCTTGCAATATCAGAACCACAGATTCCAACTGCTTTTACCTTCACTATGACATCATCTGGTTTCTCAATCACTGGATCTGGTGCATCTTCATATCTTAAATCCTGTACATCATAAAATCTTAAAGCCTTCATCTATTTTTCCTCCTTTAATGCATCTCTTAATATCTGAATCTTTTCTGCGATGTCACCTTTGAAAACATATCCACCGGATACGAAAACATTCGCTCCTGCTTCTTTACATCGTGCAATATTGGTATTATCAATTCCACCATCTACTTCAAGATCGATCTCTCTCTCTCCGATCATGGCTCTGACATTTTTGATCTTTTCTAATAACTCTTCATGGAATCCAGGTCCTGCTTCTCCTGGATTGATCGTCATCAATAAGATCATGTCAATCTTATCCAACACATATTTTAGCGTGTCTTCATTAGTTGCTGGACTTAATACAACTCCTGCTTTTACCCCACGGCTTTTGATCTTTTCAATACAACTGTATAGTCTTGTCGTGGATTCCTGATGGATCGTGATGATATCTGCTCCTGCATCGATCACCTCATCTAATTTTCTTTCTGGTTTTTCAATCATCAAATGAACATCCAATGGAATATTGGTGATCTCTTTCAACATTTTGATATGATCTGGTCCAAATGCCATCTTCTGTACAAAATGTCCATCCATCACATCTACGTGTAATAATTCCACATTATTTTCTTCTAAAATTTTCATTTGTTGCATTAAATTTCCAATACCGGCGCCAAAAACAGATGGTGCAAGCTTCATTGTTCTCATAGCTTACCTCTTTTCTCCCTTTTACTCTATAAATTTTATGATTTTTATTTTATATTCTAAACTTCACTATCAATTAAAATCTTTCCTTTGACTGCTCCTCTTGTTTTGAACATTTCAAAACCTTCTGCAATCCTTGAAAGTGGTAATTTCTTAAAGATCAGAGATTCTTCACCTTTTAACTGACCTGTTGCGAAATAATGTGCAACACAATCCCATTCATGTCCTGGGAATGGTGCAGAATAAGATAACCATGATCCTGTCATTGTAAATTCTTTGCGGTTCATGTTCTCCCACTCATCTACTGTAAATGTTAATTCTTTTGTTGGCTTCCCAATATAACAAATTCCTGCTTTGTTTGCTGCAAGTTCATATGCCATTTTCATTGTAATGGTACTTCCTGCTGTCTCATAAATGTAGTCAAAACCTTTTCCATCTGTCATATCCATTGCTTTTTCCATGAATCCTTCTTCTAGTGTATTCACACCATCGTAAGCACCCATTTCTTTTGCTAATTTTATTCTGTCGTCGTCAATGTCAAATACAACTGTTTTTGCTGCTCCATAAATATTTGCCCATTGCATAACTAATAATCCTATGGTTCCTCCACCGAGGATCGCCACTGTTTTTCCGCCTTCATATGGCAGACATTCTAATCCATGTAATGCTACTGCTGCTGGTTCAAACAATGCTCCCTGTTCAAAAGATACGCTGTCATCAAATGGAACTACGTTTTGCTCTTTTACACAAATATATTCTGCAAAACTTCCTGCTTGTCTTGTTCCAATAAAACTGTAATCTTTACAAAGTGCATAATCACCTTTCATACAATCTTCACATTTCATACATGGAACAAGGGGAGCGCCAGCTACTCGCTGGCCCTTGCTTACTTTCGTAACGCCTTCTCCTACTTCTTCCACAATACCTGAAAATTCGTGTCCAAGAATGATCGGATAAAAATGTGCACCATCTCCATTCACTCGTGGAACATCTGATCCACAAATTCCTGAATATTTTACTTTAACCAGAACTTCTCCTGCTTTTGGTACTGGAGTCTCTACTTCTTCATATCTCAAGTCTTCTCTACCGTGTAAAACTCCTGCTTTCATCTTCTAAACACCTTATCCTTCCAAAAATCCTTTTATATTTCTGCTAATTTTTCTATTCTTCTGCTAATTCTTTTAATAAGTCCGCAACTTTCTTTCTTGTAGCTTCTTTATTGATTCCAGAGACAAGACCGAATACACTTAAATGTGGTTTTTCCAAAGGATTGCGATAGTTTGCTGTTGTAAACACTACATCCACATCTTTTTGTTTCATTGGCACTTCAGAAATCGTACCTTTCATCAGACGGATCTTTACTCCTGCGTTTTTTGCAATATCTTTAATTTCTTCCTGTGCAATTGTTGATGTTGCTACACCACTTCCACAAGCAACTAATACTTTTACTTCTTTTGCCATGATTCTTATCTCCTTTTCTATCCTAATTGCTCAGTTAAATATGCTACTGTTTCTTCATTTGAAAGTTCTTTACATTTTAGCAGTACTTCTTTGTTATTTAAGAATTCCATCATTCTTTGAAGCACTTGTAAATGTTCATTGGGATCTTTGATCGCCAGATTGAAGATCAGATCAGTTTCTATTTGTTCTGTATCATCATCTAATCTTCGAAATACCACAGGGGATTCTAATTTTAAAAGACAGATTGCGTTCTCTTTAATTCCAGATACTTTCGCATGTGGAATTGCTGTTGGGATTTCTGTCGGAAGTCCTGTTGGATAATCTTTCTCACGTTCTACACACGCTTTTCCAAAATTTTCTCCTACAACTCCAGCTTTATATAAAGCTTCTCCACACAGCAGAATCGCTTCTTCATTATTATTTGCTGTCCCCTGCATCACCAAATATTTTGTTGCCATTTTAGTTTCTCCTCTTATATCATCAAGTCTATCTATTATCCGATCATCATCATGATTCTGTGGATGAATGATACGATTAAGTTACCTGGGTTCCATCCAAAGTGAGATGCTGTTACTGTACCTGCAAAGTGTACATTTGTTACTGACATCATCTGTGTTGCTTCTGGAATAAACATATTTGCAAAGAATAATGTTAAATACATCATAAGTGTCATTCCAATTAAAGATCTTACTAAGTTACCTTTACTGCTTAATACTACCATTGGTGTCATATAACATACTTCTGCAAGTAAGCTTAATGGGAAGAATCTCATTCCTGGTACAAGGAATACTAATAATACTGTAACAGGGATCATGATTGCTGTACATGTAATACAAGCTGGATCACCAAGTCCAAGTGCAATATCCATTCCGATGTAGATATCTGCATCTTCACCAACTTTTCTATGTGCGTATTCATTTGCTGCCTGTCCTAATGGAGAAAGACCTTCCATCATGATTGATACCATTCTTGGGATCAATACCATTGCTGCTGCAACTCCCATAGCCATTGTTACGATCTCTGATGGGCTCTGTTTTGTAAGAACTCCTAAGAATACACCAGCGAAGATACCGATAACAGCTGGATCACCTAAGATTCCTAATTTTTCACCAATCTTTGTCATGTCTACATCTACTTTGTTAAGACCAGGAACCTTATCAATAATCTTATTTAATAACCAACAGATTGGGTAAGCCCATGCTACGAAACAAAGACATGTACATGTTGTTCCTTCAAGTCCGAAGAATTCCTGCCATGGTTTTGCAATCCACTGTCCGAAGAATAAAACTGCCATACCACAAGCAAATGCTACGATAAATCCGATAACTGCATTCTTTGTTAACGCATATGCTAAAGCACCAGGTACTAAGAAATGCATGAAGTTCCAAATATCTACGTTTAATACTTTTGTTACTTTTAATCTTACTAAGATCAGGTTTGCAATAATAATCGCTGGAATTACAAGTACCGCAAATGGCGTTGTCCAGGACGCTGCTCCTAATGCTGCAAATCCAATCTCTAATGTGTCATAACCAGATCCAAGTGCTTTATAATATTGCATGGCTGGTGTTACTGATGTGATCAGTAAGTTAACGGCTAATACTAATCCCTGAAATCCGATACCTACTAACAAACCAGCTTTAATTGCTCTTCCGATTTTCATTCCAAAGAAAATACCTAAGATAGCAATGACGAATGGCAATAATGTGCTTGCCCCCATGTTAATAAATCCTTGAAAGAATTTTAATACTACATCCATTTTTAACCTCCGTTTTCTAACACGTTTTTCTTTTCTTAATCCTTGAGATTTCTTTGGCCAATTTGTTCATCTCTTGTTTACATTCATATAGTATCATGCATATTGAACAAAAAACAGTGAAAGGTTTTTCTCCTTTTTGGAAATTTTTTAGTCTGGTTTAATCTATTTCTTGTATTGGAAATAAAATAGATCAGTTGAATTCATTTCCCAAAACGGGAAACAAATTCAACTGATCTGTCATTTTCTTTTTATTCAAAATTGTTGTATTCGTATTGTTCGATGATCCTTGCCATCTCAATCTCATCTTTTGCCTCATGCAACATCTTTCGATATTTCTCATCCTTTAACATATTTACCAGATTAAAGAATGCCTTTAAGTAACTTTTATGGTCGATCGCACTTAGACAACATACAAATTCGATTGGATCTAATTCCTCTACCCCAAACGGTACCGGTGTTTTTAATCGGATCAAATGCATCCCAAGACGAATGCTTCCTTCTTCGACTTTCGCATGTGGCATTGCAAAACCAGGAGATATTACAACATAAGGCCCATATTCTTCTATACTTTGGATCATAGCATCAATATATCGTTCTTCAATATAGTCTTTCTCGACAAGTTTTTCGCCTGACTTTCGAACCGCATCTTTCCAATCTTTACATTCAACATCAACTTCAATGTCTGTGACTCTCAATAAATGATGCAGCGATGGTGATATGATATTGGCATCATTTTCAACTGACTGTTTAAAATATTCCCGGATCACTGATCGAATCTCTTTCATAACATCTTTGGCTAATTCTTTTGGTGTTACCATATCTTTCACTACAGGTGTAACAAGATCAATCAGATCTTTGGCATTTAACTTCTCATCTTCCGTGCCATCCGAAATCGTTCTGCTGTTTCTCAATGTATCAATTCGATTTCCAACTCTTATATAATCCGCATCATTAAAAGCTGCTGATACAACCACGTACTCTAAAGGACATCCTTCTAGTGGAACTGTAGAAATAACAAAGTCCGCTGAATTTGGTTTTATGTTGATTGCTTCATGTACCGAAATCACATCCACAACTTTAAACTTAAAATGTCTTTTTAATTTTTCTAACAACAAGATTGATGTACCGATTCCTGCATGGCAGGCAACAATCACACGAAATGATACTTCTTTATTTCTCTTTCTTTCTATTGCTGCACATACATGGATTGCTATGTATTTTATTTCGATATCCGTTAATTTTCGATCTGTGAATTTATAGATGACTGGCAATTGATTGATCACAACTTCCAATACATCCTGATTATCTTCCAACACTTCATTGACAATATCAACTTCCTGATAATCCATTGGTGGTGCTGAGAAAATTGATTCCAGATGATTGGAAAGATTTTCAAAAAAGTCATAGTCTACATTTAGATTGATGCCTAACTCCGCAGAAATACTTGAAATATATTGTCTTGTGACCATTTGAATGACCATGGCATTTTTATTTAGATCTCCATGATTCATATATCGGATGCCATCTAAAAATCTGCTGAAATATCTGATATCATCCTGTGTGATCGCAACGTCACAATATTGTGATATATATTTTAGTATATCTAGTGCGAACAGGTAATTCTCACTGTCAATCTCTTCTTGTTCCTCCAAAAATTCTCCTGCCTGATTTCGATTGATCATAATCCGTAAAAATAATAAGATTTTTTGAAATGCACTATCGGATAAAAACTTTTTATAAATCTTCTCCTGCTCTGCCACTAATTTCTGTATGACATTTGCATCCCCTGCTTGAACACTTACATGATCTGCAATGATATTTTTTTGCTTTTCATAATTATTTAAAGTTGGCCGGAACAATTCAAAAAGGAACTTTCTCTTGTCACTTTCCAGACCATCAATTTTTAAACCTTTATTTGCATGAGAAATTACATCCAGATTACCTTCTTTTATGTATTTTTTGATATCTTTTAAATCATTGATCACCGTTGCCCGGCTCACCGTCAGACTATCTGCAATCGTTGCCAATGTGATATAGTCTGATGAATTTACAATCATTGCTGATGCAATTTTTTTACGTTCTTCTTTTGATAGTTTATAATTATAAAAATTACCTTCTACAAGCAACGGCAGTGAATCTTTAAAATTATCTGGAGCAATGATCACACCTCCTCTTTTGATTACGATCTGCGCCTTCTGGTTTTTCTCCAAAATGTCATTAATATCTTTTAAATCATTTCGAATTGTCTTTTGTGATACATCAAAATATTCTGCAAATCCTGCCACTGTAATCTCGTCTTTTTCTCTACTTAACAACTGTACAATCTTTGTACTACGCTGATTCATCCTTTATGCCTCCTGTCATAATCAGTCTTGTCAAAAGTTTATGCTAAGTAGTTTATATGACTTTTCTCTATAATTCAAGTTTAATTTATATAAATTTTTCATTATAACTTAATACATATCCCAAAAATTTTTGTGCAATTTTACTTAATTCTCTGTCTTTTCGCATTGCAAGATATGTGTTTCTTTTTAGCTTTAATTCAGGCATTTCAAGGATTTTTAACCCCTCCATCATCGGTACTCCATTCTGTGCGATCAATGCCCATCCTAATCCACAAGAAACAAAATTTTGAATTTCCTCCGATGAGGTCCTATAATGAATATCTGGCGTTATTTCTTGTTCTTTGAAAAATTTCTGAATTTCTTGATCCATTGCCGACCCTTCTGTATATGAAATTCCAGGAGCAGTCATTAAATCCTTCACATGCAATTGTTGAATTTTACACAACGGATCTTTTTCATTTACAACTAATTTGATTGGATACTCCATTAGCCGAATCAACTTAATCTCATCATCTTGCACTTCACTATCTGAACAAAATCCAAAATCTATTTTATCATTTTTTAAGTCATTGATAATGACTGCTGTTGCTGCTGAATAAGATTCTATATTTATCTTTTTATTTTCATTTTTAAAAAAGAATCCACGAATCAGATTTGGAATATAATTTGGTGACATCGGCCTTGTATATGCAAATCTAATATTCCCTGTATATCTTTTATAAATAAGATCTTGCATCTGTTCTGCTTTATGCAATGATTCAACCACTGTTATTGCATACGGCAAAAACTCTTTTCCCTCTTTCGTAAGAAATAAAACTCTTCCTTTCTTCTCAAACAAAGAAAATCCAAGTTCTTCTTCCAGTTTCTTTATTGCTTGTGTAAGGCTTGGCTGTGCAATCAACAGTTCTTTTGCCGTTTGCGTTAAATGCCCATTTTGTGCTACTTTTACGAAATATTTTAATTGTGCTAATGTCATATACCCTCCCAATTCATAGGTAAAACCTTTACTTTCTTCTTATATTCCATATTATACATTATCGTTTTCTCGATGTACAATACAAGTATCAGCTGATTTCTAAATAACTTACCCGCACATGAAAAGGAGTCTTATATGTCCGATAAAAATATTGAACTAAAAAAAGAAATCGTATACTATGCAAAACTTTTAGATGAAAAAGGATTGGTCAATACTCTAGAAGGCAATCTTTCCATCTTGGATCGTGAAACTGGAAAAATGTATATCACACCATCTGGCACAAGAAAACGCTTCCTAAACGAAGATAAAATTGCTGTTGTAAAAGATGCGGAACAAATTGAGGGAACTGTAAAAAAATCCAGTGAGATCTTATTACATGAGGCAGCCCTAAAAGCCCGCCCTGACTGCAATGCAGCGGCCCATATCCATGCCCCTTATCTAACCGCTTACGCTTATTGTGGAAAAGATATCAAATTAAAATGTTCTACAACATTTTCTCTTGTTTTTGAGGAAATTCCTTGTCTTCCTTATGGATTGCCTGGAACGATCCATATTGCCGATGGAATTGAAGATGCAATCAAAGATCATGATCTGATCTTACTTGGCAATCATGGCTGCATCGCTGTCGGAAAAACACTAGAAGATGCGGTAAAGATCGTAGAAGCCGCAGAAGAGGTGTTAAAAATCTATCATTTAACAAAAGAAATCGGTCCTGTTCACAATATTTCTGATGATGATTTAGAAGAATTATATAATAATCATCCAGGAAGCCGCAAAAACCGTTATGGAAAGTAAGAAGGAGGAATAAATTATGAAAGCTGCTTTAATGTATGGTCCCAATGATATCAGAATCGAAGAAATTGAAAAACCTAAATGCCCTGAAGGTGGATTTGTCCTGAAAGTCATGGCAGTTGGTCTGTGTGGATCTGATATTCGTAACCTGACAACTGATTCTAAATCTGGTAAATACCCTCATATTTATGGTCATGAAATTACTGGTATCATCGATGAGATTTCTCCTTCCTGTACAGAATATAAAGTTGGTGACCGTCTGTATATTTATCCTGCTGATCATTGTATGCAATGTGAACCATGTAGAACCGGTCATAGTGAAATGTGTGAAAATCTTGGAAATAATCTAGATCGTCCTGGTGGATTTGCACAATATTATACTGTTCTCCCACGACAGATTGCCCGTGATGTTATCTACCGCATTCCAGACGGAATCAGCTATGACCGTGCTTCTCTTGGTGAACCTTTATCATCTGTCTATGCCTGTCAGGAAAATATTGAGATTGGATTCGGCGATACGATCGTTATCATTGGCGCTGGTCCTATTGGATGTTTCCACGCAAAACTAGCAAAATTACGTGGCGCTAAAAAAGTCATTATGGTTGAGATCAATGACAAACGTCTGGAAACTGCAAAACAGTTTGGAGTTGACCATACGATCAATAGTTTAAATGAAGATCCTATTGGAGCAGTCAAAAAATTAACAAATGGAAAAGGTGCTGATAAAGTCATTTCCGCAAATCCTTCCACACAAGCACAAGCACAAGCAATCTTCATGGCTAAAAGAACAGGTATTGTTGTCTTCTTCGGCGGTGTTGCCAAAGGTGCTTTGACTGAGCTTGATACGAACTATATCCATTATAATGGTCTTTGGATTTATGGACATTATGGTTCTAATAGTATGCAGGTGCAAAAATCTTTTGAACTTGCAATTTCTGATGAATTCGAAGCTGAGAAATTTATTACTCATATTCTACCACTTAGTGAAATTAATAAAGGGATTGCCCTTACTAAATCTGGGGAAGCTATAAAAGTTGTATTACATCCAAATGATTAATAATTTAATCTCGTCCATATATGAAAAAGGTATCGAATCTAAGACTTTCTAGATTCGATACCTTTTTATTTCTTTATCCCAGATACCCAAGCTCCTTAGATATCTGCCCCGAAGTCCTATTCAGTTCATCCAGTACAAATTCCTTCTTCTTATCATCCACGCGAAATACCGGAATACTTGCACTGACCGCTGCCACAATCTTGCCTGTGTAATTCCTTACAGGCACTGCCATACAATACATCCCAATCCAATATTCTTCGTCATTAACTCCGTATCCCTGTTTCTTCACTTTCTCTGCTTCATGGATCAACTCACTGACAGTTAAGATCGTATGGGGTGTGTATGCTGGAAGTTCTTCTTTTCCTTCAAATAATTTATAGATCTCTTCCTCGCTCATTTCGCTGATCATGACTTTTCCAAGTGCTGTCGCATGAATGGATTCGTATTCTCCTGGACTTACACTGTTGTTCATTCCATTGCTTGTGTATTCCATCTTGGAGATAATGATCGTTTCTTTTCCTTTGATCGTTCCATAATCGATCGTTTCATTTAATTTCTTTCCAAGTTCTAATAAATGTATGCGGTCAATATTAAATAACTGATTCTGTGCTGGAACTGACAGCCCTACTTTATATAATTCCCAACCAAGACGATATCTGTTTGTTTCTTCACTCTTTTCAATATAACCATAATACTGCAGCGTATCTAATAAACGATGGACTGTACTCTTTCCGATTCCTAGTGCATCGCTTAATTCACTGACTCCTGCTCCAAGATTCCCTGTATTCTTTGCAAGATGATTTAACAATTCCAGTGCTTTCATTACTGTCTGCACTGGATATTTTGGTTCCTGTGCCATGACTTTCCTCCCGTTTATCTGTTTTTATATCCTCTTTCGATCACTATCATTATATCAAACCCCGTCTTCACTATGCAAAATATTTTTCTTCTATCTCGAACTTTTTTCTAAATTTTGAAACACTTCATATATAATCGAAAAAAGAGACGGTATTTTGACTAAATCCGTCTCTTAATCTTTTCTCTTTCTTCTATATATATATTGATCTAAGATCTTATGCACGATGTTTCAAGTCTTTAAAAGATTCTTCCTGTGGTCCTCTCTGGTCTTTCTTCGCAATATATAAACTTCCTGTTCCTGTTGCGCAAAGAATTGGTGGTTCACATGCTGTTGCAGCTGTATGCTCGATTCCTTCCATATCCGCATCTGTACGATCAAGCATTGTTGCTACCTTCCATGCTTCAAACTTGCATTTGTAAGACTGGTTTCCTACTTCTTCGATCCATCCTACATATTCCATAAAGTCGCCTACATAGACTGGTGCTGTAAATTCGATTTTCTCATATCCTAAGAACAAACTAATATCTCCGTCTGCATATACCATCAGTTCTGTTCCTACATCGCCCCACTGAACAACGATTCTTGCTCCATTAACGAGTCCACCTACATAGTGAGCATCTTTCTCACTCATCATCATGTGATGTACAACTTTCTTTCCGATCATAGCTCTTACCTCCATTTTCTGTGTTCTATTATTCAGAATCATTTTCTAAATGTTACTTTGTACTGTGATGGTAACATTGGATTGTATTTTTGTCAATACATTTTTGCATTTTTTCTATTATTTATTATCTCTTTCTATTATATAGAAAATTTAATTGCTATTTTTCTAATGAATCATGAAATACCTTCCCCTAACTGGAGAGTTATTTCTGTCTATTTTTTATAAGTAATGCACAATTTTTCTGCAAGTTATTAAACATATTGTCTAAATATCGTTGTTTTTTTGTCAATCTTTTTCCAATTATTGTATTTATAAACAATCTGTTACGTGTAAACTTTTTTCTTTTTCTTGATATTTTTTCTCATTTTTAGAAAATAAGCTCTTTACATTCCATCTCATGTATCCCTTAAAATACAATCATAGTCATTCGTGGAGAAAAATAAAGAAAGGAGTTTCATATGAGTGTAGTTATGGCAAATGCACTTGGCACTGGAATTTTCTGCGGACTCTGGCAAGGTATCGGTTCAGTACTTGGACTTGCTACCTGGATGGGATTCGTCGGCTGTACTTCTTATTTCTCAGCCGGATGTGGAAAAACCGGTTTTATTAAATCCATGTGCAGTAACTATGTTGGTCTTCTCTGGGGTATGTGTATTATCATGTCAGGAAATATCAACAGTGGCATTTTGTTTGGTGCGATCGTAACTGGAGCTTTCTCCTGGCTGATCTGCTATCAATCAAAGATCGATCTATTATCCTTAGTTCCTAACACTTTCATGGGCGGTTTTTCTGCTTTTGCCAGTGGCGGAGATTGGAAAATGCTTTGCATCTGCCTTGTCTTAGGAAATATTCTCGGTGTATGCTGCGATTATTCTGGAAGATTTCTGGCAGCAAAATTTGGTAAAGATAATTAATCAAGAAATAAGAGTGAAACAAATTTTCAAAGGAGCGTGAAATAAAGATGAGTAAAGTAATTAAAAAAGCTTACGCAGAAGAAATGAAACAGGGCTACAATTTAAGAACAGCCATGGAAGAAGCATCCAGATGTCTTCTCTGCCATGATGCCCCTTGCAGCAAGAGCTGCCCAGCAAAAACGGATCCAGCAAAATTCATCCGTTCCCTGCGTTTTAGAAATATTAAAGGTGCTGCTGAAACAATCCGTGAAAACAATCCATTAGCTGGTTGTTGCGCAGAAGTCTGTCCTTATGGTCAGCTGTGTGAACAGGCTTGCAGCCGTACTGGAATTGATAAACCAATCGAAATCGGAAAGCTTCAGAAATTCTTAGTTGAAATGGAAAAACGCGAGGGTATGGAATTCCTTCATGTAGAAGAAAAACGTGATGGAAAGATCGCTTGTGTTGGAGCCGGTCCTGCTTCTTTAGCTTGTGCAAGAGAGTTAGCATTATTTGGATATGATGTAACAATCTATGAAGCAAATGAAAAAGCTGGTGGTGTTTTAACATACGGAATCATTCCTTCCAGATTACCTCAGGAAGTTGTTGATTTCGATATTGCAACAATCGAAAAACTTGGTGTAACATTTAAGTTTAATGAAACGATCGATGCTGCACGCTTAGAAGAATTAAAAGCTGAGTATGATGCAGTCTTCGTTGGAACAGGATTATGGAAATCTAAAGTCATTGATATCCCAGGAAAAGATCTTGATGGTGTTGTAAGTGCGATCGATTTCTTAAAAGATGCCCGCTTAAATAAAGAAAACATGACTCTTGGAGATACTGTTTTAGTGATCGGTGGTGGTGACGTTGCCATGGACTGTGTAACAACAGCAAAACAGCTGGGTGCAAAAGCTACAATCGTATATAGAAGAACAATTGAAGAAGCACCTGCTGATATTGATGAAGTTATGGCTGTACAGAGCATGGGAATTCCTATCATTCAGGAATTTGCACCAGGTGAGATCATCGGTAGTGAAGGTCATGTAACTGCAATGAAATTTAATGGACGTGACAATGAATCCGAACTTACCATGAAAGCTGATCAGGTTGTATTTGCTATTGGACAGGCTGCTTGTGACACTACAAAAGATATCAAAGCTGGCGGAAAAGTATTTACTGGTGGAGATATGGTAAATGGTGGAAAGACTGTTGTACAGGCTGTTGCTGAAGGTAAAGATGCTGCTGCTATGATCGCTGCATATCTGAACAAATAGAAAGGAGGCATTGATTATGTCATTAAAGAAAGATTTATCTATTGATTTTTTAGGAGTTAAATGTGAAAACCCATTCTTCCTGTCTTCTTCTCCAGTAGGAAGTAACTATGAAATGTGTGCAAAAGCCCTTGAAGCCGGATGGGGTGGAATTTATTATAAAACAATTGGTATCTTTATCCCAGACGAGTGTTCTCCTCGTTTTGATATCACTACAAAAGAAGGAACTCCTTGGGTTGGTTTCAAGAATATGGAGCAGATTTCTGACAAGCCATTAGAAGTAAACTTAGAATATATGCGCCGCTTAAAACAGGATTATCCAAACAAAGTCATCGTTGCAAGTATCATGGGAAGTAATGATGAAGAATGGACAACACTTGCAAAAGCTGTTACAGAAGCTGGTGTTGATATGATCGAGTGTAACTTCTCTTGTCCTCAGATGACATCTCATGCCATGGGATCTGACGTTGGACAGAATCCAGAGTTAGTAAAACATTATTGTGAAGTTGTTACAGCTGCTACACATCTTCCTGTCATCGCTAAAATGACTCCAAACATTGGAAATATGGAAATTCCTGCGATCGCTTCTATGGAAGGTGGTGCTGCTGGTATCGCTGCCATCAATACAGTGAAAGCAATCACAAATATTGATATTGAAAACATCACTGCTATGCCTGTTGTAAACGGTAAATCTTCTATTTCCGGATACTCAGGAGCTGCAGTTAAACCTATTGCTCTTCGTTTCATTACACAGATGAAACAGCATCCAGATCTAGTTAATGTGCCTATCACTGGTGTTGGTGGAATCGAAACTTGGAGAGATGCCTTAGAGTTTATCCTTGTTGGTGCTTCTAACCTTCAGGTAACTACGGCAGTTATGCAGTATGGATACCGCATCGTTGAAGACATGATCAGCGGATTATCTCATTATATGGAAGATAATGGTATTGAAAAACTTTCTGATCTGGTAGGTCTTGCCCTTCCTAATATTGTTCCTGCCGAAGATCTTGATCGAAGTTTCAAACTGCTTCCTAAATTTGATGAAGATGCTTGTGCTGGATGTGGTAGATGCTATGTATCATGCTTTGATGGTGGACATCAGGCAATTGACTGGGATGAGGAAGCTCGTCGTCCAAGATTAAATACAGATAAATGTGTCGGATGTCATCTATGCCTGAATGTCTGTCCTGTTATGGATTGTATCACTCCTGGTGAGATCGTTATTAAACCTGGACGTGAAGAACACGAAATCAAAATCAAAACTAAGTACGAATAAGAAATATCACATCAATAAGGAGGTCTTAGTAATATGAAAGAATTCGATTTGATCATTAAAAACGGAACCGTCGTAACCTCTACCGAAAGTTTTTTATGCGATGTTGCAGTGAAAGACGGAAAGATCGCTGCCATGGCACAAAATATTGAAGCAGATGCGAAAGAAATTTATGATGCCGCTGGTAAATTAGTTCTTCCTGGTGCTTTAGATGCACATACACATATGGCTATGCCATTTGGTGGAACTGTTTCCGCTGACAGTTACATGGCAGGTACTCGTGCTGCTGCCTGTGGTGGTGTCACAACGATTTTCGACTATCCTGTACAGCACAAAGGAGAAACGATCCGCGGATTAGTTAACTCCAAGAAAGAAGTTTTAGAGAAAGAAGCCTGCGTAGACTATGCAATGCACTGCTGCATCACTGATCTAAATGAAGGTGAGATCCTTGAAGAAATGGAAAAGGCTGTTGCTGAAGGTATCACAAGTTTCAAATGCTTCCTTGTTTACAAAAAAGAAGGAATGATGGTAGATGACGGAATGCTTGCAAGACTGATGCTTCGTGCAAAAGAACTTGGAGCGATGATCAATATCCACGCTGAAAACCCTGATCTGATTGATTATTATACAGAGAAATTCTTAAGTGAAGGTAAAACAAGCGCTTGGTATCATTACATGAGCCGTCCTGAATTCGTAGAAGCTGAGGCCGACAAACGTGCTGTTCACTGGGCTAAGCATTTAGATGCTCCTTTATATCTGGTTCATATGGCAGATAAGGAAGGTCTGGAAGCTTGTATCGAAGCCAAAGAAGAAGGTGCTGACGTATTCGTTGAAACATGTCCACAGTATCTGGAATTTACATGTGACGTATACAAACGTGAAGATGGAAGAAACTTCGTCTGCTCTCCTCCTATGAAAGGACAGGAAAGTCAGGATGCTTTATGGAAAGCAATTAAGAATGGAATGATCGATACAGTTGCTACTGACCACTGCCCATTCCAGAGTTATGAAAAAGACTGGGGTAAAGATGACTTTACAAAGATTCCTAACGGATGCCCTGGTGTAGAAAACTTATATCCATATATGCTGGATGCCGCAAATAGCGGAAAGATCACTTTTGAGAGAGCTGTTGAATTATGCTCTACAAACGTAGCCAAGATCTTTGGATGCGACAACAAAGGATCTATCAGTGTAGGTAAAGATGCTGACATCGTTATCTACGACAAAGACAAAGACTTCACGATCAGCGTTGATAATATGCACTCTGATCTGGATCATACAATCTGGGAAGGAAAACAGTTACACGGTTATCCAATCCGTACTTACCTTCGTGGAAATGTTGTATATGACAATGGAGACTTTGTCGGAACACCTGGACTCGGTGAATATGTAAAACGAAGCCCAAGAAAACACTAAACCCTATAATACAAACACTTAACATAATTTTATAAAATCAGAGGATTCTTATGAAGAGAAAGAAATTACGACTTACGCCGAAACAAGCTGAACACATGCTCTTTAATGTTCTGGAGATTGGCAGCAGAATGCTCGTCTCCGGAGCTGAGGTCCAACGCGTTGAAAATTCGATCTATCGTATGTGTACCGCATACGGATCGGAAACGACCGAAGTCTTCTGCATGACTTACATGATCGTTGTTACAATTTCCTCCAAGCAATTTGGCACGATCACCTTGTCGAGACGGATTCATAACCTTTCCCTGAATCTATATGAATTACTCTATTTAAATGCTTTATCCAGAAGGATGTGTTCCACTCTTCCGGATATGAAAACGGTTGATCAAAAAATCCGGCAGATCAAAGCGCTGCCAAAGTATGGTCCAATACCCTCCATGCTCATATATGCTTTGATCTCCTCTTCTTTTACAATATTTTTTGGAGGCAGCCTTCCTGATGCCGCGGTTTCCGGTCTGATCGGAATCGGTATACGGTGTGTCGAACTTCTCCTTCAACCGCTGCCTCTAAACCGTTTTCTTCTGGTTGTATTGTTATCAACAGTATCGGGCTGTATGGCCGCATCCTGTGTTTATACAAACGCAATGTTTTCTCTGGATAAAATAAGCATTGGAAATATCATGATCTTAATCCCTGGACTGATGTTTACCAATTGTATCAGGGAAATGATCTCAGAAAACATGTTATCCGGCTTAACAAGGCTTTTGGAAGCACTATTTATTTCTTCTTCCATCGCCATTGGTTTTGCCATTGCTTATTATCTGCTGTAAAAGGAGGCTTATACCGTGAATCCATATATACAGGTCGTTGCTGCATTTTTTGGATCTCTTGGGTTTGCGCTTTTGTTTAATCTGCGCGGACGATGGCTGTTCTTCACAGCCTTAGGCGGAGGCCTCTCCTGGTGTATATATCTGATCAGTGGATCCTTTATATCTCACTATGAACGGCAATATTTTGCAGCAGCTTTTTTCCTCGGAATCTATTCCGAACTTATGGCACGTAAAACGAAATCACCTTCCACTCTTTATCTGGTAGTAGGCATGATCCCATTGATTCCAGGAGCCGCGCTTTATTATATGATGCGAAATGCCATTCAGACGAATTTTAAAATGTTTGCTGAACGTGGCTTAGAAGCAGTTATTACAGGTGGAGCGATCGCATCTGGTATCATTACCGCTATGGTATGTTGGAACGTGATCAAATTAAATTTATTAAAAAAGTAAATCAATCTTTAGGAGGTAACTATTATGTACGAATGCAGTTTAGAACGAATGACAGACAAGATCAAAACAATGAGTCAGTTCGGAGATGCCGGACACGGCGGAATCACTCGTTATTCCCTTTCTCCAGAAGCACTGCAGGCAAGAGGTGAGTTTGTACGCCGCATGGAAGCGATCGGAGCTACAATTAAATTTGATGATATGGCGAACTTATATGCAACACTTCCTGGAAGTGAACCAGATCTTCCTGGAATCGTAATGGCTTCTCACTGTGATTCCGTAAAGAACGGTGGAAATTATGACGGAATCTTAGGTGTTATGGGAGCTATGGAAGTTCTTGAAACAGTTGCTGACCAGAACATCCCTCATAAACATAATTTAACAGCTATGATCTGGACAAATGAAGAAGGATCCTTATATCCACCAGCAATGATGTCTTCCGGTGTTATCTGCTATGACTATCTTCCAGAAGATATCCGTGTAAACTTCAAACATGAAGATATGTTAAAATCTACTTCTGTTCTTGATGCTACAAAGACATTCGGTGCTGCCCTTGATGCCTCTGGATACAAAGGTGACAAAGCAAACCGTTTAAATAACAAAGATTACAAAGCAATGTTCGAATTACATATCGAACAGGGACCTATCCTTGAAGCAGCTGGAAATGACATTGGTGTTGTTACTTGCGTTCTTGGAATGGTTAACTACACGATCAAAGTTTATGGACAGTCTGACCATGCAGGAACAACTCCTATGAAATATCGTCAGGATGCTTTATATGGAGCTTCTAAAGTTCTTCAGTACCTGCACGATGAATTAGACAAATTAGATCCAGAACTTGTTTATACAACAGGTGAGATCTTCTGTCATCCAAACGTACATACAGTAATTCCTGATTATGTAGAATTCTCATTAGATGCACGTCATGAAAAACCAGAAGTGATCGAACAGGTTGTCAAAGTAATTGAAAATATTCCTAAAGAAGTCGTAAAATGCAAGACTGATTATGAAATTGCATGGACACGTGATACTGTTTACTATGACAAAGAACTTGTTTCTTATGTTCAGGAATCTGTTAATGAACTTGGATATTCTAACCAGAAGATCAACTCCGGTGCTGGACATGATGCTCAGTTCGCAGCTTATATGCTTCCTACAACAATGGTATTCGTACCATCCAAAGACGGACATTCTCACTGTGAACCTGAATATACATCTCCAGAACAATGCACACAGGGTGCTTCCGTATTATTAAATGCAGTATTGAAATGTGATGCAAAATAAATAACATTTCGCTAACAATATCTTCCTCATATAAGTCAAAAATAAGAGATATATCTTCTAGGATATATCTCTTATTCTTCTGTGTATCTTATACAATTTCTATAAGAATTGTCTTTTTATTTTTATGCATTTTGAATAAAACCATCTATGCTTTATCTATCTTTTATGATATAATAAGAAGATAGGTAATATTTATTTTATGATTCGCATTCTTATTGCTTATGAATCGGAGGTAATCTTTATGTCAGCTAAAAAGGCGCGCTACTGTATCGGCGAATTATCGACCCTCTGTAATATACCCCAGAAGACTTTACGCTATTACGATGAGATCGGATTATTCACACCCGACTATCGAGATGACAGTACGCACTACCGTTACTATTCAAAACCACAGATCGTCAATCTGATGATCATTAAAACCTTAAAACAAATGGGATTTCCATTAAAAGATATCCGGCAGATCATATCAGAGAACGATGCACAGTCCCTGGAAGCGAATATCAATTCGCACCTTGAGACGATGCGGGATGATATCATGAAGCGGATTGATCAGTATACTGAATGCTGCTATCTGCTCCAGAAGATTCAAAATGGAGTTGATATTCTTGAAGCATCCTCTTCTATTCCTTCCGAAGACCTTGAAATCTCTATTGAACATATTCCTAAGATCAGTTTAATGTATGATCGTTCTGAGATGGAAGGATATGATTACTCTGAGATGTCCTTAGACCGATGGATTTCCATTCTTCGGAAAGCAGAGCATTCCAAACATAAGATCATGGGACCTGTTTATGTGACATTTTATGAAGATAATATCATGAACAAGTTCCTCTCAGCAAACTCCATGGTCGAATTTGCTGTCCATATCGAGAATACTTCTTCTACCGATGATATTCGTGATTTCGGGGATTTTGATGCCGTAACCATGATTCATATCGGTAACTATGAGGATATCCCGACTTCTTATATCCAGATGATGAAATGGATCCGCCAGAATGGCTACACTGTTACAGGACCAGCAACAGAAGAATTCATCCTTTCCCCTCTGGATGTCAATGATGAAACACGCAGGGTGACCAAGATCATTATCCCTGTCGAGAAAGAGAGTTAATAAATTAATACTGTGTTATACAAAATAAGAATGCAACTCCAAAAAGGCTGTAAACTTCTTTGCTTACCCCAAAGAATTTACAGCCTTTTTGCCAGGTTTATTATTTATTAATACTATGAATGAGCTTTATAAGATTTAATATTCATACCAGAACTGTACAACAGTTGATAATGGTGGATCTTCCAGAACATCGATAGAACTTGGATATGGAGGGTCTGTTGGTACTTCAATGATCTTAAAAGAACGAACTTCGATCAGTACTTTATTTCCTTCCTGTTTTCTGATTCCAGCGATATATTCCATATAATCTCCGGCAAAACATGGTGTGTAAAGACGAACTTTTTTAACTTCTACACATCTGCCTGTATTTCCAAATGTTTTTGCCATTAAGCGTTTTGCTGCATCTTCCATCAGTGTGATACTTCTGGCACCATTTACAACTCCACCACCGTAAAATACGTCACGGTCTGACATTCTATAACGAAAAGTGATTGTATCTTTCATCATTCTTTCTCCTTTCAATCTGTCTTATGTACTTTATTCATCTTCTGGAAAATCATCCAGATGACGCCATGGATCAATAACTGCTCCATCTGGCTGTTCTCCACGTTGTAAATGTTTCTTAACAACCAGTCTTACATTACCTTCTGTACATAATACAGGCTCATCAAACCATACCATATCTCCTGGTTTGCAGTCTTCTTTCCCAGCTCTGTATGCTGGTGTAGCCAGCTTAAATACTTCAATCCTACAGTCTCTTGATGTATTTCCGATATGTGTTAAAGTAGCTTTGTACTCCATCATATCTCCTACATACACATCCTGATAAATCTTTACATCTTCATATCCAAGACAGAGAGATTCATCTCCATCTACCAAGATCATTTCTTCTGTTTCAACATCTCCGATAAAGTCAAATTGACGTCCAACTGGTACGATTCCATCTGGATTATTTGCATCCGCTGTCGTCATATTGTAACTTAAATAAGATACTTTTCTCATGTTGCTCCTCCTTATGAAATAAAAGTAATTAAATTACGCCTTCTTCTTTTAACTGTGCTTCTTCTTCTTCGGTTAACCCAAAGATCTCTCTGTTATGCTCTCCTAGAAGTGGGGAAGGCGTTTCTACAACTCCTGGAGTTTCTGACATCTTCGTAACACATCCCTGGAAATAAAGATCTCCTGCCGTAGGATGTTCGCAGTGAACCATCATCTCTCTTGCCTGTGTATGTGGATGTTCGATTGCTTCTTTTACATCTAATACCGGTCCACATGGAATTCCTGCTTCATCCATGATAGCTTCAATCTCTTTCTTTGTATGTTCCATACACCATCCACGGATCAGTTCCTGCAGTTCTGGCAGGTAATTCTTACACCTTAGATCATTGGTTTCGTATCTTGGATCACTAAGCAGCTCTTCATGTCCGATCGTATGACAGAATGTATCAAATAATCTATCATTTCCTACCCCGAGTGCTGTAAATCCGTCCTTGCAAGGGAAAATATCAAATGGAGCAATGGATGGGTCTACGTTTCCATTTCTCTGTGATATCTCCCCTGCCATTGTATAATTCACTAAGGCATTTTCAAGAAGACTGAATATTGTATCAAACATAGATACATCAACCTGCTGCCCTTCTCCGGTCATATCACGATGATGAAGGGCTGCCAATACACCAACTGTTAAATAAATCCCTGATACATGGTCTGCGACAGATGGACCAACTTTGACTGGATCTGTATCTTTAAAACCAGTCAGATTCACCATTCCGCCCATTGCCTGCGCCACGATATCATAGCAGGCTCTGTGTGTTAATGGCCCATACTGTCCAAATCCGGAACAGGATGCATAGATAATGGATGGATTGATCTTCTTTACCGTCTCATAATCAATCCCCAGCTTCTTTGTAACCCCGCCACGATAATTCTCTACAAGAATATCTGCATCCTTTACCAGATCATAAAACATCTGCTTTCCTTTTTCAGATTTCAGGTTTAATGTTGCACCCTTTTTATTTCTGTTTACATAACAGTAAAATCCGCTCTCTCCGCTCTTTTCATCAATTGGACCCCATGTTCTGCACTGATCTCCGTGTAGAGGCTCGATTTTTAATACGTCCGCTCCATAATCAGCTAACATCATCGTGCAAAACGGTCCACTTAAAGCTGAAGTAAGATCAACTACCTTAATTCCTTCCAACGCTTTTTTCATTTCGACACCTCCTATTTGTTCTTATTTACGAAACATATTTCCGCTGATGACAAGTTTCTGAATTTCATTTGTTCCTTCGTAGATCTGTGTGATCTTAGCATCACGCAGCATTCTTTCTACATGATATTCTTTCATATATCCATTTCCACCTAGCATCTGTACAGCTTCTGTGGCTACATGCATTGCTGCATCTGTACAAACCATCTTCGCTTTAGCCGCTGGTACACTGTAGCTTCTGCCTTCCTGCTTATCTGTTGCTGCTTTGTATAACATATACTGAGCCATCTCGATCTCTGTCTCTAACTCAGCCATCTTAAATGCTAAATACTGATTCTTGTATAATGGTTTTCCGAACTGTTCTCTCTCTTTTAAATAATTAAATGCGATGTCGTAAGCTCCCTTGGCGATTCCAAGTCCCTGAGCTGCAACACCAATACGTCCTCCATCCAGGTCTTTCATTGCAACAGCAAATCCTTTTCCTTCTTCTCCGAGCATGTTCTCTTTTGGAACTCTTACATTATCAAAGATGACCTCAGATACCTGTGCACATCTGATTCCACACTTATCTTCGATCTTACCAATGGATACACCCTCCCATTCACGTTCTACGATGAATGCTGTTAATCCTTTTGTCTTTAATTCTGGATTCGTAAGAGCAACTACCATATAGTAATCTGCTAATGGTCCATTTGTAATGAAGCATTTTAATCCATTCAGGATATATTCTTTTCCATTCCAGATCGCTGTTGTTTTACATCCTGCTGCATCAGAACCTGCATCTGGTTCTGTTAAACAAAATGATCCCATTTTCTTTCCAGACAGAACTTCTGGCAGATATTTTTTCTTCTGTTCTTCATTTCCATCATTGATCAGAGCACCAGAATATAATGAAGTACATACAGAATAAGCAATTCCTACAGATGAATTGATCTTGGAGATTTCTTCTAATGCTAATACATAGGATAAATAATCTCCTCCCTGACCACCATATTCTTTTGGAAATGGAAGCCCGACAAATCCCATTTCTCCCATTTTCTTATATGCTTCTTCTGGGAAACGTCCTGCTGCATCATCTTCAAGAACTGTTTCCTGTAATACAGTCTGAGCAAACTGTCTTGCGCTCTGCTGAACTGCCTTCTGCTGTGGAGTTAATTCAAAATTCATAGTTTCATCCTTTCTGCATATTGCACATTTTATTTTCTACCTCGTATATTTGTAGTGTAGTCTATCCTTTCAGTGCAGAGTCAAGCAGTATTCTCGACATTTTTTATGCAGATTGTACAAAAAAAAGACCAACTTTCCACTTACTGGATAGTTGATCTTTTTTCTCATTTAGCTATATTTGTCTTTTCGGACTCTATTTTTTCACATATTTTGATGTAACTTTCAGTCGTGCCATAGCACGTGACAATGCTGCCTGTGTATGATAGTACTGCAAACGGCTTTGTTTCTGTTTGAGTCGTTCTTCTGCTCTTGTTTTGGCTTCTCTTGCACGGATGATGTCGATGTCTTCTGGGCGTTCCACCGTATCTACCACGATGACTACGAAATCTCTGGTGACATCCGCGAATCCTTCACCAACAACACAAACTTTCCATTCCCCATCAACTTTAAAACGAAGCTCTCCTGCAACAACGGCTGTTACTGTATCTTCATGATTTGCTAATACACCGTAAAGTCCGTCCACTGCTGGAAATATGACGTGTTCACAAGCTCCGCTGTAGAACTTTTTGTCACTGGCAATAATCTCAAAATAAAAGGTTTCTGCCATTTACATCACCTCTTTTGCCTTTTCCTTTA
>OLNM01000831.1_pt1 | contig 26489 bp, 19 predicted proteins | sample 1672391 | NCBI WGS metagenome assembly OLNM01 (sample SAMEA3136680, study PRJEB25190) | human gut metagenome | reverse complement strand
GCAACCGAATTCGGGTGAAATCTCCCGCAAAGTGGGGCGTACAGATTGCGGGAATGATTTTTCAAACACGCTCTAGCACCGCCTCAAAAATATTCTTTATCACAGGTGCCGCAATGGTTCCTCCGTAATACACGCCCTGCGGGTCATGTATAATGCAAAGCCCCAGGATCTGTGGATCTTCCACAGGCATAAAACCAAGAAAGGAAGAAATATACCGGTTGGCACTTCTTGGCAAAGTCTGGGAAGTAGCCGTCTTGCCCCCTACTGTGCATCCCTCGATCCGGGCATTTCTTCCGGAACCTTCTGACACTACTTTCTCCAGAATTCCTCTTACTGTCTCTGATGTTTTTTCCGAAATAATCCCCGTTTCCACCGGATATTCCAGCTTTCTTCCGTTGGTGCCATCTGAGCTCAGAACGGATACCCCAAAATGAGGTGTGATCCGCCTCCCCCCATTGATCAGAGAACTGACTGTGGTCGCCAGCTGAATTGGCGTAATCTGAAAAGACTGGCCAAAAGCAACTGTTGCCAGCTCCACATTCCCCATATTTTCCATTTTATGCATGATCGTTCCAGCCTCTCCCGGCAGATCTACACCTGTCTTCTTCAAAAGTCCAAACTCCTTGAAATAATGATAATAGTTTTCCACCCCAAGTCTCAGACCCACTTCAATAAAAACCGGATTGCAGGAATTCTGGGCACCTTCCACAAAGCTCTGAGAACCGTGTCCTGTTCTCCTTGCACAGTGAATCCGCCTGTCATCCACCAGCTTATACCCCGGACAGAAAAATCTGTCATTTACGGAAACCACGCCAGCCTCCAGACCTGCAGACATGGTAATGATCTTAAAGGTAGAACCGGGCTCATATGTATCGTTCAGGCAGGGATTTCTCCACATCTGGTTCAGAAGATCCTGTTTTTCCTGTTCATTCAGTCCTGAAGTATCCACGTCCGCATTCAATGTAAAAGGATCGTTCAGGTCAAATTCCGGCACATTAACACATACATAAATTTCTCCGTTCTGCGGATTCATAAGAAGTATGGAAACACGCGCAGCCTGTTTTTCTTCCATTACTTTCAGGGCCGCCTGCTGCGCATACTGCTGCAGATCCACATCCAGACTGATTTTCAGATTTTCCCCTGCCACCGGATCTTCCCTGCTTTCTCCGATCTGGTCGATTTCCACGCCTCTGGCATCTGTTGTGGTCAGGATTTTTCCCGCCTGTCCCTTTAAAATTTCCTCATATTTCACTTCCAGGCCAATTATCCCCTGATTGTCACCGCCTGTAAATCCCAGAACCTTGGAAGCCAGAGATCCGTAAGGATAATACCGCTTATAATCCTCATCCACTTTCACACCATCCAGTTCATACCCACGTATCACATCTCCCACAGATTTTTCCACATTTGTCTTAATTCGTTCAATTGAAGATATTTTTTCAACTTTTTTACGCACTGTGTCAGTATCTATTTCCAACTCTTTTGACAAGACCTCAATAACCTTCTGTGGTTCCTTAATCTGACTGTGAATAACGGAAATAGTACATACAGTTTTATTATCTGCCAGAATCCTCCCTTTTGCATCCAGTATCTGTCCTCTTGCAGCCTTAATGACTCGTTCTCTTTCATGAAGTTCTTCTGCTTTCTGGTAATAGTAATCCGACCGAACCCCCATTAGGTAAACAAGCCTTCCCACAAGTCCCAGAAGCATAAGTGCACATATAAGAAAAACCATCCATATTTTTTTCCTGTGAAAGGTCATAGTTTTTTTCATAAAAAAATCCCCATCTGAAATCATCATAACTAATATATGATAATTTCAGATGGAGGTATGTGTTGTATTATGGTGAACAGTCTGTTTTTTTATTTCCTGCCAATACTATGCCACCTATGGACAGTATTTCTAATCCAGTCCGGCTTCCTCGTTAGTCAGGCCTTCACTCTCCATATTGTTATCCTCAATGGGATCCGTGTTATCTTCCGGAGGTCCCGGAACATTGGTATCAGAAACAGCCTCCGGCAGAGTTTCCCCGGCTGAACCAGTGTAGGAATCGCTGATTCCATCAAGGTTAGCAGATTTTATATACTCTCCGTTTGCATTGATCTGATAACTTCCGTCACTATTCAGCAGGTAACCATTTTCGTCAATCCGATTGCCATCCCAGTCAATGAGGTTGCCCTCTTCATCCACCAGATTTCCATTTTCATCAATCTGACTGTCAGATATAGTATTTACATGACCATTAAATTTCTCCCAAAGCTCTGTCTCCGGAACAGTTCCGTCTGTAGACTGATCGGGCTGAATATTCATGTATGGCAGAAGCTCGGAAAGAATTGCCTGTGCCACATACTGTGGATAAATACTGCTGGCCTGATCCTCTACATTTGGCTCGTCAATTACCACATAGATCAGAACCTGCGGGTCATCAACCGGGGCAAATCCGATAAAGGAAACCACGTATTTACCGTTTCCACGGGGGAATTTCTCCGCAGTTCCTGTTTTACCGCCTGAGCTGTAACCCTGTACCTTTGACGTCATACTGGTACCCTGCTCTACACTGGCCTGCATATAGCTTCTGATATCAGCGGAAATGCTGGAAGAAATGGTCTGCTTCTGAAGAAGCGGGCTGATCGTCTTCACAGTTGCACCGCTGGCATCTTTGACTTTTGTCACAAGATGTGGCTGATAATAGTAGCCGCCATTGATAACCGAACACATTGCATTGATTTCCTGGATCATAGTACAGCTGAATCCCTGACCAAATGCAGAACACGCAAGCTCTGTCTCATGCATGGTATCAACAGTATGCATAATACCATATCCCTCATTTGGAAGATCGATTCCTGTCCTGCTTCCGAAATTGAAAGTACTCTGTGCTTTCAGGAAATTCTCAACGCCCATCTTTGCACCAATCTGCATCATGGCATCGTTACAGGAGTTTGCGATTACTTCCGCAAGGGTTTCCATTCCGTGTCCGTAAATATTTGCACATTTGATGGTGGTCATATTTCCTGGCACACCAAAATTCTGGTAACCATCACAATAGAAGGTATCACTGGTGGATATTTTTCCCTGTTCCAGAGCAGCTGCCATAACAATGGGCTTCACAACGGAACCAGGTTCGTAAATGTCGGTTACACAAAAGTTATTCCACATGGCGCTTAGAGCATCCATGGTCTCACTGTCGTTCATAGCAGCAATCTCATCTGCTGAATATAAGGAAGACAGATTACGTGGATCATTAAGATCATATCGGTCGCCCCCATCCATGGCAAGGATTTCACCACTTGAAGGGTCTTCCACGATCACTCCTATATTTTTGGCGCCAGTAGATTCCTTAAAGGCATTTACCCATTTTTCCACAATCTGCTGTGTTCCAAGATCAAGGCTAAGCTCCAGACTGTTTCCGTCAGAAGCTTCGATAATGGTTTGCTCCACGTTAGAATCATCACTGAAATATCCGTACTGTCGGCCATCAATTCCTGTCAGGCTGCTATTGTAGTAGCCCTCAATTCCATAGTCCGCAGTATCTCGGGAAAAAGTAAATCCCAACGTATCACAGGCCAGCTCATTATATGGATAGACTCTCAGGTAATCTTCTTCAAACCATACACCCTGGATATTGTTTTTCTCCTGAATTTCTTCCCTGGTCATTTCCGTATCATCTGGTATGCTGCAGTAATCCTCGAATGCTTTCTTATCATCCATGGAGACCTGCTTTTTCACGATCTGATACTGACTCTCCCTGGTCTTATCAGAAGTAAGCCTGGTACGGAGTTCTCCTTCATCAAGGCCAAATATGGTAACCAGAGCATTCACCGTAGGATCCAGATAATCCTCATCTGAATTTACAGCTTTACAGTCCAGTACAACATTATACACCTTGTTGCTCGTTGCCAGAATGTTGCCATTTCGATCATAGATTGTCCCTCGTTTCGCTGGCATTGTGCGATTCTGGTATTTTTGCTGAGCCTGACTCAGCACCTGTTTCTTATACTTGTCACCACTTTGAAAATTAATATAAGTGATAACTCCCAATAAAACGATTAAAGCTCCCAATACGCAAAAGAGCAGTATTGACAGCTTTTTTTTCATACTGTGATTTATTTTTTTTATAGGTTTTCTTTTTGTTTTTCTTCTCAGAGTAGTCAATCAAACACCTGCCTTCATTCCCATTACTTCCCGGTCACGTCCTGATACTGTCTTACGTAGCTGCCGCCTTCAGTCGCATAGGTTTCTGTCTGCTGGTTGCTTGGATATTTCATGCCCAGACGTCCGATGGCGATTTTCCGGATTCTTTCAAGGTCAACACTTGAAGTCACCTGGCTCTCATATGCATCGTTGTCTTCTTTCAGCTCGGCCAGTTGGGATTCAAGAGTGGCCAGCTGGCTTCTTTTACTGGTGCATTCTGTTTTCAGTTTCAGATAATTAATACTGCAAAACACAATAAGGATACCAAGTGCAGCCAGAAATATGGCAAAATTACGGTTCATATTATTGGCTTTCGCACGGTTTCTCCTGGCTGCCTTACTAAGCGGCTTGTTCCCCCGGACCTGCTGCTCTGGTGTGGTCAGCTCTGGTTTTGCCTTATTTTTACGAACAGAATGCTCTGGCTGACGGTACTCTCTCCGCTCAGGAACTTCCTGGACTTTTCGGACAGTGTTGCCATCAACATACACATTTTGTGGACGTCTTTTACCTGACACAGTATTCGTATGTCTGCCTGTCTCCGCCATTTTTTACCCTTCTTTTAAACTTTTTTTTCAAAAATTCTAAGCTTAGCACTCTTAGAACGCGGGTTTTCTTCCATTTCTTCATCACTTGGAAGAATTGGCTTCCTTGTGATAACTCTCCCCTTGGATTTCTTTCCGCACACACATACCGGAAAATCCGGTGGACAGGTACACGGGTTCTCATTTTTTCGAAAAATTGTTTTTACAATTCTGTCTTCCAGTGAATGGAACGTAATAATGCAAAGCCTTCCGCCATCATCCAGAAGATCAATCATCCCATCAAGTGAATCACGAAGAACATCCAGTTCCTTATTCAGCTCAATTCTGATTGCCTGGAACGTACGCTTAGCCGGATGACCTCCTGCTGCCTGTATCTTCATAGGTATGGATTCCCGGATGATCTGTGTAAGCTGACCCGTTGTCATAATGGGGCTCTGCTGTCTTGCTGCTACTATATGTTTCGCGATATTTTTCGCAAATTTATCTTCACCGTAATCGCGGATAATGCGATACAGTTCTCTTTCTTCATAACCGTTAACAATGTCACTGGCAGTCTGTGTCTGTCTCTGATCCATGCGCATGTCAAGAGGTGCATCTACCCGATAAGTAAATCCACGTTCCTCATTGTCCAGCTGATAGGAGGATACTCCCAAATCCAGAACAATACCATCAACCTTGTGAATTCCCCTTGCGGCAAGCTCCTGTACCATGTAACAATAATTGCTGCGAATGATTGTCACCTGGTCAAAGGCGGCAAGCCGTTCACTCGCAGCAATTATCGCATCCTGGTCTTGATCTATACCAATAAATCTCCCCTTGGCAGAAAGTTTCCTGCATACCTCAATGGCATGTCCTGCGCCGCCCAAAGTGCCATCCACATAGATTCCATCCGGCTTAATATTCAGCCCGCCAACGGTCTCGTCCAGTAATACAGATTTGTGTTTAAATTCCATTTCCGTCTCCTGTTGGATTTCTCGCTTATTTTATGCTCAGATGACGATTCCCATGTTCTCCATGTCGGCAGCAATGCTGTCCATATCGTCATAATTGCAATTCTCGCTCCATTTCTCCTTGCTCCAGACTTCTACCCTGCTTAAGTTTCCAGCCAGAATAACATCTTTCTCCAGACCAGCGAACTCACGTAACGTCTGTGGTACGAGAATTCTCCCCTGCTTGTCCAGTTCACATGTTGTTGCACCTGCAACAAAGAAGCGCGAAAAGGCTCTAGCGTCTTTATTTGTAAGTGGTAATGCACGGAGTTTCTCTTCAAAGGCTTCCCATTCATCCATAGGATAAATATAAAGACAACCATCAAGTCCTCTGGTAAGAACAAATTCCTCACCTAAAGGTTCCCGAAATTTCGCCGGGATGATCAAACGCCCCTTCGCGTCGATTGTGTGATTGTACTCGCCCATGAACATAAAAACTCACCTACTCTCGTGAAATACGAGTCTCCCCCTCGTATCTCATGACGGGAAACAAATGGAAGTTCTGCCACTTCGTCCCCATTTGTCACCACTTTTCTCCACTTCCTACCACTTATGAACCCATTCTAACCCATTTGCCCCTAAATTACAAGTGGGAAATTATGAAATCTATTACATAATTCTGTTACAAAGTCCTTACAAACAGTGAAAATGCAGTCAAAAAATTTTTTTATACAAATAAATCCTGCCCTGCAGGACTTTTTATATCACCGGAAATTCCAGCGGAATTTCCGGTTACACACAAAAAAACGCCACTTCAGTGGGATTCGCCCCCACCAAAATGACGTTTTGTTCAGACCAGATTCAGATATCTGACAATCATATGATCAATCTTCCTGCTCATGGGCAGGTTTTTTCGCAAATCTGCGCGGCTGGCTATACAACCATTCATCTTCTTCTGAAGCTGTCGGACCCTTCGCAGCAACAGTTTCTTCTTCAGAAATCCTGGCATTTTCTTCCACATGATTTTCTGTACTGTAAGCTTCTGGAAAGACTTCCTCCTCAGAAACTTCTTCTGTATCTTTCTCTGAGTCCTCCTCATAGAAATCCTCAGCAGCTGAATTTTCCTCTTCCACAATTTTCTCTGTGTTCTCTTCATCCCGGGAATTTTCTTCCGGATGCTCTTCTTCCACAGACGAAGTTTCTTCTGATTCTTCGGAATCATGTTCATAAGCAGATGCTGTTCCGTTATAGACTTCCCGAACACCTGTGGCATCTCCATCTGCAAAAGCTCTCTCCAGTCTGAGCCGGTCTCTGTATTCTTCTGCTTCAGCTTCTCTGGCTGCTCTTTCCTGCGCTTCATAGTCCTGTTCTCTCCTGCGTCTGCGCCTTGCCGCCCTCTTTTTCGCCATGGTTTCTTCCACAACTGCGATCATAGCACAGATTACAAACATTGCTGCTGAGATCAGCTGGGAAATTCCAACAGAAGTTCCCGGAATCATAAGCTTGTCTGTTCGAAGAAGTTCTATGCAAAATCGTCCGAGACCATATCCTGCCAGATATTTCAGAAATACTTCTCCGTGGAAATGTTTTTTGCGCTTCCACACAAGCATCAGGAGAAACAAAAGCAGACACCAAAGACTCTCGTATAAGAAAACCGGATGTACTTGAATATAAGAAGTTCCACCTATTGTCTCCAGGTTTTCCCTCATTGCAGATGTCACTTCGCTGGAACGCACAGCAGATAAAGGGAGCTGCATTGCAAATATGCTGTTGGTATACTCACCGAAAGATTCCCTGTTAAAGAAATCTCCCCACCTTCCTATTATCTGCGCAATAACGATTCCCATGCTGGCAGTATCTGCCATCTGCATAAAAGATTTTCTGCGCACGCCGCAGTAAATGGCTGCTCCCAGCATTCCTCCAAACAGACCGCCGTAGAATGTAAGTCCGCCATTTCTCACATTAAAGATCTCAATAATATTGCCCTTATAAAGATTCCAGGAACATAAAACATAAAGCATTCTGGATCCGACCACACCCAGAAGCAGGGACATGATCATCATTTCCAGATAATCGTCTTTATTCTCGCCGCAGCGCTTCGCTTCCAGAATCACAAATCCCATTCCCAGAAGCATTCCCAGAGCTATTACAAGGCCAAAAAATGTAATCTCAAATCCAAATATTTGAATGGATTTCCCCACATAACCCAGGTTTATTCCCAGATTCGGAAACTGAATTGACATTTATGCTATCCCTCTGTTTCTATTACTTATCAGACATTGAAACGGAATAAGATCACATCTCCATCCTGTACTACGTAATCCTTACCTTCCATTCTTACAAGACCTTTTTCTCTTGCGCCTGCATAGGAGCCACAGTCAAGAAGGTCCTGATAGTTTACCACCTCAGCTTTAATGAATCCACGCTCAAAATCAGAATGAATCTTACCTGCTGCCTGCGGAGCCTTGGTTCCAATCTTGATGGTCCATGCTCTGGTCTCATCTTCTCCGGAGGTCAGGAAGCTCATAAGTCCAAGGAGATGATAACTTGCCTTAACCAGCTTCTCAAGTCCTGATTCCTTGAGTCCAAGATCCTCCAGGAACATTTTTCTCTCATCCTCATCCAGTTCGGAAATCTCTTCCTCGATCTGAGCACAGATTACGAAAATCTCACTGTTCTGCTCTGCAGCATATTTTCTTACAGCCTGTACATGCGCATTGTCAGCACCATCATTTGCAAGATCGTCTTCTGCAACATTTGCAGCGTAAATAACCGGTTTCTGAGTGAGCAGATTGTATGTTCCCATCCATGCTTCCTCATCCTCATTCTCCAGTTCCATAGTGATGGCCATTTTGCCGTCTTCCAGCCATTTCTTGATCTTCTGAAGGAAATCAAGCTCTTTTGCAGCTTCTTTGTCCATACGGGCAGTCTTGGTAACCTTTGCAATTCTTCTCTCCAGGATCTCAAGATCAGAGAAAATGAGCTCCAGGTTGATAGTCTCAATATCACGGATCGGGTCGATGCTTCCATCTACGTGAATTACATTGGTATCCTCAAAACAGCGTACTACATGAACGATTGCATCAACTTCACGGATGTTTGCAAGGAACTGGTTTCCAAGACCTTCTCCCTTAGAAGCGCCCTTTACAAGTCCTGCAATGTCAACAAATTCTATAACGGCCGGTGTCACTTTTTTGGAATGATAAAAATCACCAAGCAGTGCAAGTCTTTCATCCGGCACAGTAACAACTCCCACATTCGGGTCAATGGTACAGAAGGGATAGTTCGCAGATTCTGCACCAGCCTTTGTCAGGGAATTAAAAAGTGTACTTTTTCCTACATTTGGAAGTCCAACGATACCTAATTTCATTTTATCCTATTTCTCCTTATTTTTAAGGGCGTTTGACATTTCTTTACGCCATTCTTTTGCTATTATACCACAAACAATAAAAATATGATATATTTCCGGCCCCATATTGTCTTCTCTATACATCTTTTTATTTTAGCATACCTAACTCTTTCCATCAAGACAAAAGCTCTGGACAATCTGATAAATTTGAAAAAACACCTCATATTTCCAATTGAATATGAAGTGTTTCTCTTTTGTAATACATCATTTATTTCAAATCTCTGGACATGATCATAAGAAGACTGCCTTTTTCGTAGAGTACCTTGGCCTTTTCTTCCTGGATCTCGTTGCTAACGGTGCGGCCGCAGTTATCTGTAGTAAGGCGGTAATGATCCAATGGGTATTTAAACCCCTTCAAAGTAAGACCTTCAACCGTTTCACCGGCTGCGAAAAAAGAAATATATTTTCCGAACTGACTGTCTTTTCGAATAATATAGCCATTTTCCACAAGACAGATGTAATTCTGAGCATCTGCCAGGATCACATTGACACCCTTTTGTCTGCCATATCCCAAAAGTCCCATGTTTCCAATAAAATGATCCAGTCTTCCACCAGTTGCGCCAAGAATAAGAATATTCTTTGCCCCTCTTCTTATTGCCAGATTTAAAGTAGACTGGGTATCTGTATCATCCTTTTCAGGATTCAGTCTGACAATTTCTGTATGGTCAAGACTCTCCAGATATGCCTTTCCAGCACCTGATAAACTGTCAAAATCACCGTCCACAATATCCGGGACAAGACCTGTTTCCAGAAAGAAATCCAGTCCTCTGTCAGCCGCCAGCAAAAGCAGCTTCTTTCCTTTTCGCTCTTCTTCTATTTTTCTTATAAAATCGAGGGCAAAATCTTTCTGGATCATGCCCCCGCTTACGATTACTGTATCTATCATTCTATCTCTCACTCAATCCTGTCACCAATCTCTTCGATCTGTTTCTGAATATGGCGGACATTCTGGGCAATATCACCGCCGAATACCCAGGATCCGGCAACAAAGATATTGGCACCAGCTTTCATAACAGTCTCTATGGTACCTTCATTGATTCCACCGTCAACCTCAATATCCACATTCAGATTCTCTTTGTCGATCAGTTCTCTCAGTTCCTGAATCTTCTCTGTACACTCGTCCATATATTTCTGTCCGCCAAAGCCAGGCTGAACAGTCATTACCAAAACCATATCCACATCCTCAAGCATATGGCTGATATCATTTACCGGAGTTGCAGGCTTGATGGAAACACCAACTTTCACTCCTGCATCCTTGATACGCTCTATAGTACGTTCCAGATCCTCACATGCCTCAGCATGAACGGTGATGGAATCCGCACCACAATTTACAAAATCCTGAATGTATCTTTCCGGCTCTGTCACCATAAGATGAACATCAAAAAACATCTTGGATTCTTTACGGATGGATTTGATCACCGGCATACCAAAGGAAATGCTCGGTACAAAATCTCCATCCATAACATCAATATGGAGCCATTCAACTCCTTCGTTTTCAAGAATTTTAATCTGTTCGCCCAGACGGTTAAAATCCGCTGATAAAATGGAAGGGCATAGCTGATACATAGTTTTAGTATCTCCTTTTCTCTTTTAATTCCTCATATAAAGCCAGATAGTTGTCATACCGCTGCTGACTAATTTTACCTTCAGACAGAGCTTTCTTCACTGCACAGCCCGGTTCATGAATGTGCATACACCCCTGAAACCGGCATTGCGGCTCATACATTACAAATTCCGGGAAGTAATCCCGAAGCTCCTCTTCCTTCATATCGGTAAGATACAAAGAAGAAAATCCCGGAGTATCCACCAGGAAAGTATTCTTCTCCACCGGGATTACCTGGGAATGTCTGGTGGTATGCTTGCCGCGCTTCAGTTTTTTGCTGATCTCACCAGTCTCCATCTGCACTTCACCCTGCATACAGTTGGTAATGGAAGATTTCCCCACACCGGAAGGTCCTGCAACTACTGTTGTTTTTCCCTTCAGTATCTCATGGATCTCGTCCATTCCCTCTCCCTCATAGGTACTGGAAAGCACTACACGATATCCACATCCAGTGTAGATTTCGTAAAGCTTTTCCATTTCTTCCTTCTCTCCCACATCTTTCTTATTGAAGCAGATAACTGCAGGAATTTCCTGCTGCTTCATCATAATCAGAAAGCGGTCCAGAAGAAGAAAGTTAGGCTTTGGATTCTCCATGGCAAAAATCAAAAACGCCTGATCTACATTGGCTACAGCAGGACGGATAAGCGAATTGCGGCGGGGAAGAATGGAAGTTACACTGCCTTCCTTCTCCTCCTCATTCAAAACGGTAATCTCCACATTATCACCTACCAGAGGCTTGAAATTATCCTTTCGAAAAATTCCTTTTGCCTTACATTCGTAAATATTGCCGTCTTCCGCATAGATATAATAGAAACCTGCAATTCCTTTAATGATCTTTCCCTGCATGGATTACTCAACCTTCTCAAAAGTAAGAGGATAATGGCCAAGTTCCTGATAGCTTCCATCAGATTGCTGCTCAGACAGATATAAAGTACCCTCAGCAACTCCTGGTGCACCTGTAATATCCAGCTGATATGGGAAAGTAAGCTGCTGTCCTTCTACCACAGAGCTTGCTTTTGGAGCGCCGCCTACATTCTGAACAAGCTCCAGTCTGATCAGACCTCCATTATATCCGATAGGCGTCTTCAGTTTCTGTGTACATTTCCATACTTCGCCATTTGCTACTGCTGCAGTAGTATCAGAGGAACTCTGATCCTCAGTATTCTGTGAAGAAGTATCCTGACTTCCACTGCTTACAATAAGAGTGATCGTATCGTTATCCGGATCTGCATATACCGGGTTGTCATCTGTATATCCTATAGGATCCTGAGAGATAACAGTTCCCTCTGCAACGTCTGTGCTCATCTGCATTTCCACATTAATATTAATGAATTTGCCAAGCTTGGCAATTGCATCATTCTTCTCCATTCCGGTTACATCTGGCACCTGTACACTGTCACCATAATTAATACCACGGCTGATGGTAAGAGTAACTGTATCGCCTGCCTTGACAGTAGTTCCTGCTGCAGGCTCAGTATCAAGGACACATCCAATGTCTACCATAGAAGACTGACTTTCATCCGGGTAAATCTTATTGATCTGAACCGTTAAGCCCTGGCTTTCCAGAGTTTCCTGCGCCAAAGCGCCATTCTGACCGAACATATCTGTAAGGGTAACGGACTCAGAACCTTTACTTAAATAATAGTTAACAGTTGAATTTTTAGCTACCTTTGTTCCCTGTACAGGATCCTGTGAAGAAATCTTGCCTTTTTCCTGTGTGGAAGCCTCTTCACCTTTGTAGGTCATTCCGATATTTACAGAAGCGCAAAGTTCCTGTGCCTCAGCCTCTGTCTTACCGATAAGATCAGGTACTGGTACCATACCATCATCTTCGTCAGCAGCCTGGGTAACCTGTGCCTGCTGATTCTGCTGATCCAAAGAAGAATCCTTGCTGTCTCCGATCAGACCTGCTGCCTTTCCCACAACAAGAATTACCGCGATCAGAACTGCGGCACCTATGATCAGAGCAATAATACTTCCAGCTACACCGACGCCTCTTTTCTGCTTTTTGATACGTCTTTCTCTCTCTTCCCGCTCTCTGCTTCGTTCACGATCCCGGTTCTTTCTGGAGCCTTTCGAGCTCTCTTCCTTATTATCATACTCGAAATCGTCATCATCATCGTAGTTTGTCTCATTCAGTTCTTTTTCCAGAGTTTCTATATCCGGCTTAAGAGTCTGCTTCGGAGTATGCTTGATCTCTCCAAGCTCTTCATCAGAAATTACAACCGTCTTAGCATCTGTATCTACAGATGTAAGCTTCACAAAATCTCCCTGCGGGTCAATAAGAGAATGCTTCAGATCCTCGATCACGTCCTCCATCTTATTATATCTGCGGTCCACACTCTTCTGGGTGCATTTCATAATGATCTGTTCCAGACTGTACGGCAGATCCGGGGAATAAACACTTGGCGGTACCATCTCTTCCTGAAGATGTTTGATTGCAATGGCAACTGTAGTATCTCCGTCAAAAGGAACACGTCCTGTTACCATCTCATATAAGGTGATACCAAGTGAGTAGATATCACTCTTCTCATCGCTGTAGCCACCTCGTACCTGCTCCGGTGAGCTGTAATGTACAGACCCCATAACATTAGAGCTGATGGTATTGGAAGAAGCAGCTCTTGCAATTCCAAAGTCTGTTACCTTTACTTTGCCGTCTGTGGAAATAATAATATTCTGAGGCTTCACATCACGATGTACAATGCCGTGGCTGTGTGCTGCCTCAAGTCCCATAGATACCTGAATGGCAATACTGGTAGCTTCCTTTACCGAAAGCTTGCCTTTCTTGGAAATATACTCCTTAAGAGTGATTCCCTCGATCAGCTCCATTACGATATAATAAACACCCTCATCATCGCCTACATCAAATACATTTACTATGTTTGGATGGGTAAGACCTGCTGCTGCCTGCGCTTCACTTCTGAATTTCTTTACAAAAGTTGCATCTTCCCTGAATTCCGGCTTCAGAACCTTAACTGCCACAAAACGGTTTAGTTTATGGTCCATTGCCTTATATACGTCCGCCATTCCGCCGGTACCGATTTTACTTACAATTTCATAGCGTTCTGCTATAATCATACCTGTCTTTAACATGTTTCCACCTCATTCGTGAATGGTTCTATCAATATGATTGCAATGTTATCCTTGCCGCCGTTGTTGTTGGCTTCCTGGATAAGAGTATTTCCTTTCCAGGTGATATCCTCATCAGAATTCAATATGATTTCTTCCATTTTTTTGTCTTCCACCATATTGCTGAGACCATCGGAACACATCAGGATCGTACTTCCCGGTTCCAGACGCATATCAAAGAAATCCACGTCTACAGTTTTTTCTGCTCCCAGAGCTCTGGTGATAATGTTTTTATCCGGATGATTTCTTGCCTCCTCAGCAGTGATTTCACCCATTCTTACCATTTCCTGAACCAGTGAATGATCCCTGGTAATCTGCCTCAGCTGTTTATCCACCACATATAGTCTGCTGTCTCCCACATTGGCAACATAAGCATACTGACCTACAATGGTGGCTACTACCATGGTAGTTCCCATTCCACGAAGCTTCTCATCCTTCTGCGCCTGTTCTATAATTTCTGTGTTCGCAGTCTCAATGGCATGGCGGATTACCTTTACAGGATTATAATCCGTATCCTCCCTGATTTCATCTACCAGTATCCTGACCGCGTGAGAGGAGGCATAATCACCTGCATTGTGCCCTCCCATTCCATCAGCAACAGCAAAGAGGTTCGGGAGATTTCCAACTGTGTCCTGGGAAGCGAACACATAATCCTGGTTCATCTTCCGCTTCATTCCTATATTCGTAGCTGAATATACCCTCATGTCACTTCTCGCTTTCTGTCCTTTTCGTACTGTTGTTCAACATAGAAACACCAGTTTTTCATTACTGCGGATCGTAACTTTTTTCCATATAACTTTTTCGTAATTGTCCACAGGCACCGTCTATGTCACTGCCCATTTCCCTTCTAATAGTAACATTAATTCCGCATTTTTCAAGTTTTATTTTAAAATTCTCTACAGCCTGATGCGTAGAACGCCTGTAAGAACGCTCCTTAATAGGGTTTACCGGGATTAGATTTACATGACAATTAATATCATGAATTCTGCTGCTCAGCTCTCTTGCATCTTCGTCACTGTCATTAACACCAGCCACAAGACTGTATTCAAAAGTAATTCTCCTGCCGGTCTCCTGAAAATAATTGCGGCATGCATCCAGGACTTCGTCCATACTGTACCGCTGTGCAATAGGCATAAGTTCCTGTCTTTTTTCATCATTTGGTGCATGCAGAGACAGGGCAAGGGTAATCTGCAGTTTTTCCTTTGCAAGCTCATAAATTTTCGGAACAATTCCGCAGGTCGATACGGTGATATTCCTCTGGCTGATGTTAAGACCATCTTCATCGGAAAGCAGATGTACAAAGCGTACAATATGATCATAATTATCCATAGGTTCGCCGGTTCCCATTACTACTACATTAGATACCCGCTCTCCCGTTATGCTCTGGATCCTGTAAATCTGATCCAGCATTTCCGAAGGAAGAAGGTTTCTTGTCCAGCCTCCAATAGTGGAAGCACAAAAACGACACCCCATTTTACAGCCTACCTGTGACGAAATACATACGGAATTTCCATGCTTATAACGCATAAGAACACTCTCGATCACATTTCCATCAGAAAGGCGGAACAGATATTTTCTTGTGCCGTCAATGGCAGAAACCTGTTCATCCACCATTTCCAATACCGCTATGGGATAGTCTTTCAGTTTTTCTTTTAATTTTCCTGGTATGTTTCCCATCTCATCATAAGAGGTTACCAGATGTTCATGTAACCAGCTGTAGATCTGCTTTGCCCGAAAGGGTTTCTCTCCCAGTTCGGTCATCAGATTTTTCAGTTCGTCTTTCGTCATCGACTTAATGTCTGTCATATTTATATTCCTATTTTCTTCTGAATTTCGCAATAAAGAAGCCGTCTGTCTTATGTACTCCAGGAAGCAGCTGCAGATATCCAAGTGCAGTTGTCTCTGAGTGCAGCTCCTCTGGAAGATAAGGATCCAGGCTCTCCAGCTTAAATGGATAATTATTCAAAAACCACATCATGTTCTCTTCGTTTTCTTCTTTTGCAATGGTACAGGTACTGAAGATCAGCTCTCCTCTTGGCTTCACATAGTTTGCTGCGCGATCCAGAATGGTTCTCTGCAGAATCACTATTTCATCCTGTTTCTGTGGCGTAACACGGTATTTGATTTCCGGCTTCTTGCCGATCACTCCATACCCGGAACAAGGTACATCTGCAATTACAACATCTGCAAGCAGTTCTGAATCCTGATCAAAAATAGTAGCATCCTGCACTCTTGCCTGTACATTAATAGAATTGGTACGTTGGATATTTTCCTCGATCAGATTGACTTTATACTGGCTTACATCTCTTGCATCTACCGTTCCATATCCCTCCATCTTGTCTCCCATATGAAGACTCTTTCCACCTGGCGCAGCACACACGTCAATAACGTAATCGCCCTTCTTCGGATCTGCAACCTCCGCAACCAGCATGGAACTTACATCCTGCACGACGATTTTACCCTTGATAAAAGCATCCAGTGCAAGAATATGGTTAAATTCAGAAATGCTGTATGCATAAGGCAGATATGGAGCAGGCGCTACATGAACGCCCTGACTTTCCAGGCTTTTTATAACCTCTTCCTTGGAATTCAGATAAGTCCGGCATCTGATGGTAAGAGGATGTTCCGTAAGAAAATCCGCCAGTATCTTCTCTGTTGTTTCTTCTCCATAGGCTTCCAGCCACCTGGTTACCAGCACCTCTGGCATGGAATACTTTACAGAAAGATATTTCAACAGATCATCTTCTTTTTGAGGGAACCGGACCTGATCCATTTCCCGGGCTATGGTACGAAGAACACCATTTACAAAAGGCTTCAGATTATAAAAACCTTTTCTTTGCGCCAGCTTCACAGCCTCATTGCACACTGCGCTGTCTGGCACACTATCCATGTATTTCAGCTGATATACTGCACTTCTTAAAATTTCCCGGATTGCAGGCTTCATCTTATCAACTGTCACCTTGGAAAAAGAATTGATAATGTAATCAATCTGGATCCGGTATTCCAGCGTTCCTTCACAGACACGGGTGATAAATGCCCGGTCCTGTTTGGGAAGGAACTGATATTTGGAAAGGGCATTCCGAATTGCCACGTGACTGTGCTCGCCCTCTTCGATTTCAAGTAAAATTTCCAGGATCATCTCCCTGGAATTGATTCCGTTAATCATCCCGTCTTCTACCTCCGGAAAGTATGATCAGTCTCAGAAGCTGTAAAATGGAAGAAGCAAGAGCTGCTACATAAGTAAGGGCTGCCGCTGTAAGAACCTTCTTCGCACCTTTGTTTTCCTCGCGGCTTAAAATTCCTGTGCTTTCCAGCATTTTTAAAGCTCTTGAGGAAGCATTGAATTCTACCGGAAGTGTTACAAGCTGAAACAGTACCGCCAGTGAAAACAGCACAATTCCTACAGTTGTAAGTGCCGGTATGGAAAGGATCAGTCCCAGAAGAAAAATCGGCCAGGAAAGGGAAGATCCGATATTTGCCACCGGAACAATAGCTGAACGGATATTCAGCGGTGCATAATTTATATTGTGCTGAATGGCATGACCACACTCATGGGCAGCGACACATACAGCTGCCACAGAAGTTCTTCCATATACGTCCTGTGAAAGTGCCAGCCTCTTTGTTCTCGGATCATAATGATCTGTAAGGCTTCCGGAAATTGGAACAATCGTTACGTCGTAAATTCCGGCTGCATTTAAAATCCTCTGGGCAGTCTGAGCTCCTGTAAGACCTGAATGGCTGCGCACCTGCTGATAACGTGCAAAAGTGCTTTTCATCTTTCCAGATGCAGCCAGTGCCAGCACCATTCCAATGATCAGCAATACATAAGTAGGATCAACATAAAATCCATAAGGATATCCATATCCGTACATAAGATCACTCCTTTTTATCTGTGAATCTGCTTCCGGTTTCTATATGACATCCTCGAAGGAATGCATCCGCATCCATTCTCTTTTTTCCTTCTAACTGTACCTGTGAAAGTACCAGAACATCCTCACCGCAAGCCACGTAAATTCCTTTTTTGTCTGTTTTTACTACTGTTCCAGGTTCTGGCTTTTCTGTGCCAGCTTCTTCACTTTTTACTACAAAGCTTTCCCATACCTTCAAAGTTTTTCCATTCCAGAAGGTAAATGCGCTTGGCCACGGGTTTAAACCTCGCACCAGTCTTTCCAGTTCCGCGGCTGATTTCCCAAAATTGATCAATCCCATCTGTTTGGTGATCATACCGGCATATGGAGTAGGGCTTTCCTCCGGCTGTTTCTCGTAAACAGCTGTGCCATCAAAAATGTGAGGCAATGTCTCAACAAGAAGCTTCGCTCCTGCTTCTGCAAGCTTATCAAACAGAGTTCCGCCCGTCTCATCTTTTGCAATCGGCACTACGATCCTTGAGATCATATCTCCTGTATCAAGACCTGTTCCCATTCTCATGATCGTAACACCTGACTCCTTTTCCCCATCAATAACTGCCTGCTGAATAGGAGCTGCACCGCGGTATTTCGGAAGCAGGGATGCATGGATGTTAATACATCCGTATTTCGGAAGCTCCAGAATGCTTTTGGGAATGATCTGTCCAAAGGCAGCTACCACAATAATATCGGGATCCAGTTTCTCAAGAACCTGTAAAAATTCCGGATCGCGTACCTTCACAGGCTGGTAAACCGGGAACCCATGTTTCATTGCCTCTTCCTTTACAGGAGTGGGAAGCATAGTCTTTCCCCTTCCCTTCGGCTTATCCGGCTGGGTTATAACACCTGCCACCTCATAGCCAGCTTCAGCCAGTGCATGAAGGGGATTGACTGCAAAATCCGGCGTTCCCATATAAACAATTTTCATTTATTCCTCTTCCTCCTCATTGTCATAACTTACATGATGTAATTCACCTTCAACCAGACGTGTGTACATTTTTCCGTCAAGATGATCCAGCTCATGACAAAATGCACGGGCAAGGAGTCCTTCTCCTTCATATATCTGCTCATTCATATCCATATCAAGAGCTTTTACCTTCACATAATTTGGGCGGGTAACCTGACCGGACATTCCCGGAACACTTAAACATCCCTCCTCGCCTGTCTGCTCACCGGATGTCATAAGAATTTCCGGATTGATAAGAATAATTGGACCATCTCCAATATCGATCACTACGATTCTCTTTAATATACCCACCTGGGGAGCTGCAAGACCAACACCGCATGCGTCATACATGGTTTCCAGCATGTCTCCTACCAGATCCTTTGTACGTTTGTCGATTTTCTCTACTGGTCTGCAGATTTTTTCTAAAACGGAATCTCCCTCTGTTCTGATTGTTCTAAGTGCCATCTCTGTGTTATCTCCTTTATCTTTGAATTTGGAAATACCCGTCGTTCCAAAGCCCTGCACCTTAACGCAGCCCTTTATTTCCGGTATTTCGCCTTATGAAAAATCAAATTGTATGTTAACTTTTCTGAAGCCGGAATTGATTTCTATATATTCCTCCAGCCTGTCCTTTATCCGGACAAGCAGATCATAATTCTCATGTTTCAGATAAAGTACTCTTCTGTATACATCCTTTACTTTCCCTACAGACGCAGGGGCGGGACCGATCACATGAAGATCTTTTCCCGCATATATTTTTCCTGTAAACAGACCAAGATAGTGCATGGCTGTCTCAAGAAGCTTCTCATCCTCTGAAGAACCAAGCACTGCCATCATATGGGCAGCCGGAGGATAATCCATAAGAAGACGGTATCCCATCTCTTCCTGGTAAAATTCTTCGTAATCCTGCTTTGCAGCTGTCTGGATGCTGTAATGATCCGGACTATAAGTCTGGATCAAGGCATGACCTTCTTTTCTTCCTCTTCCAGCTCGTCCCACCGCTTGAGTAAGAAGCTGAAAAGTGCGCTCACCACTGCGATAATCATCAGCATTCAGGGATAAATCTGCAGCAAGGATCCCCACAAGCGTAACATCCGGGAAATCATGTCCCTTGACGATCATCTGGGTTCCAATCAAAATATCGGCCTCATGCCTGGAAAAAGCAGACAGAATTTTTTCATAGCTTCCCTTAGCTCTTGTAGTGTCGTAATCCATTCGAAGAACTCTTGCCTCTGGAAATTCTTTTTCTACCACCTGCTGGATCTGCTGGGTTCCCGCTTTAAAACCGCCTATATATGGGGAAGAACAGACTGGACATTTGTCCGGTTTCACAGTTTCATAACCACAATAATGACAGATCAGCTTTCTGCCATTATGCTCACTTAAGGAAACGTCACAGTGAGGACATTTCATTACATGACCGCAGGAACGGCATGAAACAAACCCTGCATAGCCACGGCGGTTGAGAAACAACATGGCCTGCTCCCTTTTTTTCAGGCACTGGCTCAGGTCTTCTCTCAGTTCCAGACTGAGGGCAAGGCGGTTTCCTTTTTTTAGTTGTTCCCTCATGTCAATAATTGATACCCTGGGAAGAGGTCTTTCTTCAAATCTGGCTTCCAGCTTTACAAGGACATATTCTCCTTCTTTCGCCCTGTAATACGCTTCCATAGATGGAGTTGCAGAACCAAGAATTACTCTTGCGCCTTCCAGCTTTGCTCTGTGGATAGCCGTTTCCCGGGCGTGATACCTTGGACTGTTTTCACTTTTATAAGAAGATTCATGCTCCTCATCAATAATGATCAGCCTCAGCCTTCCAAAAGGAGTAAAAAGTGCTGAACGGGGTCCCACCATAACCTGCAGTTCTCCCTGTTTGGCTCTTTTAAACTGGTCATAACGCTCTCCCAGGGAAAGTCTGGAGTTAATTACCGACACCTTATCACCAAAACGACCATAAAATCGCCGTACAGTCTGATAAGTCAGCGCAATTTCCGGAATCAGCACGATTGCCTGACCGCCTTCCTTTATCACCTTATCGATCAGCTCCATATATACTTCCGTTTTTCCACTGCCGGTAACTCCGTGAAGAAGAACCGGTCTCGGATCCGGGTGTTCCCATTCTGATAAGATCTGATTCACAGCCATTTGCTGGGATATACTTAATACTGCTGGTGCCACATGCGGAATATTCTCTGCATCTGCAACTGCATTTCTATACACTTCATCTGACTCCACAGAAGCAATCCCCTGTTCTTCAAAATATCTCAGGACAGAAGCCGTAGTGCCAAGCTCCTTTGAAGCCCAGGCAGTCTCAATTTTCCCATTTTCATTCTGCAAGAGTGCTTCCAGAAGGCGGATACGTGCTTTAAATCTGGTCATGCTGAGCTCTTCCAGAAGCTTTTCCCCATCTTCTCTGGAAATCAGAAGGGTTATCCACCTTTTTTCCTGGGCTTTCATCTTTTTCTGAATAGGAAGAACTGTTTTCAGAGCCTGGATCATGGTAGAGCCATAATTTTCTTTCATCCACCCTGCCAGCGCGATCAGCCTGGATTCTGTGGTTTCCTGATCATTTTCAATACCGGCAACAGACTTAAGCTGGATTCCCTTTACCTTGGTCTCATCAGAAATCCCCACTACATATCCCTTGCGCACATGATTTCCTCTTCCAAATGGAATGGAAACCACCATTCCCACCTGTATCTCGTCCTTCAGTTTCTCCGGAACCAGATATTGAAAGCTTTTATCCAGCTTCTCATGGGAAATGTCTACAATAATATCTGCATATGTCATGTTTTACTTTCCAGCAAGAATATCTGCGATCAACACACGCTCATCCATAGGATATTTTTTACCTTTGATTTCCTGGTAATCTTCATGACCTTTACCAGCCAGCACCACAATATCCCCTGGTTCTCCGTGATGGATGGCATAAGCGATTGCTTCCTTGCGATCTGGAATCTCCACATATTTACCTTCTGTCTTCGCCATGCCCACTTTGATGTCATCAATAATAGCCTGAGGCTCCTCATCTCGCGGATTATCAGAAGTGATGATGGTCAGATCTGCCAGACGACCGGAAACCTCTCCCATCTCATAACGGCGAAGCCTGGAGCGGTTTCCGCCACAGCCAAACAGGCAGACCAGTCTGTGTGGATGATACTCACGCAATGTAGTAAGAAGACTTTCCAAAGCCATTGCATTATGTGCATAATCAATCATCAGAGTAAATTCATCAGATACTTTCACCATCTCAATACGGCCTTTTACTTTTGCTACCTTCAGCGCCTTCAGGATATTTTCCTGGGAAACCTTAAAATGACGGCAGATTGCAATAGCGGTAAGAGAGTTGTAAATACTGAATTTACCCGGGATGTCGATTTCAACAGGGAAATCCATAAGTCCCTTCAGCTGATAGGAAATTCCAAGATAGCCTTTTCCGCCAATCAGTCTGGCATCCTCAGCGCGAAGGTCTGCTTTTTTTGAAAAGCCATAGGTTTCCAGAGTACAGGTATGTCCCTCTACAATTCTGTCAAAATGCTCATCATCACGGTTTACCATTCCTACGCGGCACTGCTTGAGAAGCATAGCTTTACAAGACAGATAATGATCGAAGTCCTTGTGCTCGTTTGGACCAATATGATCTGGTTCAATATTTGTGAAAATTCCAAAATCAAACACAAATCCCTGAGTACGATGCAGCATCAGCCCCTGTGAGGAAACTTCCATAACCACACAATCACAGCCAGCTTCCACCATTTCGCGAAAATACTCCTGAACTACATAGGATTCTGGTGTGGTATTAGAAGCAGGTATTATCTTATTTCCGATAATTGCCTCAATAGTACCGATCAGACCAACCTTGTATCCGGCATTTTCCAGAATGGATTTTACCATATAGGTAGTAGTGGTTTTTCCCTTGGTTCCGGTAATTCCGATTGTTTTCAGCTTCTCTGCCGGATGTCCAAACCAGGCCGCTGAAATAAATGCCATAGCATATCTGGTGTCTGTCACCTGGATAACCGTAACATCTGACGGTGCAGAAACCTCCTCTTCTACTATCAGAACTTTAGCCCCTTTTGCTGTCACATCCGGGATAAATTTATGTCCATCTACAACAGCACCTCTGATACAGATAAACAGAGAGCCGTCTGTTACCTTTCTGGAATCATAAACAACACCAGTGACTTCCTGCTCTGTGCTCCCCTGCACGCAGGTGTATTCTAACTTCTCTAATAAGGATGATAATTTCATAATATATGCCTCCCTATATTGACGTTGCTTTAAAATCACGCCAGAGCTTATTTGAAAAAGACTTTCAGCAAGATGTGCGTCACAATTTGCGGGAATGATTTTTCAAACACGCTCTAATCTGGTGACATCATACAGCAACGCATACTCTTTTATAGAATATCACACACAGAATTTGTTTTCAATCTTTCCTGTTAAAAAAGCAATAACCGTTCACCTCACATTATAGTTTCCATTCACGGGTCATCTGTGAGCATTGCCTCCAAACATTCTTCTGGCGGCTACAGCGGAAAAAAGAAACGAAAGCAGAATCAGTACCTGAAACAGCTCTTTGTGGGAAGTATCCCCTGTTTTTGGAGAGGTGGACGCAGCCATTGTGCTGCCATCATTATTCCCACTGCCTATGCCAGTTCCATCTCCATTTCCACCCCCATTTCCGTTTCCGCTTCCATTTCCATCCTTCTCCTTATCTTCCACACGGATGGTTGCCTGATCCCGCACTGCGCTTTCCTCACCAGTCTCGTCAGTAACTACAATAATCTGATTCATCAGATTCTGGTCTTTCAGATCTTTTGGAAGTACAACTTTTGCCTTTAAATTCACACAGCCACCAGGTGCGATTTCCTGGATTTTCGCCTGAGTCCTGCTTTTATTCAGGGTTATACCTCTCTGTTCCTGAAAAGTAGCTGTTACTCCGGCAAGCCCGAAACGTTCTGTAGTAACTACGGAATGCAGAGTCACCTCCCCGGTATTGTGAATACTGATCTGATAAGTCACAGTCTCCCCAGGGCTGGCGTTGTCGCAGTCAGCTGTTTTCTTTACCGTAAAAGAGGCTTTTCCCTGCTGTAATGTTAACTGTTTTTCTGCTGCTTTCTCCAACGAAACCGGATTTTCTGTTTTTGCAAAAAGCTCCAGCTCCAGATTACTTTTCTGATCCATGTCCGGATCTATATAAAAAGACAGGATTCGTGTTTCCCCTGCGGAAAGGCTTTCCAGCACTGCACCACTTTCCGAAACTTCAAGGCCAGGCTCCTTTTCCCACACAGGTACCAGTTCCTGTTCTTTTACTTTGGCCTGAAGGGAAATTTTATAAAAAGGTACCTGACCATTATTTGTCAGATTCACTGCCATATGAATGCGTTTTCCATTATAAAGCGCCTTTTCCTTGGCTTCCATCTCCACTGAAAAATCCATGTATGCAGCTGGTATCTCCAGACTCTTAGATAAGGCTTTACACAAAATGTTTTTTTCATTTTCCACTTTTTTTACAATGTAAACTCCGCCTCCATTTTCTTCTCCGCTTATAGCACCATTTGCATGCAAAATATCCTGACAGGTAGGAACTGTGTGTTTTTCTGCTGGAAAACGATATTCATCCCGCAAGGTAACCGGAATTTTCAGCTGTTTGCCCTGTTCTCCCGGATTTATTTTCCAGCGGAATCCGGTTATACTGCTGGATCTTCCGTCAGCAGTCTCGATAGGAAGCTCCTCTTTCAGGCAGCCTTCAGGTGCCATAAACGAAGCATCTGGCTGAAAATATTCAGAAAGCCAGACTACCAGTTCGTAAGATGTTGGATGAGGTATTGTTTCATCCGGAAAATCATATTGATCATTTTCCAGGCTCCCGTCCTGATTTCCACTGCTGAATAAATTTTCATCGCCACTTTCATATTCCTGGTTTTCATTTTCCCACGTAAGTGACGCCAGCCCATCTGCCTTTACAGAAATCACCGCCTGAAATTTCTGTAAATCTGTCCACGCCGCATCTTGGGCAACAGATAACCCGCCTTCCATTTCTGCTCCATATGCCACTGCCGGCTGCGCCGTGCATCCAACCAGCATCCCAGCTTCTGCAAGCAGACTTACTCCCACTGCCAGTATCTTTTTCCATATTCTGTTTTTCATTATAACTTCTCCTTTTCTACCCCTATTTTTCACTAATCTCTGTTATTAAACTACTATTTTACAAAACGGACTTGCCGCCTACTGGCGACATCACCATATAAATGAGTCACTGACAGCACATGGGAATCACACCTTTCTCACTTAAACAGATCCTATTCACAGCATTCCGAAGCAAATTTGCCTTGCCATTGTATGCATCCATTTTCAAAAAAGCGTATAAAACGCCCAGGTTAACAGGTTTCCTTCAAAAAACGGGTTATCTTGCGCCGAACCGGCGCGGTAGAAATTCTTTTCTGCAGAATGCAGAAACAAGATAGGTTTACTTTACCACACTTGGTCTTTAAATGCAATAAAGGGTCGGATTTTATTTTCATTTCATATTTTTTCGATTTCTTTTAGATTTGAGACACATTTTCCTCACAAATTGCCGATATAATGAATTTCGGATAGATGAAAAACCACTCTCTATCTCCCCCCTCAAAAATATAGGAAATGAGCCATCTGCCTGATGCGGATGGCTTTTCCTGTTTCAAGGACTTTTCTATTGCAATTCCCACCCTTAGCTTTTATAATGGAAGATATTACACAAGGATGTCCGGAGAAATCATTCATGTTGCTGTGAATACTTTCACAGTAATCCACTTAACTCTGATATCCGCATTATATTCTTGACAGAAACGAGGTATCTCCTATGAGTGAAAAAATCGTAGTAGTTGCATTAGGTCACAGAGCTCTCGGCACCACACTTCCAGAGCAGAAAGTAGCCACCAAAGCCGCAGCAAAAGCAATCGCAGATCTTGTTGAAGAGGGGGCCAAGGTGGTAATCTCCCACAGCAATGGCCCACAGATCGGCATGATCCACACTGCAATGAATGAATTTGGAAAGACACACCCGGATTATACATTCGCTCCTATGTCAGTCTGCTCCGCAATGAGCCAGGGCTACATTGGATATGACCTTCAGAATGCGATCCGCTCTGAATTTATCAGCCGCGGAATTTACAAACCTGTTGCTACCATTCTTACCCAGACTGTTATTGATCCATATGACGACGCTTTTGCAGATCCGGAGAAAATTATCGGACGTGTTCTCACTGAGGAAGAAGCTGAAGCAGAAGAAGAAAAAGGAAACTTTGTCACCAGACTTGCTGATGGCGGATACAGACGAATCGTAGCAGCTCCGAAGCCACAGAGAATTGTAGAGCTTGAGACCATACGAGCACTTCTCAATGCAGACCAGGTTGTTATCGCAGCCGGCGGCGGTGGAATTCCAGTGCTTGAGCAGGGCATCAACCTTCACGGTGCCAGTGCCATCATTGAGAAAGATCTTGCTGCAGGACTTCTTGCAGAAGAATTAAATGCCGATACTCTTCTGATTCTCACAAGTGTAGAGAACGTAAGTCTGAACCACGGTCAGGTAAATGAGCAGAAGCTTGGCAGCATCACTGTAGCAGACGCTAAGAAATACATTGAAGAGAACCAGTTTGCTTCCGGTTCCATGCTTCCCAAAATCGAAGCAGGTATTTCCTTTATTGAGAAAGGGGAAGGCCGGAGCACTGTGATTACCGATATGGCTCATGCCAAAGAGGGCTATGAAGGAAAAACAGGAACTACCATCCGCTAGTACATCGAATATTAAGTAACTGCCATATTGACTTGTCTGATTTTTCATCTGCTGCGTTGT
>OLNM01000829.1_pt1 | contig 26560 bp, 26 predicted proteins | sample 1672391 | NCBI WGS metagenome assembly OLNM01 (sample SAMEA3136680, study PRJEB25190) | human gut metagenome | reverse complement strand
AGATGCTTAATACAGGGAAGGGGCCAGCTGTCCGTGCCCTTCGTGCGCAGGCTGACAAGGAGCTTTACTCTAAGGAAATGCGCAAGACGGTTGAAAATCAAGAAAATCTGACCCTTCGTCAGACTATGATTGACGAGATTTTGGTGGAAGATGGCAAGGTTGTCGGTGTTCGTACAGCGACCCATCAAGAGTATGCTGCAAAGGCTGTTATCGTGACGACAGGGACGGCTCTCCGTGGGGAAATTATCATCGGAGACCTCAAGTACTCGTCAGGCCCTAACCACAGCCTAGCTTCTATTAACCTTGCTGACAATCTCAAGGAACTGGGCCTCGAAATCGGTCGTTTCAAGACAGGAACCCCTCCACGTGTCAAGGCTTCTTCAATCAACTACGATGTGACCGAGATTCAGCCAGGAGATGAAGCGCCTAATCACTTCTCTTATACTTCACGTGATGAGGATTATGTCAAAGACCAAGTGCCATGCTGGTTGACCTATACCAATGGTACCAGTCATGAGATTATCCAAAACAACCTCCACCGTGCGCCTATGTTTACAGGTGTGGTCAAGGGAGTGGGACCTCGTTACTGTCCGTCGATTGAGGACAAGATTGTGCGCTTTGCGGACAAGGAACGCCACCAACTCTTCCTTGAGCCAGAAGGGCGCAATACTGAGGAAGTCTATGTTCAAGGACTTTCAACCAGTCTGCCTGAGGATGTCCAGCGTGACTTGGTTCATTCCATCAAAGGTTTGGAAAATGCAGAGATGATGCGGACAGGTTATGCCATTGAGTATGATATGGTCTTGCCTCATCAGTTGCGTGCGACTCTGGAAACCAAGAAAATCTCCGGACTTTTCACTGCTGGTCAGACAAATGGAACATCAGGTTATGAAGAAGCTGCTGGCCAAGGGATTATCGCGGGTATCAATGCGGCTTTGAAAGTCCAAGGCAAGCCTGAATTGATTTTGAAGCGCAGTGACGGTTATATCGGGGTGATGATTGATGACTTGGTGACCAAGGGAACCATTGAACCCTATCGTCTCTTGACAAGTCGTGCTGAGTACCGTCTCATTCTCCGCCATGACAATGCTGATATGCGTTTGACTGAGATGGGACGCGAGATTGGACTTGTGGACGATGAACGCTGGGATCGTTTTGAAATCAAGAAAAATCAATTTGAAAATGAGATGAAGCGCCTAGACAGCATCAAACTCAAGCCAGTCAAGGAAACCAATGCCAAGGTTGAGGAGATGGGCTTCAAGCCGTTGACAGATGCGGTGACAGCCAAGGAATTCCTTCGCCGTCCAGAAGTTTCTTACCAAGATGTGGTAGCCTTCATCGGACCAGCTGCAGAGGACTTGGATGACAAGATTATCGAATTGATTGAAACAGAAATCAAATACGAGGGTTACATCTCAAAAGCTATGGATCAGGTTGCCAAGATGAAACGCATGGAAGAAAAACGCATTCCAGCTAATATCGACTGGGATGACATTGACTCTATCGCAACCGAAGCCCGCCAGAAGTTTAAACTCATCAATCCAGAAACCATCGGCCAAGCCAGCCGTATTTCGGGAGTAAACCCAGCAGATATTTCTATTTTGATGGTGTATCTTGAAGGTAAAAATCGTAGTATTTCTAAAACTCTTCAAAAATCAAAATGATACGTCGTCGGCTTCTTACGAATGAGTTCAAAGCTTGGCTTTGATTCATCTCCAGCCTCCCATAGTTCCCCGAACTATGGGAGCTAACTCAAGTTATGCTTTCGCCTAGCCTTCTAGTCTGATTTCGATTTTTATTGAGTTTCAATCTCAAAAGAAAGCATAGAGAAAAACAGCTCCGTTTTCGGGGCTGTTTTCTTGCTTTATTCTTCATCTGGTGTGAGGATCATAGGGATAATAATCGGTTCACGTTCTGTATTTTCATAGAGGAAGGGGCGAATAGCGTTGACAATGGCACCATTGACAGATTGAACGCTAGCGTCCTTGTTTTTCAGTGCGATACGAATGGCATTGAAGAGAATACGCTGGCTTTGGCGAATCAAGTCACCCGATTCTCTCATGTAGACAAAGCCTCGACTGAGGATGTCTGGGCCAGACAGAATCATCTGCGATTTGAAATCAACAGTTGCGACTGCCAGAACGACACCGTCTTCAGATAAGTCACGACGATCTTTGAGGACAGCAGCACCGATTTCACCGATACGATTTCCATCGACATAGATGTCTTGGGCGTTGAAATGACCTGCAATACGAGCTGAATTAGCAGTAAGGGCAAGCACATCACCATTGCTCATGATAAAGATATTGTCCTTCTCAACACCAGTATCCACCGCAAGTCCAGCATGGACTTTTTGCATGCGGTATTCACCGTGGACAGGCATGAAGTATTTTGGCTTAATCAAGCGGAGCATAAGTTTTTGCTCTTGCTGGCCACCGTGTCCAGATGTATGGATATTGTTAACCTTACCGTGGATAACTTCGACACCAGCTTCTGAAATGATGTTGATCAGCTTGTTGACGCTAGTCGTATTTCCAGGGATTGGACTTGAAGAGAAGATAACGGTATCACCTGGTTGGAGTTGTACCTGACGGTGGGTTCCGTTGGCGATACGAGAGAGGGCTGCCATAGGCTCGCCTTGACTACCTGTACAGAGGATCAGAATTTCTCCTGCAGGGTAGTCTTTGATTTCATTTGGCTCGATAAAGGTTCCCTTAGGAGCTTTTATGTAACCAAGCTCAATTCCGTTGACAATGGCCTTTTCCATCGAACGACCAAAGACTGCAATCTTACGTCCAGTCTTAACAGCAGCTTCTGTTGCTTGTTGGAGACGGAAGATATTTGAGGCAAAGGATGCAAAGATGATACGTCCTTCAATACCTTGGATAATCTTCATGATGGACTGGCCAACGACTTTTTCAGAGTTGGTAAAGGTTGGCACTTCCGCATTTGTCGAGTCCGAGAGAAGACAGAGCACGCCTTCTTCACCAAGCGCAGCCATACGGTGCAAGTCCGCAGGTTCTCCAACTGGAGTAAAGTCGAACTTGAAGTCACCCGTACAGACGATTTTTCCTTGAGGAGTATGGATAACAATCCCCAAAGGCTCTGGAATAGAGTGAGTCGTTCTAAAGAAAGTTGCCTTGAGATTTTTAAAGGTCAACTCAGTGTTGTGGTTGATTTCGTAAAGTTTGGCGTTGCGCAGGAGGCCATGTTCTTCGAGTTTACCACGGATTAAAGCCAAGGCAAGTGGTCCAGCATAGATTGGGACATTTGCTTGCTTGAGTAGGAATGGAATCCCACCGATGTGGTCCTCGTGTCCGTGGGTAATCAAAACAGCCTTGACGCGATCGATATTGTCTACAATGTAAGAGTAATCAGGAATGACGTAGTCGATACCCAGCAAGTCATCTTCTGGGAATTTAATCCCAGCATCGACGATGATAATCTCGTCTTGGTATTCAATTCCGTAAGTGTTTTTCCCGATTTCTCCCAGACCACCGATGGCAAAAACGCCAACTTCTTCAGGTTTAAGAGTGTAGGCCATATTAGAACTCCGTAATTTCGAAGGCGCCAGTTTCTTTTTCGTAATCTAGCAATTTGTCAGACAAGAGTTCGATATACTCGATATTGTACTCTGGGCGATTTTCTTCGACAAGTTGGCGAGCAGCGATGCGGCCCTCAAGTTCTGAGCTGGCATCGATGTCTAGGTAAAGTGCGCGTGTAGTTTCACGGCGTGGGCTACGTTCTTTTGTTTCTTGATAAAAAACTTTGTAAATCATATAGTTCCTTTCTATTTTACAGGTCAGCTTATTCCAAACTTTTAGCATAGATTTGCTTGATTTTATTCCATTTTGTGTCTAGATTGACCTTGATTCGTTACAATTATTTCAATTATACCACAAAATGAAAAATTAGTAAAAGACGGAAACGAGAAAGTCACAGGACGATTTCTTTAGTAAGCGCTTGCAAAAACAAAGAAAATGTGTTATATTGATAACGGGAGTGGAATTTATTGCTTGTCATAATTCCATATAGTTTTTAAGTCAAGGAGGTTGCCCTATGTATAACTTATTTGCTTTTGCTATCGGAGCTCGCTTGGTAGCTTTTATTGTTTTTGTTGCTTGCGTTTATGCGGGGAATCTTCTATTTGCCAAACTGGAACAACGACAAACTAAGTTCTTGTGGAAGATTACCTTTGTGACTCTCTACTCGCTTTTTCTCCTCCTTGTAACCTATGTCGTTTGGTTTGTATTTTACTTTGGATTAAATGCTTAGATGCCCTGCTCATGCTGGGGCATTTTTGTTTGGGGATATAGAGATAGTAGATTTACGACACGAAAATCCCACCCCATCTATCAAGATGAGGCGGTTTTTGTATTTTTTAAAAATGACATGACAATGGAATTTTCAGGGCTTATTATTTTTATGGGAGTCATTGTTCTGCTCAAAAATAGAGTTGAAGCATAAAAATAAAACAATACAAACAGATAGATCAATTGGTAAAGGGATAGTAGTAATGTTTAAATCATTGAGAATACTGAGCAAACTGTAAGAGATGAAGCAGATAAAATTCATCCTTCTAAAAATGTGTTTTTTATCTAGCATGACTTACCAAACTTTTTACGGAGGTCCTTTCAATTTTTTTGTTCACTTTTATATTCGGAAAAGAAAAGGAAAAGTGAACATTTTTTAAAATTATTTTTAGTTAAGTGAGGGCATTTTTGTTTGGGAATAAAGAAAATTCCCATGTGCCAGCTTTTGTAGTATAATAGTAAGCAGACCAAAAGATAGGAATGTGTTATGAAAGTATTAGCTTTTGATACGTCCAGCAAGGCTCTTTCTCTCGCTATTTTAGAGGACAAGCAGGTTCTTGCCGAGACGACGATTAATATTAAGAAAAATCACAGTATTACCCTCATGCCTGCCATCGATTTTTTGATGGAGAGTTTGGACTGGACGCCCAAGGATTTGGACCGAATCGTGGTGGCGGAAGGACCAGGTAGCTACACAGGCTTGCGAATCGCGGTAGCAACTGCCAAGACTTTGGCTCATACCCTGAACATCGAGTTGGTTGGTATGTCGAGTCTCTTGGCTCTGGTGCCCTACCAACAAGAAGGCTTGTTTGTCCCTTTGATGGATGCGCGTCGCAATAATGTTTATGCAGGATTTTATGAAAATGCTAAATCTGTCATGCCAGAAGAGCACCTGCCCTTTGAGCGAGTGATTGAGTTAATCAAGGGGGCTAGTCAGTTAACCTTTGTCGGAGAAGTTGGCCCCTTTGTGGAGCAGATTCAAGAACACTTGCCAAGGACTAATTACAAAGAAACCTTGCCAAATGCAGCTAATCTAGCTCTTTTGGCCTGGGACAAGGAAGCAGACTCCTTGCATGATTTTGTGCCGAACTACCTCAAACGTGTTGAGGCTGAGGAAAACTGGCTCAAGAATCACACCGAATCTGGCGAGTCTTACATTAAACGCCTATGATAGAAATCAAACGAACTCAACAGCAACCTGATCTGGCTCAAGCCATCTACGCTGTTATGGCAGCTGTTTACCCAGTCAGTCCTTGGACGCTAGAACAAATTCAAGCAGATTTGTCCCAAGACCAGACTTGGTATGCTCTAGCTTATGATGGGGCAGAAGTGATTGGCTTTCTAGCTGTTCAGGAGAATCTTTTTGAGGCAGAAGTCTTGCAAATCGCTGTTAAAGGAGCCTATCAGGGTCAGGGAATTGCGTCAGCCTTGTTTTCTCAATTGCCGACAGATAAGGAGATTTTCCTCGAAGTCAGAAAGTCAAATCACCGAGCGCAAGCATTTTACAAGAAAGAAAAGATGGCGGTCATCGCTGAGCGCAAGGCCTACTACCATGATCCAGTCGAGGACGCCATCATCATGAAGAGAGAAATAGATGAAGGATAGATATATTTTAGCATTTGAGACATCCTGTGATGAGACCAGTGTCGCCGTCTTGAAAAACGACGATGAGCTCTTGTCCAATGTCATTGCTAGTCAAATTGAGAGTCACAAACGTTTTGGGGGCGTAGTGCCTGAAGTAGCCAGTCGTCACCATGTCGAGGTCATTACAGCCTGCATCGAGGAGGCGTTGGCAGAAGCAGGGATTACCGAAGAGGACGTGACAGCTGTGGCTGTTACCTATGGACCAGGCTTGGTCGGAGCCTTGCTAGTTGGCTTGTCAGCTGCTAAGGCCTTTGCTTGGGCACATGGACTTCCACTTATCCCTGTTAACCACATGGCTGGTCACCTCATGGCAGCTCAGAGCGTGGAGCCTTTGGAGTTCCCCTTGTTAGCACTTTTAGTAAGTGGTGGGCACACAGAGTTGGTCTATGTTTCCGAGGCTGGTGATTACAAGATTGTTGGGGAAACCCGTGATGATGCGGTTGGTGAGGCTTATGATAAGGTCGGCCGTGTCATGGGCTTGACCTATCCTGCCGGTCGTGAGATTGATGAGCTAGCTCATCAGGGACAGGATATTTATGATTTTCCTCGTGCCATGATTAAGGAAGATAATCTGGAGTTTTCATTCTCAGGTTTGAAATCGGCTTTTATCAATCTTCACCACAATGCCGAGCAAAAGGGAGAAAGCTTGTCCACAGAGGCTTTGTGTGCTTCCTTCCAAGCAGCTGTCCTGGATATTCTCATGGCAAAAACCAAGAAGGCTTTGGAGAAATACCCTGTTAAAACTCTTGTCGTGGCAGGTGGTGTGGCAGCCAATAAAGGTCTCAGAGAACGCCTAGCGGCTGAAATCACAGATGTCAATGTCATCATCCCACCTCTGCGACTCTGCGGAGACAATGCAGGTATGATTGCCTATGCCAGCGTCAGCGAGTGGAACAAAGAAAACTTTGCAAGCTTGGATCTCAATGCCAAACCAAGTCTCGCTTTTGATACGATGGAATAAAGAGTCGGCTTAAGGCTGGCTTTTTTGCCCTCTTAAATGTCAGAATATTTTGACAAATTATTGTAAATAATGATATAATATATAAAGAATAGGAGGTGGTGAGATGATTGAGAGAATGGAATTGGGAGAATTTTACAAGGAATTGCGCTTGGCTAGAAAGCTAAAGCAGTCAGATGTGGCTTGTGCTGGACTAACAGCCTCTCAATTATCCAAGTTTGAACTAGGGCAGTCTATGCTATCTGCAGACAAGCTGATCTTAGCCATCCAAGGAATCAATATGAATTTTGATGAGTTTGGTCATAAGCTCAACAATTATCAAGAATCCCCACATATGCAAATTGGTAGAAAGGTTGTGGATCGCTTTGCCCACCAAGATATAGCTGGTTTAGAGCAACTATTAGAGGAGGTCAAGCAAGAACAGATGGCAGAGACCTATCGTCGTTTGAATGCTATTGTAATCAAAGATGCCATCCATTCCTTAGATAAAAGCTATCCGCTAGCAGAGGAGGATAGCGAATTTTTGATCACCTACCTCTATGCTATTGAGTCTTGGACCTGGTTTGAACTCTATCTCTTTTGCAATACCATGCCCTTCTTGAGCAACCAAGATTTGATATTTTTATCAACCTCGTTACTTGAAAAATCCAAGGAATTTAAAGAGTTAGTACATAATAGACTGTATATGAAAAGTGGATTTCTGAATATTATATCAGAACTCATGGAGCGTAAGCTATTTTCTTATATTCCAATCTTTGAGGCCGAGTTGGAGAGCATGCTTCGTCCATACGATGTTTTTGAAAAAGTATCGTGGCAGTTTTTAAAGAAGATGAGTGTCTTTCTTCAAACCAAAGGAAGCAATCAAAAAGAGATTGAATACTTTATCCAATCTCTGCAAGTATTAGAAAATCCACAATTGATAGCCCTTTTTGAATTGCGTTTGCAGCAATACAAAGAGCTTATCAATTAGTTAGAAATGGGAAGACGATAATCCATTCGGTAATGAGTAGAAGTATTAGTTGAATTTTTCTTTTTTTCATATTATTAGCCTCCTTGTCAGTAGTAACTTTATTATACCAGGGAAATAATCAAATCTACCAAAATCACAAATAAGAAATTGCTACAAGAAAAAATGTCAAATATGCGATTTTCTAAAATAAGCTAATTTTCGTGTTATACTGTCCTTGTAAAGCACTTGAAGCAAATCCTAGGTCGCAGAAGTGGTTTACAAATGAAGATAATTGAAGGAGTGTAAAAGATGTTAAATTTACAATTTGCAGAAACAATGGAATTGACAGAAGCTGAGTTGCAAGATGTTAGAGGAGGAAATATCACTTCGGTTTGCGTGGGTGAAAATATTGGTTGTGGTGGCAGTGCTTTGCCTGCTTGGGGAGGTAGAGGTATTAGTCCCAGACCTTATGGGGCATTTGATTGGACTAATGGGCTGATTGAAGGACTGTTTGGAAAACGCCGTAACTAATATTTAGGAGAAGAAACTATGAAAAGGGGAGAAACGAAATTTTACCTAGGAACCATTTTGGTACTTATGTCTTATTACTTGATTTTTAGTTTAGTAGTGAGATTAGAGTTTGTGGATCAATTATCAGATTTTGGATTTTATGGGATTCAAATTTTATTGATAGTAATTGAAGGAATTGCTAGTACTGTGCTTCTTGTTAAGAGTCAACGTTGGAAAGATTACGGTCGATTTCAGTTTCGTTGGTCCTATCTGGGTATCTTCTTTCTTTCCTTTATATTGATGTTTTTGTGGGTAAATATAACGACTAGGATCTTTCCCAGCACACAAAATAGTAGTGCTATAAAAGAAGCCGTAGCCAATTTGACGGGAATTAGTTATTTTGTGACACGTATTCTCTATGGCAGTCTTATTGCTCCGATAGTTGAGGAGTTAGTTTTCCGTGGCCTTCTGATGACAGCCCTATCTAAATTTAAAAAATACTATATTGATGCCATTATTTCTTCCGCACTCTTTAGTCTCATCCATGTTTTACAATATGGATGGGTGTTAACAGACTTCATCGTTTATGCAGGAGCAGGTCTGCTACTCTGTATTCTTTTTCGTTATACACGTTCAATTTATTGGTCAATGACACTTCACATCTTGTGGAATACCTTTTTAATTATTGTGAGCTTATTGGTGTTTGGATATTAGAAAGATGAAATATGAAAAAGATAATTTCTAAATACTATTTTATTGTAGTTGTTATGCTTATCATTGCTGACCAGTTCTTCATTCGTTTGCTTTTACATAGCGATCTTGCTGCTGGTTTATCCGACTTTGCCTATTATTTGTCGGATATGATGTTGCATTTTCTTGTCGTTTTTATTGCTTTTTTTGCTATGATTTGGTCGGGGAAATGGCAACAAATCAACAGTAGAAAGTTTAAAGGATCCTATCTTTTCTATTCCTTCCTAGCTTTGCTTGCTTTTGTTGTTTGGAATTTTGTCACCTTTTTTCTTTTCCCGCCTACCAAAAATGAAATTTCTTATCAACATGCTGCTCCTACTTTTACAGGAGCTACGGCATTTTTGATGTATTTTTTTTATCCTGTGATTGCAGGTCCCATTTTTGAAGACATGATTTATCGTGGATTAGTGATGACTGCTCTGGAAAAAGGAAAGAAATGGGGGTTAGATGTACTTGGTTCCGCTGTTTTATTTGGGGTCTCGCACATTAGTAATCACGGTTGGGTCTTGACAGACTTTGTCTTCTATATGGGTGGAGGTCTTATATTTGCAGTCTTATTTAGAATGACAAAGTCAATTTATTGGCCTATTGGACTGCATATAGTCTACAATGGTATTGGTCAGCTTTTGATGTTACTGTAATTTTGGTTGTTAGTAGTATCGCGGTCTATTCTTGGGGAAAGATTCCCATTTGAATTTAAAAAGGAGTTGTAATGAAAGTATTTCTTCAAAATAGAAATTTTAGGCAATTAACCATCAACCAGTGGATTTCAACGGTTGGGGATACGATTTTTTATCTGGCCTTTTTGAATTATGTGGCAGATGCATCTTTTGCCCCTTTGGCGATTTTACTGATCACGATTTCAGAAACCCTTCCTCAAGTTCTGCAAATCTTTCTGGGAGTTTTGGCGGATTTTCAACATCATCGTGTCCTAAAATATACAATGATTAGTTTTGCAAAATTTTTGCTTTACTCTATCGTTTCTTTATCACTTTCAGGGCAGTCCTTTTCCTTGTTATTAGTAGCATTTATTTGTCTGATTAACCTCTTATCTGACACATTGAGTTATTTTTCAGGCGCCATGCTCACTCCGATTTTCATTAGAATTATTGGGCAAGACCATCTGGCAGAAGCTATTGGATTTAAACAGTCAACTGTTAGTTTAGTGAAAACAATCAGTAATATTCTAGGAGGAGTCTTACTAGGTATTCTATCTATCCAGTCTATTTCCTTACTGAATGCTCTGACCTTTTTAATCGCATTTTTAGGTATTCTTTTCATAAAAACAGACCTCTTGAAAGTAGAAAAAACGATTAGCTATCAAGAAGGACTCTCTGTAAAATCCTTTTGCCAGCATCTGCTCCAATCATCAAAATTGATATGGAATATGAATAAGGTGCTCTTGGTTTTGTTTATTATCTCTATTAGTCAAGCAGTGATAAATGTTACAGTTCCTGTTTCTACTCTGTTTTTGAGGAATCAGCCCTTTTTGAATTTACAAACAGGTCAATCTCTTGCCTTGTTATCCACCCTTGAATTGTCAGCCCTTATTGTCGGAAGCCTTGTGAGTGGCTATCTGAAGAATACAATCTCCATAAAACTAGCCCTATATGCCTCGCTTATTATCCAATTACTCCTTTTAGTTGGCTTTGTGGCAGTTCGTTTTGACTGGATTCTTATCTTTAGTGCCTTGGATGCCTTTTTCGCAGGTATCCTCTCTCCTCGATTACAGGAACTCATTTTTAAACAAATACCTGAGGAGTCAATGGGAGCAGTTCAATCCTCTATCGGTGCCATTACAGTTGTTTTACCTAGCTTATTTACAATAGCTTTGGTAACCATTGCTACTAGCTTTGGAACTCTGGCAGTTAGCTTTGTTTTATTGCTATTTCTTCTAGCTGCCTTTATCATACTCTTGAATATCCGTGAAAACATTTAGCGAAGAATGTGTATATTATATGTTTGAGACTGGATTCCAGTCTGTTTATGATGGCTACAATCAGCAGACTGTTAAATTTTTGAGAAAGTTGCTTGACACTTCAGACCAATCGGTTTATAATTAAAAAATGTAGAGATAAATACATGAGAAAAGAAGAAAAAACAAGACTACGAAGAGAGAAAATCATTACCGCTGCTTTGTTTGAATTTGCTACAAAAGGCTATCAAGGTTTTGTCATCAATGAACTTTGTAAAGTGGATGGTATTTCCAAAGGAGTTTTGTATCATAATTTTTCAGGGAAATCAGACCTCTATCTAACTTGTTTTCAGGAGAGTTTTGAGAAAGCTTTGGCAGTGTTTCTGGGGGTGGAAGGTCAAGTGCCCTCCTTAGCTGATTATATGGAAAGACGTCACCAATTTTATCAGCAATACCCAGAACATAGCCACATTTTCTTTGAGGCAATGATTGCGACACCAGAAGAATTGGAAGCAGACATTGCACCACAGAAAGCTATCTTTTTGGACTTGAATGAACAAGTTTGTCAAAAACTTATATCAGAATCCAAACTGAAAGAGCATATTGATGAGAAACGAGCTATGGACTATCTGCGATTGATTCAGGATATGTTTCGTTCCTATTATTTAACTGTTTCGTCAGATAGCAGTTTGCCTGACTTGGTTTCAGGATATGAACATCAATTATCACAGGTTTTGGATATGATGATTTATGGAATACTAGAGGAAGATTCCTCTAAAAAAGGAGAAAAATAATGTCGAAAATTTGGAAATGGTTGTTACTAATTGCGGGTATTTTTGCAGTTTTTGCAGGTTTTAATATGTTTGCACATCCTCTTATTAGCTTGGCTTCCATGACTTTCTGGTTTGCACTTGTATTTGCAGTTCAAGGGATTTCTGAGATTGTACAATACTTCAAATCAGAAGAAAAGCATGGCTGGAATTTATTTGGAGGAATTGTTACCCTCATCCTCGCTCTTACCTTGTTCTCAGGTAGCTTTATTGAAATGGTAACATTTGTACCATTTATCATTTCTTTATGGGCCTTGACAAATGGTATTACAAAAACTATCGTTGGTTTCAAGGTTCGTAAGACGGATAAATCGGTAGGTACCCCTCTAGTTTGGATGGGGATTTTAGGAATCGTAGCAGGTTTAATCATGATGGGACACCCATTGATGACCGGTCTCTATATTAGTTACACCATTGCCTTTGTCTTTATTTATCAAGGTATTGTGGCAATTGTTCAATTCTTCAAGATTAAATAAGAATAAAATGGAGTCTGTCTGATTACAATCAGCAGACTTTTTTCTCTTTCCTGAATGTGTTATAATAGTCCATGCTGTGGCTGGAGCCTTTTCAGCCTACTTATACTCTTCGAAAATCTCTTCAAACCGTGTCAGCTTCTATCTGCAACCTCAAAACAGTGTTTTGAGCAACCTGCGGCTAGCTTCCTAGTTTGCTCTTTGATTTTCATTGAGTATTAGCCTTTCGTGTTTGTTTAGCGTCTTAAAAAGACATTTGAGAAGATTAGAAACAGTTCTCTCTTTTCTCCGAGTATAATGATTGGTAGGAGGGGAGAGAAAAGATGAAATCAATGAGAATCTTATTTTTGTTAGCTTTAATTCAAATCAGTTTGAGTAGTTGTTTCCTATGGAAAGAATGCATCTTGTCCTTTAAACAAAGTACAGCTTTTTTCATCGGAAGTATGGTCTTCGTTTCAGGAATCTGTGCTGGAGTAAATTATCTTTATACCCGTAAGCAAGAAGTCCATAGTGTCCTAGCCAGTAAGCAGTCAGTGAAGCTTTTTTACAGTATCCTGCTCTTAATTAATTTGTTAGGAGCTGTTCTTGTCTTGTCAGATAACTTGTTCATCAAAAATACGCTGCAGCAAGAATTAGTTGACTTTTTATTGCCATCCTTCTTTTTCCTATTTGGACTAGATTTGCTGATTTTTTTACCCTTGAAAAAATACATGCGCGATTTTCTTGCTATGCTAGATAGAAAAAAGATGGTGTTGGTGACTATTTTAGCAACACTTCTCTTCTTAAGAAATCCAATGACCATTGTCTCTCTTCTGATTTATATTGGACTGGGTTTGTTTTTTGCAGCCTATCTTGTCCCAAATTCGGTTAAAAAGGAAGTTTCCTTTTATGGTCATATTTTCCGAGATCTTGTATTGGTCATTGCTACGCTCATTTTCTTTTAGAGAAAGCTTGTTTTTATGGATGTTATGATGGTAAGTTTAGCAGGAAAATAGACACAAAAGAAAAGTTTTTGGTATAATAAGAATATGTACACAAAAAATGAAGAAGAGTTGCAAGCCTTAGGGGAGCGTTTGGGTCATCTATTAGAAAAGAATGATGTTTTAATCTTAACTGGAGAACTGGGCGCAGGTAAAACGACCTTTACTAAAGGACTTGCTAAAGGTTTACAGATTTCTCAAATGATTAAAAGTCCAACCTACACTATCGTAAGAGAGTATGAAGGTCGTCTTCCGCTTTACCACCTAGATGTTTATCGTATTGAAGGAGATGCGGATTCTATCGACTTGGATGAGTTTCTCTTTGGTGGCGGAGTGACTGTTATCGAGTGGGGAAATCTCTTAGGAGATGCCTTGCCAGATACTTATTTAGAATTGGAAATTTTAAAAGAAGCAGATGGACGCCGTTTAAATTTCCAGGCAAAGGGGTTGCGTGCTGAGAAATTGTTAGAGGAGCTTCAACATGGAGTATGAATTGCTCATTAGGGAAGCAGAGCCTAAAGATGCAGCTGAATTAGTGGCCTTTTTAAATCGTGTAAGTTTGGAGACAGATTTTACCAGCTTAGACGGAGATGGTATTCTCTTGACCAGTGAGGAGATGGAAATATTCCTCAACAAGCAAGCTAGTTCGGACAATCAGATAACCTTACTTGCATTCTTAAATGATAAAATTGCTGGTATTGTAAATATTACAGCTGAGCAGCGTAAGAGAGTCCGTCATATTGGAGATCTCTTCATTGTGATTGGAAAAAGATATTGGAATAATGGATTGGGAAGTTTGTTGCTAGAAGAAGCGATAGAGTGGGCACAAGCAAGTGGCATTCTGCGTCGTCTCCAACTGACTGTCCAAACTCGTAATCAAGCAGCAGTCCATCTTTATCAAAAGCATGGCTTTGTAATTGAAGGTCTCCAAGAGCGTGGAGCATATATAGAAGAAGGGAAATTTATCGATGTTTACTTGATGGGTAAACTGATAGATTAGTAGAAATATGGTTAAAAAAATTATTGGAATGGTGCTAGCTTTTCTAGCTGTGACAGTTTTGGGTGTGGGTGTTTTTGCTTATACTATTTATCAGCAAGGCACACAAACCTTATCAAAAACCTATAAAAAAATCGGAGAAGAAACCAAGGTTATTGAAGCAACAGAACCTTTGACCATTCTGTTGATGGGGGTTGATACTGGGAATGTAGAGCGTACAGATCAGTGGGCTGGAAATAGTGATTCCATGATTCTCTTGACTGTCAATCCACATACTAAGAAGACCATGATGCTGAGTTTGGAGCGTGATATCCTGACTAAAATTCAACATAAAGATGGTAGTATTGAAGAAGCGAAGTTAAACGCTGCCTATGCTGGTGGCGGTGCAGAACTTGCTATAGAAACAATTCAAAAGATGATGAATATCCACATCGATCGCTACATTATGGTTAATATGCAAGGATTGCAACAATTGGTAGATGCAGTGGGTGGGATTACGGTTAATAATACACTAGGTTTCCCAATCTCTATCAGTGACCAAGAAGAATTTAATACCATTTCTATCGGTGTTGGAGAGCAGACAATAAATGGAGAAGAAGCGCTTGTTTATTCACGCATGCGTTATCAAGACCCAGAAGGAGACTATGGTCGTCAAAAGCGTCAGCGTGAAGTCATTCAAAAAGTTGTTGAAAAAGTTCTTAGTTTGAATAGTGTCAGTCACTATCAGTCTATTTTAAAAGCCCTAAGTACTAATATGCAGACTAATATTGATTTGTCTGCGAAAAGTATTCCGAGCTTGTTGGGCTATAAAGATTCATTTAAAACCATTGAATCTCAACAATTGAAGGGTGAAGGAGAGATGTTGCAAGGTATTTCTTACCAGATTGTTTCGAGAGAGCATATGTTGGAAATGCAGAATATATTGCGACGTTCTTTGGGGCAAGAAGAAGTCACTCAGCTTGAAACAAATGTTGTCTTATTTGAAGATTTGTTTGGACGGGTGCCTGTTAGTGACGAAGATAATTAACTTTCTTGATACAAATAAAAAATTAATCGTGGGAAATTTCCTGCGATTTTTTCAAAAAAATACGAATAGATAGGTAGGAGGAAACATGAAAGCAGAAATCATTGCTGTTGGAACAGAGATTTTGACAGGACAGATTGTCAACACCAATGCCCAGTTTTTGTCGGAAAAACTAGCTGAGATTGGAGTGGACGTATATTTTCAAACGGCTGTAGGAGACAATGAAGCTCGTCTCTTGTCTTTGCTTGAGATTGCCAGTCAACGTAGCAGTCTGGTAATTTTGACAGGTGGTTTAGGGCCAACTGAGGACGATTTGACCAAACAAACTCTGGCTAAATTTTTAGGGAAAGAATTAGTCTTCAATCCTCAGGCTCAGGAGAAGTTGGATGTCTTTTTTGCCCAGCGACCAGACTATGCCCGAACACCGAATAACGAAAGACAAGCTCAAATTGTAGAAGGAGCGACTCCACTGCCCAACGAAACAGGACTGGCTGTGGGAGGCATTTTGGAAGTCAATGGAGTGACCTACGTCGTCCTTCCAGGTCCACCAAGTGAATTAAAACCCATGGTTTTAAACCAACTTCTACCTAAGTTGATGACAGGGAGCAAGCTGTATTCCCGAGTTCTTCGTTTCTTTGGAATTGGCGAAAGTCAGCTGGTGACGATTTTGGCTGATTTAATTGATAATCAAACCGATCCTACCTTGGCACCTTATGCAAAGACAGGAGAAGTCACTCTGCGTCTGTCAACAAAAGCTAACAACCAAGAAGAGGCGAATCAAGCGCTGGATATCTTGGAAAATCAAATCTTGAATCGCCAAACTTTTGAAGGCCTTTCTTTACGAGACCTCTGTTATGGTTATGGAGAGGAGGCTAGCTTGGCCAGCATTGTGGTAGAAGAACTGAAAAAACAAGGGAAAACCATCACGGCTGCTGAGAGTTTGACGGCTGGTCTTTTCCAAGCTACTGTGGCAGATTTTTCGGGTGTTTCAAGTATATTTAAGGGTGGTTTTGTAACCTATAGCTTGGAGGAAAAATCAAAGATGTTGGATATTCCTGCCAAGGATTTGGAAGAACAGGGTGTGGTGTCTGAATTTACAGCTCAGAAGATGGCTGAGCAGGCACGAATCAAGACCCAGTCTGATTTTGGTCTTAGTTTGACTGGAGTGGCAGGACCAGATAGCCTAGAAGGGCACCCAGCTGGAACAGTCTTTATAGGGTTGGCTCAAGAGCATGGAACTGAGGTCATAAAGGTCAATATTGGAGGTAGAAGTCGAGCAGATGTACGTCACATTGCGGTTATGCATGCCTTTAACCTAGTTCGCAAGGCTTTATTAAGTGACTAACTTTTGATATAATAGTAGATAGGTCTAAGGACCATTAGAATGTAGGAGAATAGAATGGCGAAAAAACCAAAAAAATTAGATGAAATTTCAAAAAAATTCGGGGCTGAACGTGAAAAAGCCTTGAATGACGCTCTTAAACTGATTGAGAAAGACTTTGGTAAAGGATCAATCATGCGTTTGGGTGAACGTGCCGAGCAAAAGGTTCAAGTGATGAGCTCAGGTTCCTTGGCTCTTGATATTGCCCTTGGTTCAGGTGGTTATCCTAAGGGACGTATCATCGAAATCTATGGACCAGAGTCATCTGGTAAGACAACAGTTGCCCTTCATGCAGTTGCACAAGCACAAAAAGAAGGTGGTATTGCAGCCTTTATTGATGCAGAACATGCCCTCGATCCAGCTTATGCTGCAGCCCTTGGTGTCAACATTGACGAATTGCTCTTGTCACAACCAGACTCAGGAGAGCAAGGTCTTGAGATTGCAGGAAAATTGATTGACTCAGGTGCTGTAGATCTTGTCGTGGTCGACTCGGTTGCTGCCCTTGTACCTCGTGCGGAAATTGATGGAGATATCGGTGATAGCCACGTTGGTTTGCAGGCTCGTATGATGAGTCAGGCCATGCGTAAACTTGGTGCTTCTATCAATAAAACCAAAACAATTGCCATCTTTATCAACCAATTGCGTGAAAAAGTTGGGGTCATGTTTGGAAATCCAGAAACAACTCCTGGTGGACGTGCTCTGAAATTCTACGCATCAGTCCGTTTGGATGTTCGTGGAAGTACACAAATCAAGGGAACTGGTGACCAAAAAGATACCAATGTCGGTAAAGAAACTAAAATCAAGGTCGTGAAAAACAAGGTGGCTCCACCATTTAAGGAAGCCTTCGTTGAAATCATGTACGGAGAAGGGATTTCTAAGACTGGTGAACTCTTGAAAATCGCAAGCGATTTGGATATCATCAAAAAAGCAGGGGCTTGGTACTCTTACAAGGATGAGAAAATCGGGCAAGGTTCTGAAAATGCTAAGAAATACTTGGCAGATCACCCAGAAATCTTTGATGAAATTGACCACCAAGTTCGTGTTCAATATGGCTTGATCGAAGAGGAAGAAGGCTCTAAAGCAAGTGCAGCAGCTGATGCAGATTCTAACCAAGAAGTAACACTTGATTTGGGCGACGCTCTTGAAATCGAAATTGAAGAATAAAAAGAAAAGTAGCAGTAAAACTGCTACTTTTTGTTTCATGATGACTAGTGGTCACTAAAGCGTCTGTATTCGATACGAAAGTCGAAGTAGTTCTCTTCTTGCAATTTTTGAAAGATGTTCCGATAGGCCTCTTCATCAAAGTGGTCGCCACGATAGAGAATTTCGAAACTCATTCCCTCGTATTCCAAGAAGGCATTGGCAGTTTTAAAGCCATTTTGTAAGTAAAAGTCCATGCGGGATTTTCTTTGTTCGAGATTGTCACAGTCTTCGTCTAATCGCTCCACTTCAAGAATCATCGTACGCTGATAAAAGTCAATCAACTTTTCAATAATTTCTTTTCCATAACCATGGCTACGTAAATGAGGCATGATAGCGAAAAAACTGATGTAGAAAGCTTTTTGATTAGAAATGGCAAAAGCAAAGCCAACAAACTCCTCCTCATTATAAAAGGCGAAAAAGTGGGCGTCATCTCTATCCTGGTAACTTAAAAATTCCTCCAAAGAGACGCGTTCTTCTTCAGGGAAGGCCTCCTTGTTTAATTGTTCCACTTTCTCAAGGTCTGGGAATACATCTGTAATTAACTGACTTGTTAAGCTCATACATACCCTCCTTTTCTGTCACGATTATACCAGATTGTTTACATATAGGCAACGCTTTCTTAAGGGAACTCCCTTGTTCCTCAACTTGAAAGCTGATATAATAGCCTTATGAATAAAAAATCAACGGTGGACTTGATTCATGGTCCCATTCTTCCTTCACTGATTAGTTTTGCATTGCCGATTCTATTGTCCAACATCTTTCAGCAACTCTACAATACAGCTGATATTTTGATTGTTGGGCGTTTTTTAGGACAGAATTCCTTGGCGGCAGTCGGAGCTACGACAGCTATTTTTGATTTGATTATTGGCTTTGCTCTCGGAGTCGGAAATGGGATGGGAGTTGTTATTGCTCGGCTTTATGGTGCTCGTAATTTTACAAAGATTAAAGAGGCTGTCGCAGCGACTTGGATTTTAGGTGCAATCCTGAGTGGTCTTGTGATGCTGATGGGTTTCTTCGGCCTTTATCCGCTCTTACAATATCTCGAAACACCTGCAGAAATCCTCCCCCAATCCTATGAATACATCTCAATGATTGTTAGCTGCGTGGGAGTTAGCTTTGCCTATAATCTCTTTGCAGGATTACTACGCTCGATTGGTGATAGCCTTGCGGCGCTTGCCTTTCTTATCTTTTCAGCCATTGTTAACGTCATTTTAGATTTGTATTTTATTACTCAACTGCAGTTGGGGGTTCAGTCTGCAGGTCTTGCAACTATCATCTCGCAAGGTTTGTCCGCTATTCTCTGTTATTTCTATATCCGAAAAAGTGTTCCAGAGCTTCTTCCAAGCTTGAAGCACTTCAAATGGAATAAGGATTTCTATGTTGATCTCTTGGAGCAGGGGCTAGCCATGGGGCTGATGGGTTCAATCGTCTCTGTCGGAAGTGTCATCTTGCAATCCTCTGTTAATGGCTTTGGAGCAGTTATTATCAGTGCCCAAACGGCAGCACGTAGAATCATGGCCTTTGCCTTATTGCCAATGACGGCAATTTCGGCTTCTATGACGACTTTTATCTCTCAAAACTTTGGGGCAAAACGTCCAGATCGTATCGTCCAAGGTCTTCGTTTAGGGAGCTATTTGAGTATGGCTTGGGCAACCTTTGCTTGTGTGTTCCTATTTTTTGCAAGTCCTAGCCTGGTTTCTTTCTTAGCGAGTTCAACAGATGGTTACTTGATTGAAAATGGGACCTTGTACCTACGTATTAGTTCTGTTTTCTATCCGTTTTTGAGTCTTTTATTGATTTATAGAAATAGTTTGCAGGGACTCGGTCAAAAACTCTTACCCCTCATCTCTAGTTTTATCGAATTTATCGGGAAAATTGTTTTCGTCGCTTGGATTATTCCATGGGCAGGTTATACAGGTGTGATTCTATGTGAACCGCTACTTTGGCTTGTTATGACTGCACAGCTTTATATCTCACTCTCTCAGCACCCTTGGATAAAAGAAGGCAAGAAAATCTTGGCTGTCGGCGGACAATCCTAGCTTCATTTATAAAAGAAAAATCCATTTCCTCTAGTGAAAATCGACTAGACTTGTGTTATAATAAGAAAGATTAAAATGTGAAAAAAGGAGATTCCTAATGGGACGTAAATGGGCCAATATCGTAGCCAAGAAAACGGCTAAAGATGGAGCTAACTCTAAAGTATATGCAAAATTTGGTGTAGAAATCTATGTAGCAGCTAAAAAAGGTGATCCAGATCCAGAATCAAACTCAGCTTTGAAATTCGTTATCGACCGTGCTAAACAAGCCCAAGTGCCAAAACACGTTATCGATAAGGCTTTGGACAAGGCTAAGGGAAACACAGACGAAACCTTTACAGAAGGACGTTACGAAGGTTTTGGACCAAATGGTTCTATGTTGATTGTTGATACCTTGACTTCAAACGTTAACCGTACAGCGGCCAATGTCCGTGCAGCCTTTGGTAAAAACGGCGGAAACATGGGTGCTTCAGGTTCGGTTTCATACCTCTTTGACAACAAGGGTGTTATCGTATTTGCTGGAGAAGATGCGGACGCGGTCTTTGAGCAATTGCTAGAAGCAGATGTGGATGTGGATGACGTAGAAGCAGAAGAAGGTACAATCACAGTTTACACAGCTCCAACTGACCTTCATAAGGCTATCGTTGCCCTTCGTGAGTCAGGTATCGAAGAATTCCAAGTGACTGAATTGGAAATGATTCCTCAATCAGAAGTGGAATTGTCAGGCGATGACCTTGAAACCTTTGAAAAACTTTACAGCGTCCTTGAAGACGACGAAGACGTACAAAAAATCTACACAAACGTAGACGGGTTCTAATAGAAAAACGAACAGTTTTACTAGCTGTTCGTTTTTTTGATATTTGAACTTAGACTTAGGTTTCAGAATCGTTTTGTTGCTTGCTTTTTTCTAGACCTAGACCGACTGCATGTTTTTGGACGAGCAAGAGCTGTCCATTGTCCTGTTTTGCAAAAGTTAAGGTAACAGTCTTAGTCTTGTCTCCAATAGAGATATAGGTGATTTTTTTCGTATTGTAACCCCCAAGAGTGAAGTCAAACTCGGAATCTGGCTTTCCGTGTTTGTTGATAATATCCTCGTAGTTGGTACCACCTTTTCCTTTGTTGTCAAGGTCGCCTTCGATTAAGGCGTCGAACTGTTCTTGGGTCCAGGCGAAGGTATCGTCTGTCAAGCCGCTTTTTTCTTCGCGTTCCATTGAGGCACTCGTATCCATGTAGGAACGGTTAAACTCCTTGGCATACTCTTTGTAGACATCAGCGTATAGTACCTGACTCGTAAAGAAAAGTACAACAGAGGCAACTGCCAGGGATGTTCCGATAATAGCCATTGTTTTCCGTTTTTTGAGGTTGACGATAAGGCCGATAATCCCCAAGATAAATGCGACGATGGCGATGAACAACGATAGATAGTTAATAAACGGGATCCAGGATCCTAAAAGTGCGATGGCTCCAAAAATGGTTGCTAAGATTCCTAAAACTCTTTGTTCTTCTGGTTTCATTTGAAAGTTTTCTCCCTTCATTGAGTGAATGGATTTCTATCCACAGTAGTTAGCGCTTATTATATAAAAGATATTGCCTAATGTCAATTTAAACTAAGATAGTTCTCTAGGAAACTTTTTCTTGACATCTCTTTTCAAAATGGTAAAATAGTTCTCATGGAAACTTGTTTAGTTCCTAGGAGAACTAAATATGATAGTTAGAAAGGAGTTAGTATGGATAAACCGATGTTAGTCTTTAAGCGTTTTGGTCATCAGATTCACCTGATGGTGCAAAAGGAAGCCAAACGTTGTGGTATTGAATTTATGGGTGGGCCTCAAGGTCAGGTTGTACGTTTTTTGGATAATCGTGAGAAAAACCAAGATTTGGTCTTGATTAAAGATATCGAGCAGGAACTCAATATTACCAAGTCTGTTGCTAGTAATTTGGTCAAGCGTATGGTGCAAAATGGTTTGGTGGAATTGGAGGCGAGTCCTAGCGATAAGCGGGCAAAATTTGTTCGTTTGACGGACAAAGCACGTTCTCAAATGAAGCAGGTTAAGGCTTTTTTTGAACGCATAGACAAGCAGTTGATGGAAGACATTGATGAAGATGAATTACTGATTTTTGAGAAAGTTCTTGGTCAACTACAGGCAAATATCAAGGGAATAGGAGGAGAGAATGAAGAAATTAGCCAAACGAATTAGTAGAAAAGAATGGGGGATGATTTTACTAGCCATTCTCTTTACTTGCTTTTCGGTCTATCTAGAGTTGGAAGTGCCAACTTATATCTCTAAAATCACGGATTTGCTTGGAAGTAAAGGAACCAACTTGGATGAGTTATGGCAACCAGCAGGTATGATGGTGGGAATGTCCTTTCTAGCCTTCTTATCCGCAGTTGCAGTTGGATTTTTTTCGTCCAGAGTGGCCGCTTCTTATACTAGTAGGCTGAGAAGTGATATTTTTAACCGAGTTTTAGACTACTCGCAGACAGAGATTAAGAAATTATCTATTCCTAGCCTCTTGACGCGTACTACCAATGACATTACTCAAGTTCAAATGTTGATTACCATGGGCTTGCAAGTAGTTACGCGTGGTCCAATTATGGCTATCTGGGCTATTGGGAAGATTTTAGGCCATTCGGAATACTGGCTCTGGGCCGTACTTGTGGCAGTGATTGTCAACGTTTTAATGACGACTGTTTTGATGACGCTAGCCTTTCCAAAACAGTCCTTGATTCAGGAGCTGACAGATAAACTGAATAGTATCACTCGTGAGAGTTTAACAGGTATTCGTGTCGTTCGCGCCTACAATGCTGAAAAGTACCAAGATGAAAAATTTGCAGCAGCAAATGATGAATTGACACGCTTGAATTTGTTTGTCAACCGTCTTATGGCTATTTTGAACCCTATCATGATGGGGATTTCAAGTGGTTTGAGTGTGGCGACTTACTGGATTGGGGCCTATGTGATTAACGACGCTGCTCCGATAGCGCGTCTACCTCTCTTTAGTGACATGGTTGTTTTCATGTCTTATGCTATGCAGGTTGTTATGGGCTTCCTTCTCATGGGAGCACTCTTCATCGTTCTTCCCCGAACCATGGTCTCTGCTAAGCGGATTAATCAGGTTTTAGATTTGCATTCTTCTATCCAAAATCCTGCTCAAGTGCAGCTGGCTGATGAAAACCTCAAAGGTCAGGTCGAATTTAAGGATGTGACCTTCCGCTATGCGGCAAATTCGGAGGCAGTTATCGAGCATGTTAGCTTTAGAGCAGAAGCTGGTCAAACAGTGGCCTTTATTGGGTCAACTGGTTCTGGTAAATCTACTCTAGTTAATCTGATTCCACGTTTCTACGATGTATCAGCAGGAGAAATCCTGGTGGACGGTGTCAATGTTCAAGACTATGCCTTGAATGATTTGCGCAACAAGGTTGGTTATATTCCTCAGAGAGCGGTTCTCTTTTCAGGTGATGTCAAGGGCAATTTAGATTTTGGATGCAGTCAAGAAACACCACTTAGTGAGCAGTCTATGTGGCAAGCTCTGGAATTGGCCCAGTCTAAGAACTTTATCGAAGACAAGGAAGCGGGCTTAGAGTCAGAAGTGGCCCAAGGAGGAACCAACTTCTCAGGTGGTCAAAGACAGCGTCTGGCCATTGCGCGTGCCTTGGCTCGGAAGCCAGAAATCCTCATCTTTGATGACTCCTTCTCAGCCTTGGACTACAAGACAGACCGTGTCCTACGCCAAGAGCTAGCAGAGAAAACCAAGTCTATGACCAAGCTTATCGTCGCACAGCGTATTTCAACGATTATGGATGCAGATTTGATTTTGGTCTTGGATCAAGGAAAAGTCGTGGGGCAAGGCACCCACAAAGAACTTCTAGCAAACAACGAAGTTTACCAAGAAATTGCCTACTCACAACTATCGAAGGAGGAATTGGAACATGGAAAATAAAAAAATGTCTCTTTGGAAACAGAGTAAACCCTATCTTGCAGGCCTCCAGTTTGCCCTTCTGATAGCCTTTCTAGCAACAATCCTATCCAATATCATTACTGTATATGGTCCAACTCGCATCAAGGAAATGACTAATATTATTGCCAGTGGTCTGGAAACAAGTGTGGATGTCGCGGCGGTTGCAGCTATTGGTGGTTTTTTGGCCGTGATTTATGTGATCGGACTTCTATCAAATTATTTACAGGCCTTTCTGTTTACAACAGCTATTCAACGTTTTTCAGAGCGTTTGAGAAGAGCCATTGCAGAGAAAATCAATAGCCTACCATTGGGATATTTTGATGGACATTCTCAAGGAGATACCTTGTCTCGTGTAACCAATGACGTTGACACTGCAGCCCAGTCCCTTAATCAAAGTCTGGGAACAGTTCTTTCATCTAGTTTATTGGTCTTAGCCGTCTTGGTAACCATGTTTGGGATGAACTGGATTTTAGCCTTGGTGACGGTTGTGTCAACTCTTATCGGTTTTGCTTTCGTGTCTGTCTTTATGGGTAAATCCCAGGGCTTCTTTAAGAGTCAGCAACAGGATTTGGCAGCTGTCAATGGCTATGTGGAAGAAATGTACTCTGGCCATAATGTGGTGACCAGTTACAATGCCATCGAAAGTACGAAAGAAGAATTTGCAACATTAAATCATCGTCTGTATGATAGTATCTGGAAATCTCAGTTTATTTCAGGGATTATGATGCCGATTATGATGTTTATTGGGAACTTTAGCTATGCCTTGGTGATTATCGTTGGTGCAGCCTTGGCTTTAAATGGACACATCAGTATCGGGATTATCGTTGCCTTTATGGCCTACGTTCGTATCTTTTCTCAGCCTCTTTCCCAAATTGCTCAAGGGATTACTAGTCTTCAGCAGGCTAGTGCAGCTATGGGACGTGTCTTCGAATTCCTAGCTGAAGAGGAAATGGAAGACGAATCCCATAAAGAAAGACAATTGAGCGATATGAAAGGTCAAGTAGTCTTTGATCGAGTCTCCTTTGGTTATACACCAGAGCGAACCATTATTCATGACTTTTCTGCGACTGCTCATGCAGGTCAAAAGGTTGCCATTGTCGGACCGACTGGGGCTGGGAAGACAACCATTGTCAATCTTTTGATGAAGTTCTATGAGATTGATAAGGGAAGTATCCGTATCGATGGTGTGGATACCAAGGAGATGAAGCGTTCGGAAGTACACGATGCCTTTTCAATGGTCTTGCAGGACACCTGGCTCTTTGAAGGTACTATCCGAGATAATCTCATCTATAACCAAAAGGGGATTAGTGATGAGCGCGTGATTGAAGCTAGCAAGGCTGTAGGGATTCACCACTTTATTATGACCCTACCAGATAGTTACGATACCGTCTTGGATGACACGGTAACCTTGTCTGTCGGGCAAAAACAACTCTTGACCATTGCTCGTGCTTTGCTGAAAGATGCGCCACTCCTAATCCTAGATGAGGCGACTTCTTCTGTTGATACTCGGACGGAGGAATTGATTCAGAAAGCTATGGATTGTTTGATGGAGGGGAGAACTTCCTTTGTCATCGCCCACCGCTTGTCTACTATCCGAAATGCTGATCTTATTCTCGTCATGAAAGATGGCAATATCATCGAGCAAGGAAATCATGATGAGCTGATGGCGCAAGCTGGTTTCTATGCAGATCTCTATAACAGTCAGTTTACAGAAGACGAAGCAGAAGAATAAATCGAAAGAAGGCTTGACGGCCTTCTTTTTCTGCACTATACTAGAAGACAAGTGCTTCCCTATAAGCAAAATTTGAGTAAGTGATGAGAAAATATATGAAAAATTATCAAGAATGGTATGACCACATTGCTGGTAAGATTGGAAATAGGCCTATCTTTCTGAGCTTGTTAAGAACTTTCAATCGGTTCATGACGGTAGTTATGCCTATGATTTATCTAACCTTGTTAGCCACTACCTATCTCCAACAAGGACTTGGGAAACAGGTCGGAATCTATTTGTTTATCCCTGCATCAGGTTTTGTGATTTTGTCCTTTCTTCGTAAGAAAATCAATGCCCTTAGGCCTTATGAAGTTTGGGAAATTGTCCCGCTACTAGACAGAGATAGTCCTGGTCAGTCTATGCCCAGTCGTCATGTCTTTTCAGCAACCATTATCTCCATGGCTTGCTTACACGCTAGTCTATCTGTAGGGGTTATCTTGTTGGTCTTGTCAGCCTTCCTAGGTCTAGTGAGAGTCTTAGGGGGAGTGCATTATCCCAAGGATGTAGTGGTTGGCTATATTTGTGGTCTTGTGTGGGGTGTGCTTTTCTTTCTATTTTGACCTGTAAGTTAAGGTGATCCCACAACCACTTACGAGCCTAAAATAACCACTTGCTTTTTTGCTCTTGTTTTCTTATTTTAGCTTTGATATAGTAGAGTCAGAAAGGAGATGGAATGAAGTTACGAATCGAAATTGATAGCAGTTTAGAGGAAACTGAAATTGTCATCAAGGCAGCGGCCTTGACAGATGAGATTGCGGATTTACAGCGACTCTTACAAGAGTCCAAGTCTCCTAGGTTGATTTTTTACAAAGGGACGGGTGAATATTATCTGGACTTGTCGGAAATTCTCTTCTTTGAGACAGAAG
>OLNM01000826.1_pt1 | contig 26684 bp, 15 predicted proteins | sample 1672391 | NCBI WGS metagenome assembly OLNM01 (sample SAMEA3136680, study PRJEB25190) | human gut metagenome | reverse complement strand
AGTCCGGACCTCTTCTCATTTAAGTCCCAAGTACTCTTCCCAGAATTCTCGTGAAGTCATGTACGGCATGGCATCTTTCCATGCCCTCCTGACGCTCTTGCCTTCTTTGCGATAGCGCGCCATCAGCTCGTGCTCTCGGCAGCGAACGCTCTTGAACCGCGCCCGGTCCATCGAGCGAACCGATCCCTTCTCGCGGGTCGGATCAAGAAAGACCAGCGTCTTGCAGCGCGTCGAGTTGCCCTCAAGCGTACAGCTACCGTTCTTTACTACATAACCAGGCTTCCCACGCAACAGCGCATCGGGAAGATAATGCTTGTCGTAAGGAATTGATCTCCAGTACTTCATAAACTTCGAGGGATGAAATTCCAGATTAACATTAGCGAGCACTTGCTCCGTAACCTCCGCCTTGCGAAGAAGCTCAGGGGCCATCTCGGAAACAGGAATCAGCTTTTCGTTTAGCTTACCCTTACCGATCATAGTTGCGGCGCCATCGAGCTTCTGGAGATACTCAGGGCCGCGCAGATAGTCTTCAAAGCCATCGAGAATAAACTCGGCAGCCTGATAGTCCATGTCGCGCAGGTTCTGACGCACCCCTCGCTGAATACGAAGGACAAACATCTTCTCATCAGCACAATCATCGAGAGCAATCATGGCAAAGAAGTTGCGGAAGTATTGATAGCAATCCACCGAAGCCCTGAAACGCCCCTCAAAACTTGCGTGCCACACGCAAATGCAATTCATGGTCATGTAGACAGGTTTATTGCGCATGCCAAACTCAACGTCGTCACAGCGGATGAAGAAGGGCATGGGAAGTCCATTCCTCTCGATAGCCTTCACCGGAATGCAGCTATACCACCAAGCTCCATAGGCCTGATCAACCTCAACGCTCGTACGCTCATTTTCAAGAATGTCAGCCAGCTTACCGACATTCAGGTCCTCTTTTACGCGACGATAAGCACCGGTAGTCACCACATACGAAACATCCTCGAACTGGCGAGTGGGATCCTCCATTGAGAGCATGGCGCCGTTAATGAAGGCATCCTTATATTTGCCCTTGGCGAGAGAAAGAAGATTGAACGTGCGAATCAAGCTCTCGGGCATGATGCAGACATCGTCATCCATCAAGATGATATGGGTGAACTGACCAGGAGTTTCGGTAGCAGCCATCATGCCGCGTGCAAAGCCTCCCGAACCGCCCGTATTGGGATTAGGGAGTACGGTGACCACTTCATCGGAAAGCGATGCAGAATCGAGCGTCTGCCCATTGTCGACAACGAACATGTGGAAGTGGTCGTGAATCGGACCGTCCTCTTTGGAGATGCCCTCTTTAACGAGTTCGATATTAGGAATGATATATCTCTCATTTTTAAACGTCGTTGTAGACAAAGCGAGATCGACTCGATTTAGCTCGCCCTCATCCACGGTTGCGGTATAACAACCATTGATTAATGTCGCGGTCGTCGATTCCTCGGAAGAAATAGAGAATCCAATAAGGTCGAAGTTCTCCAGGCAGACGCTAATGGTTAACGAGACCGACTCATTGGCCGAAGAAAAGGGGGCCTGCTTAATTTGGACAGGATCAACCGCCCCAGGTTCCACGCCAATAATACGCACAAGCCCTGATCCATCAAGAACCAAATTCAGACAGACCTCATCGATCCCCGCATATTGTTTCCACTTCAAAGCAGAAAAACCGTTGACATACGTCATAAAGTCAACGGTTCCATCTATCTGCAAGCGACCGTCCGGAAGGACGTGGACAATACTGCTATGCTCAGTCCGATAATAGAGCTCCGGATGAGAAGACGCGTGGTCATCGACGCGGCACACTATATTGGCTAACTTATGGTTTAGTTTCAAAATAAACTCCTGTACTTACCTTCGAGAAGATATTGGCAACATCATTATCGCCTAAATTCACTGTGAGTCGCACGCCTCTGCCAGCATCTGCAACACCTTATGAAAAATGTGAAACCTCATGTATATCTATATAATGAATCAAGATTATTTACAAGAAATGGAGATTTAAATGCCCCTGATGAAGTTCGCAAATGTACTCTTGGAGCACAACGCGCGCGCGATTAATTATCCTTCTTTGTATTGTCGTTCTACTGAGCCCGTCGTCTATCTTCCCGACAGTGATGACTGGGAGCTACACGGAGAAGGCGAATATGACTTCAGCACTTATTTCAACGCTCTTTCGATTAGTAAACTTAATACGTATACAGATGCAAAAAAATACTATTTACATCTCGAATTAAAGGGCGCTTTGTGTGAAGTAATACAAACGACCTCAGATAGATTTTCATCTAGTCCAATCGTTCTTGATGCAACGAAAAGAACCGTAGAGAAATCCGACTCCTTTACCGCCCTAGATATCGAATTAACGACGAATAAAGATACAATACTGGTCGGGTTTATCATTCGCACTACGGGACCCGTGCAAATTCGAAACAGCTACTACTCAGTCTTAACGGATCAGCCCCTAAAAGACGTTGAGCTTGTTTTGGCTACTACAACCTTCAAAAAAGAACAGTACATTACGTCCAATATTGAACTTGTTAAAACGGCAATCCTTGATAGCGCCGACCCAATCGCCGGCCACTTTAATATGCACGTTATTGACAATGGTAGAACGCTCGATTCATCGACCCTTGAAAACGAGCATGTCCACATTCACCCAAACCAGAACGTTGGTGGCGCGGGCGGCTTTACTTACGGAATGCTTCTTGCCAAAGAACAGAAACCGAAAGCAACGCACGTTCTACTTATGGATGACGACGTAGCCGTATCTCCAGAGAGCATCAAAAGAACTTACAACCTGCTAAGGATAGTAAACAAAAACTATAGCGAGGCGATGATTAGCGGCGCAATGCTCAATTACGGCATTGCTGATCAACAGTGGGAAGATACTGGCTATATGACTCCCCTCGGATCATTTTCCCCCGCAAAAATGCCCTTATATCTATCCCGATTTGAAGACATTGTTTTTAATGAGACGTTTAGAATCCCTAAAAGCATTCGGGACACCAACGCCCGCTACGCGGCATGGTGGTACTGCTGTATTCCGATAAGCGTTATTGAAGAGAACGGATTGCCTCTTCCCTACTTTGTTAGGTGCGATGATGCGGAATACGGCGTTCGATGCAACAAACCCTTTATGACGATGAACAGTATCTGTATCTGGCATGAAAGCTTTCATGTTAGATACAACGCGGCGGTTGAGCGCTATCAAACAACGAGGAACACGCTTATTGCCAAATTCACCACAGGGTTCGGAGCAAATTCCGACTTTATGTACGAATTTAAAAATAATGTGCGACTCGAACTTAAAAAGTATGGCTATAAAAATGCCAGCTTGGTTCTTGATGCGTTCGAGGACTTTATGAAAGGCCCCGATTACTACAGCGAAATCGGAATTGCCGAGAAGACCTTTATGGAGGCAAATAAGAATAAAGAAGCGATGGTTCCCTTCAGTGAGTTAGAGCAACAAGCTCGCGAGATTGGAATTGAAGGCTTTTCTATTGATGATATTGATAGACAACAGATTATCGGAGATAAGCCGCGATCGATTTCACAAAGACTGGTTGATTTTGTTACCGACAATAGGCAGAGAATTTATACCGGGAACGCCTCTGGATTTGCAGTTATCCCCGTACACGGTTGGGAATATCCCGCCGGAGCAATCCGAGGGAAAAAGCACATTATTGTTATTGACTGGTACAACCGAATGGGCTGTATTAGGACAAAGGATACCGAGGAGTACGCTAAACTTCTTAAGCGTTACAAAGCCGATGTTAAACAATACAAGAGATGTGAAAAACAGCTTGCTGAAGCCTATTCCAAGAGCAGGCCAATCGTCACATCGGACGAGTTTTGGAAAAGGTATCTTGGAGTCTAACTTGCTAGATAATCTAACTGAATATTTGCTTGCATAAGCGCAGCAGAATAACGCAAACAGCACCGCCATTATTGAGTCTGGGCACCGGGGCCGACAAAGACCCTGGTGCCCTTTTGTTGTTAGCGATCCATTCAGCGGAGCCGCCATGCTGCTACTTACATTCGTCGACAAACCTTGCCATCGCGGAACGAACATCGGGATCAGACAATACATCCTTTGCAAAATGATCATGCCCGCATATATCCATAGGCATATAAGGCCAACCGGGATAACAGTCTTCAGCAACCTTTTCCGCTTTCGCGGGAACCGAAAAAGAGAAATCATCAAACGGATGCTTTATAACGGGGAGGATATCGCTACGATCCCAGATAATCTTACGTCTAGGGGCGTCAAAAATATTATCAATCGCGTATGCGAAATCACCACAAGGTTCATCAATCAGCAGACCGAGATCATGAGCCTCTTTGTTAAACGAATCGAAAACCCCTTGGACAAGATCAATCTGAGCAGAAGAAATAACCATTCTTTGAGCCGCCAAGTCAACATCTCCGCCCTGCAAGCAAAATCCACTATCAGGATGAACCATCCAAGGATTATCCTTCCAAAAACTAAATTCACGCTCATTTTTATCAAAGAATTCCATTAGCTCAATTCTGAGCTGTCTGAGCCGATCGTTCGACCGCTTAGAGTTCTCAGCCGCCCAGTCATAAATCGAAATATCGACAAAACAAGGTATAAACGGATTGGTTGAACTAAAGCGAACTTGTCGACACTTTACAAACCAGTCGTATACAAGAGTGATTTGAAAATCAGGATTGTCCTTTAAAGCAAGGGCGAGTCTTTCGACGTCGGACCTAATCATGCAGATATCAATATCATCGTCCCAAGGAATAAAACCCGATCGAGACAGGGTCCCCACAAGAGAACCGTAAGAAAGCCAGTATTGAATATTATTGGCAACACAGATTGCGTCTAAACTACTCATCAACGCAGCGTTTGCCTGCTGCATCAATCGAATATCACCCTCGGCCTCGGGTAACGCATCAAAGATTTTGCAACGGAGTTCAAAAGGAGTGAGGTCAGGGTAAGCACGTCGGGCTAATAATTCAAAGCGAAGGCTCATTTGTTCCGACAAACTTTGTTGGCGCTGCTTGAGCAATTCAATCTCTGGAAATAATCGAGTATCGAATTTGTAGTTGAGATTCATATTAATGCCGTTGTCGGCCTGCTCGATACGCGCGAAAACCTCATCAAAACGACGGTCCATATCCTCATGCATGGCATGTAGAGATCGTGATGAGCCGGGAAGGAACTTTTTAATATTAGAAAGTAAGGACATGGCTTCACCTTCCGAATGTCAAACAATTAACGAGCAGCCAATAATCATATGATGCAAAAGAACGAGTGTGCTCCACTTTGAAACCCACCCATATGAAGAGCACCCCAATATCTCTCTCAAATACTGCTTCCAAATGGCTACTCTATATCGATGCGATACAGCCTAGAGTGACCTGATTTCTTAACCAGAGTAAATCCAGGAGTCTTATCATTTATCGACTCGATACCATCCCAGTCATCCGGGTTATACGTAATAACATGGCCCCTCGATTTACAATTATCGTAATCAAGCAATAGCACATAACGGGCGCCGGTTGCCTTAACAGCCTCCTGCATCTCCGAATCCGTCTCAATCTTATAGAGCCCATTCCTTATAGCTCTACTGGCGGACGGCTCATTAGGATCACTAACAAGCGAGCCGTGTAAAGAGCGATAATACACTTGGATATCAGAAGACCCATAAAGAAACGCAGACCCATCGAAGGGGGCGTTTAACACGACAGAATCCCCCACTATCTCCTTTACTGACGATGCAAACTCGAGCTCTTTTACGTTTAATTCCTCCGGATTTCCCATGTCATAGTTTTGCTTAATTACATTCCTCGTTTTGCCAAAAACCATTTCGACGTTAAACATGCCTGGTATTTGAAATGAAGGATAGAAAACAGCTGCAACAAAAAGCATGACAAACACGGCAGGATAATATCGATTGAGCGATCCGACTGACAAATGCTTGCCGTCAAGAAGTCTCTTTCTTAGCTCATCGAAAACAATCGAAGCACCAAAGACCGCCAACGGAAACGCAGCAAGCGTGCACAGCGTAGCTGTTCTATAAGGATCGGCATACCAAAATCCAGCAAACCACGGTTTAAAAACTGCCTCTGTAGCACCTGTGGAGAAATGGATAACCAACGCGAGGAAATAGGAAACTGACATCCAGCGAAGCTCAACACGCTGCAGAGTATAAAACACTCCCACAATGACGAATAAACCAAGGACCAGATTACTGGGAGCATCCGGAGAGTACGACTGACAAAGGAAATTGACCAACATTTGCGAAGCCGACGTAAAGTGACTCCAGCTAACGCTAACAACTCCTTGCATCATAGGCAAATTATATGCAACGATCCAAGCGGCAACGAAGCAAACAACCAGGCCAACCGCAGCCAAAAACGACTTTAGTGGAGTGAGATTTTTCGCAATGCAAAAGCTAAACAATCTTGCAGTCGCGTATGGAAGCAGTAAAACGCCAACAGAGAAAACCCCATTGGGCTGAAGCAAAAATAGGTCGAACAACCCGAAAAGAAATATAAAAGCAAACAAAATTCTGTTTGGGATAGAAAGGCGTTCGCCCTTAGTTAGGTTCAAGAATACGGAACAAACTGAGCATACAAGACAAAAAGCGGCAAGATTTGAATATAGGACACCGAAGGTAAGCAGCCTCCACGGGAACGCATATGCAGAAATACAAACTAAAGCTCCCAATGCGAGACAAGTCTTATTTTCAGTAATAGCACTCAGCAACGCAAAGCAGCTCATCGGAAATACGAACGCAACAAACGAAAAATTCACTGCATTAATAGCGACAGCAGCGCTAACAGGAAGAACGTTGCATACCAGTGCACAAATTACGTGCCATGCAGCAGGATAAAACCCAGCTTCGGCGGAACCGTATCCAGAAACGGTTGGGTAAACACCTATTCCCGCAGGAGAATAACAGCCAGTACTGGCGAGTGCATGGATCTCATTGAGATGATACGAATTGTCTATCGAAACTGAAAAAAAATCAGGCGAACCAAGAACGGTCACAAATACATAAATAGCAGCAATAAACCCGACGACTAAGTACAGGGCCTGATGGAAATCAGCGTCCTTAGTATTCAAGGAACCAGAACAGGATCCCGCGGACAACTGAACAGACCCCGCACGGCGCCAAACAAAAGATGCGATCAAAACAAAAACCGGAATCGCTAGTTCAAGGCAGATAAAAAACCATACGTTAATAGATTGAAATAACGTCGAAGTAATAACGCCGGTCACACAAGTAATGAAAATAGAAACAATTGGGGCAAATGACAATTTTGGCAACCGAATGCTCTTTAAAGGAAATAGCAAAAGGTATCCAGGAAGTAACAGCAGAAAAGTAGCCACTACAATTGCGCCAATAAATGAAATCCAAATGCTCATAAACAATCCTATTACCTAAAAGAAGGTGCTATTTATCTAAAGCGACCGCCTGAACAAGAGAATTAAGGCGTTCCTCCAACTTAGCCAAGCGCAGAGAATTACAGAAATCGCGAACAACGAGAACGGCAATCACATACAAAAACACTAAGTTTGAAGGCGAAACAAAACCAAACAGCCCCGAACAGGCGATTGCTATTTCAGGAAAAATGCCTAATATCACAAAGCTCAAGCTAAATAACAGCCAAAATAGCGAATCCAGAGCTTGCATCTGAGACTTCTTAAGCTTACGGACTACAAATAACAAAACAACGGCAGCGCTGACAATCAGCAACACGCGAAGTGATATAGACACAACCATCACCTAAACCACTGAACAATAAGAAGCGTTACGAATACCCGGAGCATATACTGCATAGATTTAACCGGATTTAAGTAGCTCTCTCCACCTTGACGTTCACGCATCGAAACCTGAACTTCGGAGACCGAGTATCCTTGTTTTAAAAACAAAGCGAGTGACTCTGGCTCGGGATTAAGGGTGTTGTCGTAATAGTATCTTTCGAGCACAGGGCGACTAAACAGCCTGAAGCCAGATGTGGGATCACTAATGCGATGACCGGTCAGCATCTTAATCAATACAGTAATCATGCGTGATCCAACCATACGCATCGATTTATCTTTGCGAACAGTCAGAAACCTAGAACCGATAACAATGTCGGAACCAGTATTTATCGCCTTCTCAACAAGAGCAGACAAATACTCCGGACGATGTTGCCCGTCAGCATCAAATTGGATCATATAGTCGTATCCATGATCAACGGCATATCGAGCCGCTGTCTGAAAACCAACTGTAAGGCCACAGTTTATCGGCATGTTAATAATATTGCAGCCGATATTCTCACAGATAGAGAGCGTGCAGTCATGAGATCCGTCATTAATAACTACAAAATCGAACTTAGGCGCAACTTCCCTAAGCTCGATTATGGTGTTTTCTATGCACTCTTCTTCATTATATGCCGGAATGGCAACAAGAGTTCTTGGACAATAGGACACGCAAATCCATTCTCGAAGTCTTAGTTCCGCTATTTATTTTAGCGTACGAAATTAGCATCGATATGCATTCTGCTAATTTACATTCTGTATATGGACGAAGTAAATCAACCGCCAGGCCGGCCGTAGAAAATCTGACTCAGAAAATATCGCCCCCGAAACCCAAAATAGGCACGGGGGCGTGCGGCAAACCGAAGGAACGGGAAATCCCTTAATATGTTCAGCTGAATCGGAAACGCTCAAAAAATGAGCTACGCCTACCGATTATTATCGTTTGTTGAATAAAACAACAAGTAAAGAAGACCGTCTGCTACCACTTAATGTCAATGCCGAGCTTGTCTACCATGGCACGATAAACCTTTAGTGCTAAAAGGAACTGACCAGAGCATCGAACTGCCCTAGCAAACTTAATTTTACGCATTGCTTTGCTATTAGATGGAATGTCAGCCGTTCTCCAAGTACTAAAGTGCTGATCAAGATATCTATCGTTTTCCGATATAACATCCCTCAAATTAGCCGATTTATCGTACGCAAGTCTAAACATCAGCGATACGCCGAGATGTAGGCCAGCAGATAAATCAAGAAACTCAATTAGATTTGGAGAAGCGCCTAAAGACCTATACGCAGTTTTAACTTCTCGCATGCATCGATACGTCGAGTCGACCTTCTCTTTAGAAATAGTAGTCATAATCGAATCGTTTCGAATGCCGTAATAAACAAGTGGCTTAGGAACAAATGCGACTTTGTCAACGAAGGGATACACCAAGAGGTGCATCATCATATCGTCAAATATTTTTGGAGGATTTTTGAAATCGTACATATCCTTCAACAGATGGGCCTTAAAGATTTTATTCCAAGGCGCACCATTCAATTGGAGCAATTGCACAGGGTCTGATTTCACTGAAAAAGCCTTACGGGAATCGGTCATCTCTTCATTTAAGACTTTCCCGGAATCAGCATCTACTCTGTAAAAACCAGAAACAGCTATATCGGCACCGTTATCTAAGGCACAACGATATAAGGATTCGCACATATCGAGAGCAACATAGTCATCGCTATCGACAAAGCCAATATACTCACCTTTTGCCAATGCGATCGCGTCTTGGCGACCACGCCAAACGCCCTCATTTTTTTTGTCGATTACTACGATCTTACCTGGATATTCTTTCTTGTAGTTTTGAAGAATATCAATGCATCTATCGGGAGAGCCGTCATTAATGCATATGACTTCAATCTCCTGGAGAGTTTGGTTGACAAGAGAATCAAGACAACGTGGAAGATATTTCTCTACGTTATAACAAGGGACGATTAAACTGATTTTGCACATTGGAATCTTTCTTTACTGGAAGGATAAATAAAAGCTATTGCAAGAATGCCTGAACCGAAAGATTGGTCTTCCTATTGGTGGCCAATACATCTTCCATAAAACAATCCATGCGATCGCACATTCGTTTAAACTTACGTGGCTCAAACATTTCAAAAATCTTATCCTTTAGACTCTCGTCAGACAGATCGCAAGCTAAACCAAAATCATACTCAGATGAAATAGCCTCCATATAGGAACCCGGGCTAACGAGAATCGGAAGATGTAGCTGAGCTGCATAATACAACTTATTTGTTAGCTGGTATTTTACGTGAGTCGACTTCGAACCATACATACTCATGACAACATCGACATTCTCATATAGAGCATAAGTCTGAGAAGAATCGAACTCACCCGAAACTACAGCATTCTCGATTTTTTTGCTCTCAATATAAGGACGAAGCTGCTCATAACCACGTCCGAGAAACATCAATTTAAAGCGAGAATCATTTGCAAAATAATCGAGTACGAGTTTATCCAACTCAATGTTCTTTGCAGTACCAATGCTAGCAAGCACCAAAGGTGTCCCTGGTCTATTTCTTTGTTTTACACGCAAAATGTCCGATTGAGGAATCAAATGAGCATTGTGCATCAAGAGAAAATCGTGCTCTCCAAGAAAAGAGGTGTACGCAGGAGAAGAAATAATCGAAAGACCCGAACTGTCTATTATTTTCTCCTCCAGCATACGATATAAGGGATTGTTTTCTAGAAAATAATCCCTAATGTCAATTAAATAACGACCTCTATATTTTTGCTTAAGAACATCCCCGACCAAAACAGCGCTGTTCCCAGTAAGTGCAATCACCCTCTGATAGTTTTCGCTCAACAAAATGCGACGGGCAAATTGTCTAAATCCAAAATAGCCCGCGAGCAGATCCATATACTTTTTTGATCCGGAACTAGAGACCGCATGCTTGTAGCGCCATACCTTCTGTGCATCGGGCTCTACGCCAATGTCTGAACGCTGCCAATAGATATAGTCATATGGCTTAGTGAGCAGGTGCTCATAGTGCTCAAAATAAGGCGTTACATTAATGCCATCTAAATTAATAAAAGCAATTGGGGCACTCAAAACGGTTCTCCATGATTAGTCAAACAGCTTATGTGAAATTATAGCGCATCGCCTAATATCATATTTATCAGCAGAAGCGCCCAAAGAAACGGCCGCTGGCTTTCTAATACTCTTATTGATAACAGTAGCCCATTCATCTGGACTGTCGATATTGCAGGTAATACAGTTGTTGGAGATCACGGCATCTTGAGTAATCTGATCCGAAATAACGCAGGGCAACCCATTAAATTGAGCTTCTAGTAACGAAACGGGCAAGCCTTCATAAAGCGACGGAAAGGCAAAGACATCAAAAGATGAAAGCCAAGCTTGAATATCATTTTGGGCGCCAGCAAAAAACACCTTATCCTTAACACCCAATAATTCAGCCAAAGATGTTATCTCATCCTGAAGCTCCCCCTCCCCCACAATAACCAAGATTGCATTCGTCTTCAGCGCACAAAGGGAGGCAAGCACCTTAATAAGAAGGCTGTGATTTTTTTGAGGCGACAATCGGCCAATAGACCCAATTACAAACGCATTGTCTAAACCTAAATCCCTGCGCAACCTGTTTCGCTTTTCCTTGCAAAAAGCGACCTTATCAGAATCTACTAAATTGGGGACAAACCGATACTGCTTCTCTGGAAACATGTACTTAGCGGCAACATCTGAACACGCCCAAAACTCCGTCCCTTCTCTTAGCATTCGTTTTCTATGAAAACGATGAAGCGCCTTTAACAGAAGAGATTCAGGGTCCATCGAATTATGGCTATGCACAATTAGACGAGGAATATTTGCTTTATGGGCATAGTTGAGCACATCAATATTCGCTGCATGATTCGTATTGAACCACAATCCGGAATATTCCCCTTTATGCTCACGGAAAAATAGTCTTAAATCACGGTAATACTTAATCGGATTGCGATTCTTTGCAGTTATAACGAAATACCGGTTAGCGGTTCCCTTAAATAGATTCTCAAAATTGTCCGGACGCTCAAAGGTAATGAAATCAAAAGAGCAGAAATCGATATGACTGACATAGTTATTAATTACCATCTCTGTTCCTGCCCTTCGATTAGAAAGGCCCCAAACTAGATACCGGTTCATTTTTCACCTCAAAAGAAGGAAGACGGCGTAAGGATAAAGACGAGAGCTTGGCCCATGCGTCTTGTGATGCCCGTTGGAATAAAGCCATGAGACACAGCGAACCACAGCCTTTTAATTGGGCGGAATTCAAATATGCTTAAAAAATCCTCAACAGTCTTTCTCTGTTCCATTGGCATTTGATCAGAATATATGTCCAAGAAGACCTTTGCGTTTAACCTTATGCCATGCCAATATTCTCGTGATTTCGAAATCTGGTAATTTTGAAGCAGAGAAATGAGTGAGAACTTATGCGCACCGGCTTCTTGCCCAGCATGTTGACGATACAAAATGGTTGGCTTTTCAATAAACGCTGAATGACCACAAGCTTTACAGATTAGATTTACTAACCAATCATGCATGATTGGACAATCAGACTCGCGCCAAAGAGACAACAGCTCTCTTAACTTTCGATTGCCCGCAATCGTACAACCCCAAGCCGTGTTTTCAACGAGGACTCGTTGAAGCGAGTCCTCATTGATTTCGAAATTCTCATATCTCATAAAGCTTGATGCGATTAGATTTAGGTCATCGTCAACAATAGATAAGTCGCTAGAGACAAAAGACGGGGAATCGGAACCCCACGCGTCCTCCAAATCAATCAAAGCCCGAATGGACAATTCAATTTTATCTTCATTCCAAATATCATCTTGATCGGAAAACATAAAATAAGTGGCATCAGAATATTTTATAGCTGACATAAAATTTGCCATTGCGCCGCCATATTTAATACCCTCTGAAACTATCTGCACACGATGGTCGTTCTCGGCATAGTCACGAACAATCTTCAAAGTCTGGTCGGTGGAGCAGTCATCGGAAATTAGCAGTCGCCAATTCTTATATGATTGATTTTGAATTGACTCAATCTGTTTGGCAATGTAGCGCTCTCCGTTATACGTTGCCATGACGATATCAACTAGAGATTCTGAATTAGACACTTATAGACCTTTCTACATTAATTGCGATGAAGCAAGGTACTCCCCCAGCTCTTCCTCCCAGTCGGGCATGCGGAAGCCGACCGACTCAAGCTTGGACAGGTCGAGCGCAGAGTGGACCGGGCGCGGGGCGACGGGCCCCTCGGCGCTCGCGTAGTAGTCGGCTGTCGACACCGGTACGACCTTCTCGCCGTTGCCGTTGGCGGCCTCGAAGACGGCGCGGGCGATGTCCGCCCAGGACTTCACGGCGCCGGAGCCGGTGCAGCCGTAGGTGCCGTAGGGGGCGTGCGTCCCCAGCACGTGGAAGATGGCAGCCGCCATGTCGCGCGTGAAGGTCAGGCGGCCCAGCTGGTCGTCGACCACGGTGACCTGCTCGAGCTTGTCCTCGGGGTCGGCGACGCGGTCGGAGAGCCCCTTCATGGTCTTGACGAAGTTGTGGCCCTCGCCGATGACCCAGGAGCTGCGCATGATGTAGTGGCGGGGGCAGCCGGCCACGGCGATGTCGCCGGCCGCCTTGGTCTGGCCGTAGACGGACAGCGGGCTGAAGGGCTCGTCCTCGGTATGCGCCTCGGCGGTGCCGTCGAAGACGTAGTCGCTGGACACGTGGACGAGGGTGATGCCGTGCTCGGCGCAGGTGCGGGCGAGCAGCGCCGGCCCGGTCGCGTTGGCCTTCCAGGCGGTCGCGCGGCCCTCGGGGGTCTCGGCCCTGTCCACGGCGGTGTAGGCGCCGCAGTTGATGACGGTGCCGTAGAGCGACCAGTCGTACTGTGCGTAGGCATCCGGGTCGGACATGTCGAAGGTGTCGATGTCGCAGAAGTCGAAGTCCTTGGCGACGCCGCGCTCCTCGGCCAGCGCGCGGACCGCGCGGCCCAGCTGGCCGTTGCAGCCGGTGACGAGGGTCCTCCTGGGCGCCATGGGGACGACGTCCTTGAGCATCGGGTGGTTGAGGTCAGCCTCGGAGACGGTGGCCTCATCGAGCGGGATCGGCCACTCGATGGCGAGCTCGGGGTCGGCGAGGTTCACGAACGTGTAGGTCTTCTTCAATTCAAGGGACCAGTGGGCGTCCACCAGGTAGGTGTAGGCGGTGCCGTCCTCGAGCGCCTGGAAGGAGTTGCCCACGCCGCGCGGGACGTAGATGGCCCTGGACGGGTCGAGCGTGCAGGTGAACACCTTGCCGTAGGTGGCGCTGCCCTCGCGCAGGTCCACCCATGCGCCGAAGACGCTGCCGCGCGCCACGGAGATGAACTTGTCCCAGGGCTCGGCGTGGATGCCGCGGGTGACGCCGCGGCTGTCGTTGTAGGAGACGTTGTTCTGGACGACCTTGAGGTCGGGGATGCCCAGGGCGGTCATCTTGGCGCGCTGCCAGTTCTCCTTGAACCAGCCGCGCGAGTCGCCGTGGACGGCCAGGTCGACGACCTTCAGGCCCCCGATGCCGGTCTCGGCGACGGCGAGGTCCTTCTCGAATGCGATGTCTGCCATAATTCTATCCCCTCGTTACTGCCCCTGGGCGCGGTAGCGCGCCTCGGTGGCCTCCTTGGCCGGGCGCCACCAGGACTCGTTGGCCACGTACCAGTCGATGGTGGCCTTGAGGCCCTCGGCGAAGTCGGTGTGCGCCGGCCTCCAGCCCAGCTCGCGCTGGAGCTTGGTCGAATCGATGGCGTAGCGGCGGTCGTGGCCGGGGCGGTCGGCGACCCAGTCGAAGTCCTCGGGGTCCTTTTCCATCGCCTCCAAGATCATGCGCAGCACGGTGATGTTGTTCTTCTCGCCGTCGGCGCCGATGAGGTAGGTCTCCCCCATGCGGCCCTTCGTGAGGATGTCCCAGACGGCCGAGGAGTGGTCCTCGGTGTGGATCCAGTCGCGGACGTTCTCTCCGCGGCCGTAGAGCTTGGGGCGAACGCCGTCGATGATGTTCGTGATCTGCCTGGGGATGAACTTCTCCACGTGCTGGTAGGGGCCGTAGTTGTTGGAGCAGTTGGAGATCGTGGTGCGCAGGCCGTAGGTGCGGGTCCAGGCGCGCACGAGCATGTCGGAGGACGCCTTGGTGCTCGAGTACGGAGAACTCGGCTTGTACGGCGTCTCCTCGGTGAACTTGGCCGGGTCGTCGAGCGCCAGGTCGCCGTAGACCTCGTCGGTGGAGACGTGGTGGTAGCGGACGCCGTATTTGCGGACGGACTCCAGCAGGCGGAAGGTGCCCTCGACGTTGGTGCGCAGGAACGGCTCGGGGTCGGCGATGGAGTTGTCGTTGTGGCTCTCGGCTGCGTAGTGCACGATGGCGTCGTGACCGGGGACGATCCTATCGAGAAGCGCAGCGTCGCAGATGTCGCCCACGACGAGCTCCACGCGGTCGGAGGGCAGCCCGGCGATGTTCTCGGGGTTGCCGGCGTAGGTCAGCTTGTCCAGGACGGTGACGTGGACGCCCGGGTGGTTGTTCACGACGTAGTGCACGAAGTTGCTGCCGATGAAGCCGCAGCCGCCCGTGACGATGATGTTCTTAGGTTCGAAGAGCTCTTCGGACATGTTTCTATCTCCCATTGGATCGGATTAGTACTCGCGCGGGCTGTTGACGATCTCGCCGGCGGCGACCTTCTTGAGGTGCTGCCCGTAGACCGACTTGCCGTAGGCCTCGGCGGCCTGCTTGAGCCCCTCGGTCGTGATCCAGCCGTTCTCCCAGGCGATCTCCTCGGGCACGGACACGGGAAGGTCCTGGGAGTGCTCGACGGCGCGGACGAACTCCGCCGCCTCGTGCAGGCTCTCCATGGTGCCGGTGTCGAGCCACGCGTAGCCGCGGCCCAGGGTCACCACCGACAGCGTCCCCTCCTCCAGGTACATCCGGTTGAGGTCGGTGATCTCGAGCTCGCCGCGGGCCGAGGGCTTAACCTCATGCGCCTTGGCGGCCACGTCGCCCGGGTAGAAGTACAGGCCGGTGACGGCGTAGGAGCTCTTGGGGCGCTCGGGCTTCTCCTCGATGGAGACGGCCCTCCCCTGCGCGTCGAACTCCACCACGCCGAAGCGCTCGGGGTCGTCCACGTGGTAGCCGAAGACCGTGGCGCGGCCCGACTCGGCGTTCTGGACGGCGCGCGTCAGGTGGCGCGACAGGCCGTTGCCGTAGAAGATGTTGTCGCCGAGCACCAGAGCGCACGGCTCGCCGGCGATGAAGTCCTCGCCGATGGTGAACGCCTGCACCAGGCCGTCCGGGCTCGGCTGCTCGGCGTAGGAGAGGTTCACGCCGTAGCGCGAGCCGTCCCCGAGCAGGCGCTCGAAGTTGGGGAGGTCGGTCGGCGTGGAGATGACCAGGATGTCCCGGATGCCCGCCAGCATGAGGGTGCTAAGCGGGTAGTAGATCATGGGCTTGTCGTAGACCGGCAGCAGCTGCTTGGAGGTCACGAGCGTGAGCGGGTACAGGCGTGTGCCGGACCCGCCGGCGAGGATGATGCCTTTCATGGTGAATCCCTAACTTTTCAATACATCGCCGAGCTTGAATACCCTGCGTAGAACCGTCTTATTGATGACTAGATAGGCTGAATATACGAATAGAAAGATGATAGAGGTCAAAAGTGGGGTAAACACTTGCGCAGTAATTACAAACCCAACACTCAATATGACACTTACAAATGATAATTTAGCCTGAGAAACATTGAGCGTTCTTCCGATTAGCAGTTCTGACAACAAACATCTGAACGCGAGTGCAATTACGACGCAAAAGAGAACAAATTCAACCGAATTAAACACAAAGGTACCAAATAAAGTGCACGCGAAGCTAAAGAGAAGAGTTGCTAAATTAACCTCTAGCAGACGCTTTTCTTCACGTAGAACTTTGAAAAACGTCGTGCCGATAATATCCATCTTCCCCTCAAAAACGCAAATCGGGAATAGGACCGCGAATAGCTGAATGCTTCTCGCATACTGGGGAAGCCACCAATTGAGAACAACCGTTATAGGGCCATAAAGGATATACACCGCCGGAAGCAGCAAATCGAGAATGTCCCTCATCATACAAAAGGCGCTCGAACAGCCATGGCGGTCGAGTTGTTTCAAATTCGGAAACAGCACCATGCTAACCTGCGTCAGGAACGTCAAGAAAAAAGCAGCGATCGATAGAGAAAAAGAGACAATTGAAAAAACCTCAATTCCCCAGTTCAAATCAACAAAAAACCTAACAACTCCAAGTATCAAACTACTTACTATGTTGGCAAACATCAACTTGATGCCAACGCGTATGCTCTCAATCGACTCCTTAACACAAGCAGAGCCCGTTAAAACCCCGGCAGACAGAATATCCCTAGCTTTATACAGGCAGTAAACCAATCTGAGGTATTTGGCGAGCGTATAAAAAATAATATAGGGCTCGAACGAATCAACTCCAAAAATAACCAGAATGATCAGAGCCGCAAAAAAGGCCAAGGCGTCAAGCGCTGCCGAAAAAGAAAACAGCGCGGTTTCATTTACCGCCTGAAATACATATCCCAAATAGAATGAGCAATTATTTGCAAGCAGAATTATGCCAATCCAGACAATAACGAACTGGCGCTGCGCCTCAAAAGGACCAAATAAGGCGACGAGTATTACCGCAACGCTGATTACTGCCTGATAAATAATGCTGACCAGAAACTGGGAGTTAATCGCCTTTTTATCGAGCGCATCTCGGGTCTCTCCGCCATGGATGAGATAGACACCGTCATTAATCCCAAAATGAAAGAATCCAACGTAACTAAGATAGAAAATGAACAGTTGCCAATATCCAAACTCAGCAACACCCAGGACCTTAGGCAAAAGAAGGGTCAGTATGACACTAACGGCTGTGCTTAGACCTTGTGCAAATACGGCAAAGACCATATCCCTAGCAATTTTCTTAGTGTTCAAACGAATCCCCAATTAATAGAAATCAAGTCGATAAACGAATATCAGCTAAGCATATCAAATCATCCGGAATAGTTTTCTAAATTAGATGAACAACGGAATTGACCTATATTTCGTAATCGTAATCCATTTTTCTAAGGCAAATCAAAACTTCCGCAGCACTAAGCCGGTTACACTGCATCGGACCGAGAGTTCGCCAAAGGCTGACCCTCAACAGATAGGCAGACATTTTAAAAATACCATCGGAAGCGTTTTATGTTGAAACAGGAGATGCGTTTGTAACTTTAATGTCATCAAATAGGGGAACGAAGAAATGGGGCCTTATCCGAAGGCAAAGGCCCTTTCCTGCTGATGAGACTTCAGTAACAGGAAAGGGCCCTCTAATAGGCTCCCACCAATATAGGAATAGCTAGTAGATTACGACCTTAGTAGCAAGGGGCACGTTATCCCAAATCCATTTGGCGCGATCAATCGGTAAGCGAACGCAACCTTGTGAGACGTGCATCCCCATTCTACTGTCCATGGGATTAAAGGTCCCTTGGTAATACGGAATTGAATGGAACAGATAGTCCCCATAAAACTGCGTATAGTAATAGCAGGTATACCCATGTCCAAACGAGTAGCCCTTGCCGGTGACAGTATACTCACCCGTAGGCGTTGGAGTACTAGGAGCACCGGTAGAGCAAGTCCAGTATTGAGCGTAACTCCACGACCCGCGCTGGCCGCGAAAAACCCCAAGGTGACACGCCTGCCTATCTACCAAGATGAGCCAGCTTGTATTGCTCGCATAGCGATTGGCACGGCTGAGCATAGCCATCATGTCAGTCGGAAGCATCGGCTGTTCAGTATATGGACGACCAGTAGGACCGGGAGCACCAGCACCCTTGGGAACGATCTTCACTTGAACCGACTCGACCCTGTACCCAATCTTAGATGTGCCCGCAGGCTGCCCATTTGAAGCCCAATCGAGCCATCCAAAGTCTTGGCAATACGCTCGATACCAAACATCAAAGTAGTTCGATAAATCACCGGTCAACCTAATCTTAAAGGCCTCGATACGCTTTGCGTGGCCTACCGTGCCAGCGACATCCCCATTAGAAGTCCAGCCTTGCCAGCCCACATCCTGCACATGGGCAGAGTACTCAATGCCGCCCGATACGCTACTGGAGACATTCAGCTTCAGTGCCTCAACAGCAAGTGATCTACCAGTTGTGCCCACAACACCACCGTTGCCAACAGGATTAATCCAACCAAGTGTGGCAACATGCGCCTGGAGCGTTAGAGCTGGAGCCGTGATAAATGCGGGCGCAGACGACACGCCAGGCTCCCCGCCCTTCGCGACAAGCTTAATTTGGACAGCTTCTATCTGGATATTTAACCCAGTAGTTCCAGCGGAATCGCCGTTTTTGGCCCAACCCAACCAGCCATAACCAGCCGAATGAACTCTATAGTAAATGTCATATTGATTCGAAATCGGGCCATTTAGACGCAGTTCAAGGGCCTGAATGGCTAGCCCTTGCCCAACAGTTCCAACATAAGCGACGGAACGCCAATCCTGCCAACCAATATTGCCAACATGAGCCCTGGCCTCGATAAACGAATCATCGTCAACGCCAGCCAGCGACACATTCAAAGCCTGAAGAGAGAGCGATTTTCCAGTCGTACCAGCTTCCCGCCCATCGAGAACAGATGAAGACCACCCATTGATAGCGGAATGTGCCTGGTAGATAACATGTGGACCATTAGCGGACGGGTCCGAAACAAACGCTCCGTCCCTTACGCCGGGAGCACCTCCATCCTTGCTGATGACACGTACTTCAATCGCCTTAAGGAATGAGCCCGCCAAAGCCGTTCCTGAATCCGCGCCATTACACGCCCAGCCAAGCCATCCTTTTTGAGAGTCAAAGCAGCGGTACCAAATGTCATAGGAGTCAGACAAATCCCCTGTAAGAGTCAATCTAACAGCTTTTAAAGCACGCCCGTCATTTTTTGAATTAAGTGCCGCACCATCAGAAACGATATCGCTCCGTCCTCCAAATTCAAAGCAACCGGAGTAATCAATTGAACCCAGAGTCTCTTGGTTTTCGAACGTAAGGGAAATCGAAGTCAATGGTTCACAGCCGCTCTCGGAACCCAGTATTATCGACTTGCCCTGTTCAAGGCCCAGGCTTTTACCGTTCAAACCAAAGGAAATACCGCTCAAAGTATCCGTAACTCCAACAAAATGGCACGTAGTGCCACCAGGAGCTGAGCCGCCCTTTTCAACCAATAAGATCTGAACACCTTGGATGCCAGCACCCTTCGCCGTAGATCCTGCAGGGGCCCCATTCGACGCCCAGCCAAGCCATCCGCCTAATCCAGAAGCATAGACCCGGTACCAAATGTCATAGGCAGTAGAAATCTCGCCGTTCAGCTTAAACTGAACGGCCTCAATCGATCGAGACTGACCCGTCGTGCCAATAGTATCTGAAGACCAGTTTTGCCAACCGATGCCAGAGACATGCGCACGAGAAGAGATAGCACCTCCGTGCCCATACCAAGTAACCCTAGGCGACAACGCCTCAATAGCATTCTTTGAGCCAACGACACCCGAGGTATTTCCATTCGCAACCGTACTCATCCAACCAACATTGGAGACATGAGATCGATAGGATACAGTAGGCGGTTCCTGTGCGTGGTCCCTAAAGGCATCGCCTCGCACTGGCGCATCTTGGGCATTTTTGGGAAGCACCTTAATCTGAACTGCCTCAATCTGGTAAGCATAGCCCTGTGTTCCGGCAGGCTCGCCATTTGAAGTCCAACCAAGCCAGCCAATATTTGCAGAGTGTACGCGATACCAAATGTCATACGAGTCAGAAAGACCGCCCGACAAAGATAGCTTGATGGCCTCGATGGCTCGCGACTGTCCAACTGTTCCAGAAGTCTGACCGTTGCCCACCGGCTGAGACTCCCAGCCGATCCCGGAAATGTGCGATTGGACCGAAATGCAGTCATTCTCCAAAGGGCTGCCATCTTTTGAAAGCAGATTAATCTTGAGGGCTTCGACGCGCTTAGCACGACCTGTAGTGCCAGCCGTCATTCCGTTTGAAACAGGTGCTTGCCAGCCAATATCCTGTACATGAGTCTGGTAGGAAACGGAGCCAAATACAGTGGATACACCTTTTTCGGGTTTCGCCGAATCAGTTGCATCGGAAGCAGACTCGCTAGAAACGGATGAGGAAGAATCATTGTCTGATACAGTCGGCTGCTCGACTTCAACCCCCTGTTGTTCATCATTTAAGACGAAGCCCTCGTCTTCCGAGCTGCTGGCAGCACTAACGGAATAATCAGTAGATTCCGGCTGCACTGGTAAAGAATCAGCCCAGACAGAAAGAGGCGTCAGAAGACACTGAAGGATCAGTAATGGCGTCATTGCCGTTGCTAGCAGTCGTTGCGTCTTCTTCATTCGACTCCCCCATCAATCGACCATTTTTAGCATCATTATTTATCGTTTCGTCAATTACTTAAATATCGAAAACGTGAATGGCAGATAAATAGAAACGAACGGACCGTTGCAAAACGACCCGTTCGTTTTAAATCAGAGTGTCTGCTGGAGCCCTTGCAAAGACATAGCATTCGATTAGTTATGCAAGCGGCACGTTGTCGTACCAGCCCCATTTTGGCTTATAAGAGGTGGAGTAGTAATCCAACCAGTACGCTATATCGAGCGTCCTGATCCGACCGACGTTATCCATAACCTGGTTATTACCGATGTAGAGACAAACGTGACCGTAAATTCCGCCCATATATGTGTGCGTATGCGAAGGAACGGCAATAACCATTCCAACCTTAAGTTGAGAATAATCGGTATAATTACAATAATCCCAATAGTAATCGCAGGCGTCTTTATGAACGTTCCTAAATCCGGCGCGCTCGTAGATATCTGCGATCCACTCAGAGCACAATCCCGGGCCAGGAGACGGAACTTGTCGGGCAAGATCTACAATCTTCTTTTGCATGGGATTTGCAAGCGCATAAGGCTGCCCAAGCAAACACGGCGAAACGGTGCTTCCGGGAGCATTGGCGCCTTTCTTTGTTAGTTGAACTTGAACAGCCTGGACATGCGTTCCATAGCCGGTGCTTCCGGCGACAGCGCCATTTTTAGTCCAGCCGAGCCATCCGACGTTATCGACATGAACCCTGTACCAGGCATCAAAATAAGTTGCCAAGTCACCAGAAAGAGAAATTTTAATAGCCTCAACCGAATTGGATCCAGTAGCAGACGATAGCTGTCCTCCGTTTGACTTGTCAGAAGTCCACCCTTCATTCGAAAGATGCAGCTGATAATTAATCCCGCCGGCAACAGATGAATCCGATTTAGCCGAAAATCCACAAATGGGAATTCCCTTAACAGTTGTGCCAGACACCTCTCCGCCTGAAACGTTATCCTGCCAAGCACCCTCCACCAGAGAGGAATACGTCACCGCAGGAATTTCAAGATGAGAATAGCCCGTCGTATCAGGATGGGGAGCGCCCTTTTTAATCAACTTGATCTGAACGGCCTCCAGAGAGCAAGCCATTCCGGTGGTGCCCGCCTCCCCGCCGTCCTTGGCCCAGGCCATCCAGCCGATGTTGGAGGCGTGGACGCGGTAGTAGACGTCGTAGTCCTTCGCGAGGGAGCCCGTGAGCCTCAGGCGCACCGCCTCGACGGCGCGCCCCTGTCCCGTGGTGCCGCCCTCGGACGCCGAGGGGGTGTCCCAGCCCTGCCAGCCGATGCCCGAGACGTGGGCGTTGATTTGCACCGAGCCGTCCGAAACAGGGTTCAGAATGCTGACTTTGAGATCTTCCATGGCTTTAGACTGCCCCGTTGTTCCGGCAGTAGAGCCATCTCTTTTACTGCTCATCCAGCCAATATTGGAGACATGAGCCTCATATTGGATATGCATCTTACCGTCATCCACGTTTAAATAAGACCCATTGAAGCAGTAATTCATATCGCAGGAGCCATTAACGCCCGGAACATTGCCCCTGCTTGAATATTGCCAGAAACTATAGCTACCGGCATAGTCACAGTGCCAATTGTACTGAGCGACCCAATGGTCATAACCGTTCAGTGACGGAGAGTTCAAATAGTTGTTAAACCAATTAAGGTTTGCATAGATGCCCGATTTAAAACCAACGGCCTCCATGCGATTGCAAAATGTCTGCGCAATCTGAGCGAGCTTATCTTTGCTGAAATTCGGATCTTGCAAGATATAGTTATCCTCAAGATCATAATAAATAGGAAGCGACGGATAATGGCCACCAAGCCAGGCAAGCGTTCGATCGGCTTCTTTATTTGCATCCGCTACAGAACGTGCATAGGAGTAGTAGTAGACGCCGTAAGGAATCCCGAGACGTTCGCATTCGGTAGCGTTCCGCTCAAACGTTGAATCGGGTTTGCCATAAACAGGGCCGACCTTGAGAATGGCAAATTCTATTCCGGCGGCTTTAACCTGATTCCAATCAATCGTCCCCTGAAAGTTACTGACATCGATACCACGCGCAACGGCACCATTGGGCAAAGCTTCGTCAGCCAAAGGCTGCGCATCGATACCCTCATTGCCAGCATCAGTAAGCACGCCGTTCGCGTAACGCCAAGAATTCGGCGCCAAAGAGTCAGCTTCAGGAGAATCCACCTGCACGGAATCATCCGCCGAGGCCTCACGAACAGAATCGTCAACGCCTGACTCATCAGTCCCGATTCCAGACTGATCATCAGAAACTGAGCCTGAGTCCCCATCTGGACGAGCAGCGTTCGCATCGTCACCATACCATTCGGTTGCTACCTGAGAACCCGAGTCGTCGTCCTGCCCATCCTGAGAACTTTCACCTTGAAATCCGCAGTCGTTCGATGATTGCTGTACCGACTGTGAAGAAGCGACGGATTGGGCAGACAACGCGTATGCACAGTAAGGCTGAATGATTTGCGACCAAGCTATTAAAAGCGTGCAAACCAAAGCTGCAGACGCTTTGAGACGATTCATATATCCCCCGAGACATTGACTACTTTCGAAGACACCAAGTTATATTACCGCACTTCTAAACAAGCATTGAAGGCTTAAGGCGCAACGGTAGCATTTAGACAAAAAAGAGGCGCCCCCGTTACGGAACGCCTCAATTGGCTCTATGCAAAAGGCCTTGCGGCACCGATTACACGACCAGGAGCATAGACTGAGCGCTCGGTGACTCCAATTCCCGGCCACGAATCGATAATTCGACCATTTCCGATGTAGATTCCAATATGACCCTGGTAGTAGACCACATCTCCCCTCTGCATAGCAGAGGTGCTAACCGGCATAAATGTGTTGTTGCGATACCAATTCATGGAGTTATAGGTTTGCTCGGGCAACCAACGATGGTTATAGGGGTTATACCAACCCATATCCATGCCGGTCGCATACAGACATTGCAGCACCAAGCCCGAGCAATCAACTGCATCCCCCGGCCAAGAAGACCAAGGTTCGATATAACGAGTTCCAATGTATTCACGAGCACGCTGGATAAATGCATTGATGCAGTCCTGGCGCGAAGCGTTATAGGGAATGCGGGAAGGCGTGACGTACGTAAAGTATCCGGTGCAATATGAAGGAAGCTGCACGCTGCTGCAATTAACCTTTGGGTAGGATCCGGGAGTCTGGTAGCCCATATAACGATAGGTCTCAAAATAAGAATCGGAAGTTGAACCCGGCGCAGCGGCGCCCTTGGGGACAATCTTTACCTGCAAAGCCTGAACGGGAATTCCGAGCTTCGTAGTGCCTGCGGGAGATCCATTTTTGGTCCAGCCAAGCCATCCGTAATTTGAGACATGAACGCGATACCAAACATCAAAGTAATTGGAAACATCGCCAGACAAGCTGATCTTTACGGCTTGGATTTGCTCCCCTTGACCAATGGTCCCCGATGTAACCCCATCAGAAACAGCAGATTGCCAGCCGACATTGGATACGTGGGCAGAATACGAAATGCCGCCACTTATAGAGCTATCAGAAAGCGACAGCTGCATGGCCTCCATGGCGCGATTCTGCCCAACCGTGCCAGCAACACCATCATTACCAACAACCGTTTGCCAACCAAGCCCAGAGCAGTTTGCCTTAACGGAAAGCCCAGGGAGCTGAATCAAAGCCGCCTGATCTTGGGCTGGCGCGTCAGAAGAGCCCTTTGCAACTAACTTAATTTGAATTGCCTCAGCCTGCTTAGCCAAGCCTACGGTGCCGGCTGCAGCGTCATTCTTAGCCCAACCAAGCCAACCATAGTCTGCAGCGTGAATACGATAATAGATATCGTATTTTGAGGCATCGTTGCCAGTCAGCCTTAGCTTGACTGCCTGAATTGCGAGATTCCTGCCAACAGTGCCAGCATAGTCGGCACCCGAAACGTATGGCTGCCAGCCAATATTCGCAACATGTGCTGACACTTCGACGGAGGCATCGATGCCCTGCGTTGCGACATACAACGCCTGCAGGGAGCGGGCCTTTCCAGTCTGACCGGCAGTTTCACCGTTGCCAACAGGAGCCAGCCAGCCCGCAGAAGCAACGTGCGCTTGAGAAACAAGACCGACTCCAGACGCCTCGATAAACGCATTGTCAGTGGAGCCGGGCGAAGGCTGACCCTTATTAACAAGAGCTATGTCAATGCCACATAAGCCGGAAGTTCCGCCGGAAACACCGCAAGGTTGACCATTTGAGGTCCATCCGGTCCAGCCATTGCTAGAATCGTGAACCCTATACCAGATGTCGTAATTGGCAGCAAGCTGACCGCTCAATGACATTTTTATCGCTTTTATGGGCACACCGGATACTGCCTTGGCAGGGCCGCCATCCGATGAGGAAGAACCCCAGCCCGAATACTCGTCCATAACGGCATAGGAAATAGAGCCGTCATCAGTCTGTCCCGCAACGCTTAAGGCGATAGAGTTCAACAGCTTGGAGTCTTTGCCTCCAATTGAAGCCTTTTGACCAGAGGAAGAACCTAACGTTTGTCCAGAAATAGCCGATCCGGAGACCGTAACAGCATCAAGATCTCCGATAAAAACCTTATCCGAAGAGCCGGGCGCAAATCCGCCCTTCTCTACAAGAACCACTTTGACCGCTTCGATGGCCTTGCCCTTGCCGGCAGAGCCTACAGCTGCGCCATTGCATGCCCAATCAAGCCAGCCTATGCCCGAGACATGAGCACAATACCAAACGTCATATTTTTCAGACGCCTCACCAGTCAAGCGAATCTGAACGGCCTCGAGGCGTTGCGCCTTACCAGTCGTACCGCAACGACCTTCGGACCACTTCTGCCATCCAATATTCGATACATGGCCACGAAGTTCAATAGCACCCGAATGGCCATACCAGTCAAGCTGGGCCTCAAGAGCCTCCATGGGGAGGCCCCTACCAGTTGTTCCGGCAACAGACCCGCTCCCCACAGGCGACATCCAACCAATATTCGACGTATGCGAGCGAACGGTGATAGAGGCGGGTTCATCGCTACGGTTCTTAAAAGGACAGGAAGTGTCGCCCGGGGCGGGGTCGCCCTTGGGCAGGACCGCGACCTGGACGGCCTGGGCGGCGCGGCCGTAGCCGGCCGAGCCGGCGTCGGCGCCGTCGCACGCCCAGCCGAGCCATCCGAACTCGGCGGAGTGGACGCGGTACCAGACGGTGTAGCGACCCGACAGGTCCGCGGACAGCCTGACCCTCAGGGCCTCGACGGCGCGGGCCTGGCCGGTGGTGCCGGCGACGGCGCCGTTGCCGACGGCGGGCTGCCAGCCGATGCCGGCGACGTGGGCCTCGACGGATATCGCGTGTTTTTGATAGCTTTTATTTTTAGGAAATCACGAGATAAAAGTTTCGGGTTTCA
>OLNM01000815.1_pt1 | contig 26865 bp, 30 predicted proteins | sample 1672391 | NCBI WGS metagenome assembly OLNM01 (sample SAMEA3136680, study PRJEB25190) | human gut metagenome | reverse complement strand
TCTATTGCTTTTATTATTGTAGCAAATTGAGAAAATTTGTCAATCTAAATGTACTATGATTGGCGAATTGCTTCAAAAGCTCCTTTGTCAATCTCAACTGGGTCAGAAAAGGCATCTAGAACAATCCCTCTCACTGGGAACTCCTCTATTCTTTCAGCAGTATACAAACAATCCGTCAAAGGTAATTGCAACCATGAAAAACGGTCATAATAGTCCTTAGGAATATCTTGTTCTGTTAAGAAACAAGCATAATAGTAGTCGTCTCCTTTTCGCAGAATATCTGGTTTTAGGCGAACTCCTTCTTGTCCGTCACTCCCATTCACTAGAGAAGCATTGAAGGGGACCCAAACTTTAGCTTGTTTCAACTCCTTAAACAAGTTCTCTATCGACTCTGTCGTTTTTTCACTCAGATACTCTTTCTTATAGTCAGAAAGAGTCATTATCTTATCTTTTTTAGGCGTTTTCTTCTTAAAAAATTGAAACATTCTCATTCCTCTTAGAAACTCTTAAATGTACTGACAAACCTTGCCATCACGGTAGGCATTGTCAATCAACCCACCACCGAGACACTCTTCACCGTCGTAAAAGACAACTGCCTGTCCTGGTGTAATGGCGCGCTGTGGCTCCGCAAAGATGACCTCTGCCTTGTCTCCTTTGACATGAACAGTCACCTTCGAGTCAGGCTGACGGTAGCGGAATTTAGCCGTACATTCTAATGTAAATTCCTCTGGCATATCACGAGTAAAGTGGACCTGACTGGCTTCTAAGCTAGTTGACATCAGCGAATCATGGTAGAATCCTTGGCCTACATAGAGAATGTTCTGACTTAGGTCTTTTCCGACAACGAACCAAGGAGCATTGTCACCGCCGTGTTGTCCACCGATACCGAGTCCGCCACGCTGACCGATCGTATAGTACATCAGACCAGCATGCTCACCCATATCGCGACCATCCACAGTCATCATTCGACCAGGCTGGGCTGGTAGGTAGTTGCTGAGAAATTCTTTAAAGTTCTTTTCTCCGATAAAGCAAATCCCTGTTGAATCTTTCTTCTTAGCAGTCGCAAGGCCTGCTTCTTCTGCTAGTCTGCGAACTTCAGGCTTTTCCAAATGTCCCAGTGGGAACATGGTTTTTTGAAGTTGTTCTTGCGACAGTTGGCTGAGGAAATAAGTCTGATCCTTGCCATTGTCCACGCCACGAAGCATATGAACGATGCCATCCTCATCACGCGCTACTCGAGCATAATGCCCAGTCGCTACATAGTCTGCCCCCAAGGTCATGGCATAGTCCAAAAAGGCCTTGAACTTGATTTCCTTGTTACACATAACATCTGGATTTGGCGTGCGTCCCGCACGGTATTCCGCTAGGAAATACTCAAAAACGCGGTCCCAATACTCTTTTTCAAAATTGACAGAGTAGTAGGGAATGCCAATCTGGTCTGCTACCGCAGCCACATCCTTGTAATCTTCAGTCGCCGTACAGACGCCGTTTTCATCTGTGTCGTCCCAGTTCTTCATGAAGATACCGATCACATCGTAGCCCTGCTCCTTGAGCAAAAGAGCCGTCACCGACGAATCAACACCACCACTCATCCCCACGACAACACGTGTTTTAGAGTTATCACTCATGGTAAGTCTCCCATCTATTCGTTTATTCACGATTGAAGGTCGTGTGTGCTTCACGATTGAAGGTCGCTTGAGCAGTATTCATTATAACATGCTTGATTAGAGAAGACAAGAAAGAGGGTGATAATCTACGAACCACTGGTTTTTATTGATAAAAACTTTAGTCATCATCGTCTCTATAAAAATATTTTCTATACACTCTTGATAATACCAAAATTAATGCCAATATCATACCAAGAGCTATAATAATAGAATTTATTAGATTTATTTTAGTATATCCAATCACTAGTCCAATAATTGGACTAGCAGACATGCTTAGATATAATAAAAATGACAAAAAATGAATTTCACCAATTCCAGCAAAAAAATGTTTCATTTTAAATATCCCAATTTTACCTTTCATCTTTATAATTCACTAACAACTCTATTGAATTCTCTTTTTTTTGAAAAATCTTGATAGCAAATTTGCTCCACTTAATGCCACTAAGATTTCAATGGGCAAAAAATAGTAATCCCATATCAAATGAGAAATCAGCAATGTTAGAAATAGTATACAGTCAATATAACTATTCTGAAAATACTCTGTAATTACATAATACAGAAATGCCACAACCACTGCAATTAAAACAATCATCATAATACTATTATCCTGTCCTTCTCACTAACTCTATTTCCAAAACTTCATTTTTGGGGGACTTAGTAACGCAATTCCAATTAGCAATACACCTAATATAAATAAAAGTATTTCCCAAAATTTATTCTCAGTTTTAATAAAGATACCATATCTATCTCATTTCTTATTTTTAAATAATTCATACTCTTTTTCTCTGATAAAGGGAAGTGAGAAATTAGAAAAAATTAGTAGAATTGAAAATAGGTATCCATCTTTTTGCATTGCTAAAACATAGCCTAAAAATAAATAGACAATCAAATCTAGTACAAAAAGAGAAAATATCCTCCTTTTCATTACCTTACTTTTCTTAAAGATTCTGTTTAATAGAATCTTTATCGTAGTATCTACACAAATTTTTATCAAAAAGATAAGAGCCAATACACGATTATCAACGGTACCATGAAGAATAAATGGAAATATAGTTAATATAAAACTAGAAATCTCTAAATATTTTATCCAAGGAGATTGAGACATCTTACTTTTAAACTGACTGATTTTCCTATACTCGCTAGCTAATCTAGTATCAAAATCTTTACCAATTATATTAAAGATTAAGAACTCCAGGATAAAAATACTGATTAATACGATATAAGTAGAAACCTTTCCTGGGAAATATTTATTGATTAAAATCGGGAAACTCATTAACAGAATTGAGTTTATGGCTAGACAAATGGATACTATTTTAGTCTTCACATAATATATAGGTAACGATACTATTGAATAGAGAAACGCTAAAAAAATAAGCAAGAAATACTCAGTGCTGCTAATTAGCGGCGCCCTTAATGATAAAAATAGATAGGCACCCCACACGATGATGTGTATTTTTCGAATCTTATCTACACTACTCATGCTTCTTCCTCTTATCCTTGGTTCCATTTTTAAACTATGTCAACCTTTTTCACAACTTTATTTCGACTTTCTTTTTTACTTTTTACATTGCTATGATACAATATTTTTAACAAAATTTTATTGTTTGTTAACTTTTTTCACGAAAAGGAGAAAATCATGCGTTATGATTTCGGAAAGGTCTATAAAGAAATACGTGAGTCAAAGGGGCTGACCCAAGAAGATGTCTGTGGGGGTGTTCTCTCAAGAACCAGCCTATCAAAAATCGAAAACGGTAAGACAACCCCAAAATATGAAAATATGGAATTTCTTCTCCGTCAAATCAATATGAGTTTTGAAGAGTTTGAATATATCTGTCAACTTTATCAACCAAGTCAACGTACAGAAATTATGCAAACCTATCTCAATATGCGTTCCATTATCGGGACCAGCGATCTTGTCAATTTATTTCAAAAATGCCAAGACTACCTCAAGACCCACCACGATCTCCCTATAGAAGAAATCAGAGATATGCTTGAAGTTGTCATTTATATCCGTCAACACGGGACAGGGGAACTATCAGATCACGTAGAACAGGTTGTCAAAAAACTTTGGAGAAAAATTGAAAAACAAGATACATGGTATGAGAGTGACCTGAAAATCCTCAATACCATTCTTTTCAGTTTTTCCATTGAATACCTCCATCTCATCACTGGAAAAATATTGCAACGCCTAGAAGTTTATAAAAACTATCAACATCTATATGACTTGCGAATGACAATTCTATTAAACCTTTCCACACTCTATCTATACAATCAAGACAAAAACATGTGTAAGCAAATCTGCTACACTTTACTAGAGGACGCCAAGAATAAGAAAAGCTACGATAGGCTTGCTATCTGCTATGTCCGTATCGGGATTTGTAGGGATGATGCTAGACTTATCCAAAAAGGTTTCTCACTTCTGGAGCTGACCGAGGAAACTTCTATGCTGTCTCATCTCAAAAATGAAGTGGAGACCTATTACCAACCAAAGAAATTATAAAAAAAGTCGAGGGGGTTCCTCGACCTTTTCATATTATTCTGTTCGTTATTTCTTAATACCAACCGTTGTTAAGCCAGAAGTTTTTAGCTCTGCCAAGCCACATGGTGTGCTTACTACTATGTGTCCATGTCACCATGAATCGCCGAGCGGTTTAACGAGAAAGTATGACTTTTACGTTTATCCCAACTCAATTATGACATTTTTTTCAAAAGTCAATATATCTCACTTTTTAACGACAAAAAAGAGGCTGTCAATAGACCAACCTCTTATTCTAAACCTATCAATCTATCACTTTCTAGCTTCATTCGCTTTCTTAGCTACTGCAATTTGGTATTTCACTTGGTCAAATCCTGTACCTCCCAAGGAATTTCTTCTTTGAACAACAGTTTTAGGTTGCAAGTAGACATAGATATCCTCGGCAATGAGGGAATGATAGGTTTGCAATTCCTCCAAAGTCCAATCTTGAATATTTTTAGCAGACTTGATAGAGTCTAGCACTAATCTTCCCACAACCTCATGAGCTTCTCTAAACGGCAAGCCTTTCCCTGCCAAATAATCTGCCAACTCAGTTGCATTTGAAAAGTCCTTCTCTGTCGACTCTTGCATTTTTTCCTTGTTTACCTGCAAACTAGATAACATACCTGCCAATACATCGAGAGAATTTAAAATCGTCTCGACCGTGTCAAACATTCCTTCCTTATCCTCTTGCAAATCCTTATTATAAGCTAAAGGCAAGGACTTCATGACTGCCAACAGTCCAAACAGATTCCCATAAACTCTACCAGTCTTTCCTCGAATCAACTCAGCCATATCTGGATTTTTCTTTTGGGGCATAATAGAGGAACCTGTTGTAAACGTATCTGACAAGGTAATGAATTGGTACTCAAAGCTACACCAATTGATCATTTCTTCACAAAAACGGCTCATATGCATCATGAGTATGCTGGCATTGGATAGAAATTCTAAGATAAAATCGCGGTCACTAACAGCATCCAAAGAATTTGTATAAGGTTGCTTAAACTCCAGCAAATCGCTAGACAATTGGCGATCAATGGGGAAAGTCGTCCCTGCCAAAGCTGCCGCACCTAGAGGGCATAAATCTGTATGCTTCTGGTTAAATTCAAAACGTTCACTGTCTCTTTGAAACATATTGTAGTAAGCCATCAGGTGGTGGGCAAAACTAATAGGCTGGGCATGTTGCAGATGGGTATAGCCCGGCATGATCGTCTCCACATGATTTTCCGCCAAATCTAATAAAACACCCTTGAGATGAGCCAGTTTATCTAGGACATGGCCTAGTTGCTCCTTGAGATACAAGTGCATATCTGTCGCAACTTGGTCATTTCGAGAACGAGCTGTATGTAACTTCCCTGCAAGGGGACCGATTTTTTCTGTCAGCAACACTTCCATATTCATATGAATATCTTCGTTTGCGATATCAAAGTCAAGTTGACCTGCCTCTAGCTCTTCTAGGAGCTCTTTCAAGCCTGCTTGAATCTTTTCTGACTCATTCAAACTCAAAATGCCCGTCTGGCCCAACATCTGAACGTGGGCTAAGGAACCAATCACATCAAATTTAGCTAATTTTTGGTCAAAAGATATACTCGCACCAAAGCGCTCTACCCAGTCTTCGACAGTACCTTCAAAGCGACCACCCCATAATTTTGTATTCTTAGCCATATCACATCCACCTCTCTAGTCAATCGCCCTATTTGACGCTTTTTTGAACCTCAGAATGAACCTTAGTTGGAAGTCCCCACAACTTAATAAAGCCAACAGCTGCATCTTGGTCAAAGGTATCTGCACTAGTATACGTCGCCAAATTTTCATCGTAAAGTGAATTTGGTGATTTCCGAGCTACGACCTGAGCACTTCCCTTATAGAGTTTGACTTTTGCAGTCCCATTGACAACTTTTTGAGTCTCTTTAATATAAGCAATCAAGGCTTGTGTAGCTGGAGTAAACCACAAAGCATTATAAATGAGATTTGATAATTCATTTTCTATAATTGGTTTAAAATGAGCCACTTCTCTCACAAGCGTCAAGTCCTCAATTTCCTTATGAGCTGTCAGCAAGGTCACTGCCCCTGGACACTCATAGATTTCTCTTGATTTAATTCCAACTAAACGATTTTCCACGTGGTCAATCCGTCCGACCCCATGTTTTCCAGCTATTTCATTGAGTTTTTGAATCAAATCTGCCAATTTTAGCCCTTCTCCATTGAGGGAAACTGGAACACCTTCACTAAACTCAATATCAATGTATTCTGGCGTGTCTGGAGCTTGCTCTGGAGAAGATGTGATGCCAAAGGCTTCTTCTGGAGCCTGATTCCATGGATTTTCCAAAATACCACACTCATTGGCACGTCCCCAAAGATTTTGGTCGACAGAGTAGGGATTGTCAAGGTCAGCAGGAACAGGTACTCCATTTTCCTTGGCATAATGAATTTCTTCCTCCCTAGACCATTTCCATTCACGAACTGGCGCAATCACTTTTAAATTGGGATCCAAGGCTGCAATCGATACTTCAAAACGCACTTGGTCATTCCCCTTACCTGTACAACCATGAGCAATTGTAGTCGCTCCTGTCTGATGCGCTATTTCAACCAATTTTTTAGAAATAAGAGGGCGACTCAAGGCAGATACTAAGGGGTACTTTTGTTCATAGTAGGCATGTGACTGAAGAGCCACTAGCACATAATCTGTAGCAAATTCGTCCTTAACATCAATAACATAAGATTCGACTGCCCCAACCTTAAGAGCCTTATCATGGATGAAATCTAAGTCTTTCCCTTCACCCACATCCATACAAACTGCAACAACATCATAGTCTTTCTTCAGCCAGGTAATAGCAACTGATGTGTCTAAACCGCCAGAATAGGCCAAAATTACTTTTTCTTTACTCATGTTCTTTTCCTTCTTTCTATTTTTCAATGGACGCTTTAAAGGCATCATCAATAAGTTTGTCTAATTCTCCAGACTCCTTCAACTTTTGAATGGTTTTATCGACCGCCTCTTTCAATTCCTTGCTATCTTTTTTCATGGCGACCGCGTAGGAATCATCTTGCTCTTTTTCAAAATTGAGGTCTGCGATTGCTAAATCAGGATTATTTTCCACAAATCCCTTGGCAACTGGTTCTTCAAAAATAACGGCATCCACTTGTCCTGATTTTAAATCTGTAATTAAATTCCCATTTTTAGGCAGAGATACGAGGGAAGAATTTTTAAGCAAATCTTTCGCCATCGTCTCTTGAATCGAACCTTTCTGCGCTCCGACCTTTTTCTGCGCTAAGTCGTTGACAGACTGATAAGTGGCTAAATCAGATTTTTTGACAATGAGCTTATTTTTTGAAGTATAGTAGGGAGTTGAAAAGTCGAACACCTTACTCCGTTCATCTGTCTTAGAAACACCAGATATAGCAAGATCGGCTTTTCCTGATTGAACACTAGCCAGTACATTGTCAAAACTCATGGGAGATAGTTCCAATTCGACACCTAGTTCTGTTGCGATAGCCTTGGCTAATTCGATATCTGAACCCACAATCTGATTTTTCCCATCAACCACTTTTTGATATTCAAATGGAGCAAAATCTGGATTGAGGGCTACAACCAATTTTCCTTTGGACTTGATAGCTTCAATTCCAGCCAATTGATTGTTACTACAAGCAAATAGTAGGGGGAGCATCACTAAACCAAACATCGTCATCAACACCTTCTTCATCTTATTCATAACAAAGCCTCCTTTATGTTTATTCCTTTTGTTTGTATAAATAATACTCCTATACTCATCCTTTGTCAAGCCTAAATTGAAAAAATTTTCAATTTGAAACAAAAAAACCTAGAAATACTACATAAAAATGTTATTCCTAGGCGTATTTATGCTATTTCTCTCTGGAAAACATGAGTATTCAGTCAGTCAAAAGGAGCTGAACGAACTCATTTCCCCTCGCCCAATTCAATGATCCGATGACATTGTTGGGCTACATAAGCATCGTGGGTCACAATAATAACTGTTTTCCCCTCGCGATTCATCTCTAAGAGAAACTTCAAGACCAAATCTCTATTTTCAGGATCCAGCGAACCTGTAGGTTCATCGGCTAAAATCAGCTGGCTGGGTTTTAAGATAGCTCTAGCAACTGCAATTCGTTGTTGCTCCCCACCAGATAACTCGGAAACCTTTTGATGCAAAGTAGCTGACAAACCTACTCTCTCTAAAATCTCTTCCACCTTTTTGAGCTTGTCTTTCTTGGACAATTTCACATATTTCAGTGCCAGCATGAGATTGTACTCGACCGTTTCATCATCAATCAGGGCAAAATTTTGAAAAAGATAAGAGATATGTTCACGGATTATTGTTTGTGACTTAGCAGAATTGACTGCTAGATTTGTCTGACCAAAAATCTCATACCGTCCGCTATAATCACCATCTATCAAACCTAATAAATTTAACAAGGTCGACTTACCACTACCACTCTTGCCAACAATGGCTACCAAATCACCCTGATCAATCCTGAGAGACAAGTTATCCAAAATCACTTTTCCCCCAATGGCTTTGGTAATATTTTCTAACTCAATCATAAGATGCCCCCTTTCAATAACTCTACTAGACTTCTTTTCTCCATCCTAGAAGCCAAGCCTAGCACAAATAGTATATCCAAACATGTAAAGCCTGCAAACAGCAGGAGTGGCAAGAGCGCATGGGCAAAGAAAATCAAGACTAGAAGAGGGAGACTATAGCCCAGCAAGAGCAGAACTAAGAGAGGACGGTAGCGATCGACCAGTTTCCACCCCATAAACTTCTTGGTAATGATATCCCTGCGCTTCAACAAGAAAGTAGTAACGAGTAAAAAGTAGGAGACAATCATACTGAGAAGAGCAAATAAGGCAAACAGAACGTTAAAATTACGAACAGAATCCCGATAGGTATCAACCATCCCCTCTTGAATTGCTTGAATCGATGAAAATTTTAAATAGCTACCATCAGATAAGTTATCGACTAACTCTGTAATCACTTTTTGATTTTGTTCTGTATTTTCAATTTTCATTGGGTTGTTTAAACCTGTCGTTGACAAGTGAGTCTTTTCTTCCCACATCATGTCTTGATCATTTACCAGACTAATGATTGGATTGTGGAGATTTTCCTTTCGCTCATTATTATAAGGGAAGAAAGACCAATCTCCTTCATAGTAGGCAATTTCTACATCCATATCTTCTATTGTTTTCTTTTGCTGATCTTCATACCTCAGAGAAAGATAGGCGATGGATTTTCCCAAGAACTGATTCTTACCTTCTTGTCCTTTGTCACTGGCTGGCAACAAAATCACCTTTTTAGTGCCTATATCTGGTAACTTGAATCCCTTGCTCTTTAGAAAATTGCTATTTGCATAGTAAACATCTACCTTATCAGGCAGTTGGTAGTGCTGCACTTGTTCTGCTTTGATGACTGGTTTGATAGGAAGACTCGTACTTCGCACATAGTTTACTTGTGTTTTTGCTAGCAAGTCTTGATAAAATTGGTAGAAATAATCTGTAGATTTCCCTGACCCTGCTAGCTCTTCTTGCCACAGATTATCATTGAGTTTGAAGGTTTCTAAGGTCAGGTAATTACCTTGACTTACCCACTGTTGCTGATAAGCAAGTTCTTTGTTTTCTTGTTCTAAACTTCTGCCCACCCCAATCAGTAAGGCCGTCAGTAAAATAGTTGTCCCTATTTTCATCACATAATTGAAGATGAGACCAAGTTTGACAGATGAAAAACCTTTCAACATGGAGCTGACTGTCATTTTTTGAATCATCAGGTAGGTCAGCCAACTGATGAACAAATACAACTGTAAAAGCAGAAATTGAGATAAGAGTAAACTTGGAAACAAAAGTTTTGGCCTGTAGTCCAGCACTAAAAATAGTCCCAAGTCAATGATAAGACTTCCACCCAAGAGAAGATAAAAATTAATCTTTACAAAACCAGCTAAAATCGCCCTGCTTTGAAAACCAAGTAACTTTTGAACCCCCACTCGTTTCATCTCCATCATCGGCTGATAAACTGTCATTAAAATCACAAGCAAGATTGCCAAGATAAAGATAATGATAGATAGTAACAACTCTTGATTTAGCACTCCAACCTGACTTCGGTAAGTGGGTTCTAATAAAATCGTCTTATCTATCTGGAAAAAATCACTCCACTTTTGTAGAATGGTATTGCGATCTATCTCTTTGCTGGAGGTAATCATGTAGCGCCCATTTACAGTATGGGATTTATCCTCAATATAAGATTGGAAGGTCTGGAGTCGAATGAGCTTCACCTTTAAAAAGGTGGGAATGGTTCCTAGATTATTGGGAAGATTCTGGTTGCTGTAGACTCCCTTTTCATTCTTTGAAAAATCAAGAGAAGTCAGACCAAACTCTTGGTAGGGGAAGGTATCTTTATCAAAAACACCAGACTTGACCACCTCATCACCACTGTCTGTTTTGATGATGGAGACTTTATACTCCTTTGATACATCCTCAAAAAATCGAAGAACAGACGCTGCAGGTTCGTTAATATCTTTCAAATACAAATCCAAAGAATCTACAGTCTTTCCCATTTCCTGAATCCGCACTATTTCACGTGTAACATTTACATTCAGGACAAAAAATGTAGTACACAGCAAGAGCAGGAGCATACAAAGATGACTGATTTTTTTCATAGAGATACCTCCCGTGAAGAGACGAAACTGGGAAAAACTAACTTTCCAATAAAGCCACACAGTGATTCTCTCAGCTTAATTGTGTTCAAGGCTGAAAACACTGTGTGGTTTTTGAATGTTTAGAGGTTAGTTTTTTGAGCAATCGTCTATCAAAATGTCCGTTTATCTGTCAATAATCCGAGAAAATCTTGTCGTTTCAAGTCGGAGAAGTGTTTGGTAGAAAGACTTCCTTTTTGAAGTCCATCATCTCTAACCTGCAAATAATAGCTATGTTGGCTTGTTTTAATTGTCAAAAAATCGCCAAATATAAAAACTCTTTTCCAGTTGCGAATCTCAAATTCTTTCATCTCTGATTTTGGAATGTGGATAAGTCCTTGTCGCAAATCACGATGGTGCTCACTTGTGAAAGTCATCCCATTCCCAAGATTTCTTATCAGTAGTTCATCTGGAGTCACCATCACCAGCGCTATTTTAGTTAAGAAAATTTCAACTGTTGGTGGTAAAATCGCCAAATTAAACCAGGGATGTAGGTAGCGATAGGCTAAGAAATAATGAGGCTCCTCACCCAATCCTAGTTGTTTATATAATGTCTTAACCTCACTGTCTAATCTCGCTTCAAAAGACACATCCGAATGCTCTTCTTCCTTCTTCTGATTAAAATAACGCATCCAGACTAGAAAACCTATAAAGACTATAATAAATATTCCTGATAAGAGATATTTTACATTGTAGTTCATCACTTAACCTCCTGATTCACGACTCTACCTAAAGCAGAGGCCTATCTATTTTGAAAATAGTTCCATAACAACTTTAAATAAGATGGGTGTCATTAAAATTAGGATAATTCCTATCACAAATATCATGACTACTCGAAAAAGTTCCTTATTTTTAAACATTTTTCCACCCCTTTTCTAGCTACATCATTATAGTCATTAAGCTCATTCTAAAATTACATCAAGCTTATTTTACTTTTATTTTCTACTTTTTATATTACTATGATACAATATTTTTAATAGGATTTTATTATTTGTTAACTTTTTTCACGAAAAGGAGAAAATCATGCGTTATGATTTCGGAAAAGTATATAAAGAAATACGTGAATCAAAAGGATTGACCCAAGAAGAGGTCTGTGGAAATGTCATCTCAAGAACCAGCTTATCAAAAATTGAAAGTGGTAAAGCAACTCCCAAATATGAAAATATGGAGTTTCTTCTCCGGCAAATCAATATGAGTTTTGAAGAGTTTGACTATATCTGCCACCTCTATCAACCGAGCCAACGAACAGAAATCATGCAAACCTATCTCAATATGAGTTCTATCATTGGCAGCAGTGGTCTAGTTGATTTTTTTGAAACATGCCAAGACTATCTCAAAACCCACCACGACCTGCCCATAGAAGAAATCAGAGATATGTTGGAAGTTGTCATTCATATCCGTCAACATGATACAGAGCAACTGTCAAACCAAGTGAAACAGACTGTCACAAAACTTTGGGAAAAAATTGAAAAACAAGATACATGGTATGAAAATGACCTAAAAATCCTCAATACCATCCTTTTCAGCTTTCCCATTGATCACCTCCATCTCATTACTGGAAAAATCCTGCAACGCTTAGAAGTCTATAAAAACTACCAACATTTATATGACTTACGAATGGCAATCCTACTCAATCTGTCCACCATTTACTTATACCATCAAGACAAAAATATGTGTCAACAAATCTGCTATACTTTACTAGAGGATGCTAAGAAAAAGAAGCACTACGATAGGCTTGCTATCTGCTATGTCCGTATCGGAATTTGTAGGGATGATGCTAAATTTATCCAAAAAGGTTTCTCACTTCTAGAGCTGACCGAGGAAACTTCTATGCTGTCTCATCTCAAAAATGAAGTGGAGACCTATTACCAACCAAAGAAATTATAAAAAAAGTCGAGGGGGTTCCTCGACCTTTTCATATTATTCTGTTCGTTATTTCTTAATACCAACCGTTGTTAAGCCAGAAGTTTTTAGCGGCTGTCCATGAACCGTAACGTCCTGCAACGTAGGCATCTGCTACACGTTCTTGGTTTTCAGCTGAGTAGTCACCGTTCAAGTATGAATCTGTCAATTGGTAACGTCCGATGTAACGTCCGTTTGTAGCTGTGTAGCTACCACCTGATTCTTTTTGAGCGATCCATTCTTTGGCTTCTGCTTCAGATCCGCTTACAGTTGAAGCAACCGTTTCTTCTGCTACTGTTTCACCTACTACTGGAGTTTCTTCCTCTACCTCTGTAGTTTCTGCCACTGTGGCTGAAACAGTTTCGTCTTGGGCAGCTGGAGCTTCATAAGTCGTTGAAGCTGGGGCTACTGGCGCTGCTGGACCGTCGATAACCAACTCTTGACCAACATAAATCATATGGATGTTGTCAATGTGGTTGTTTTCTGCCAATTTCTCAACTGTTGTGTTGTGAGTTTCAGCGATTTCTGAAAGTGTATCACCTTCTTTAACAGTGTAAGTTGATGATTCTTGAGCAGATACAAATGATGGAGCAAATACTGCAAACAAGGCAGCTACTCCTGCAAGAGTTGTTTTAATCTTTTTAGTTGTTGATTTCATATTTGAAAATTCTCCTTCTTTCTATAGTTCTATCATACCCTTTAAATATTACCGTTTCTTGACACTTTTATGTAGAAATATTACAAAATTATTTTTTATTTCCCTAAATAATGTGTTTTTTGTCATAAAAGATACTATTTTTATGCTATTTGAGGTATTAGAAAGGTTTTCATCCGCAATTAAAGCCAAGACCTTTATTCTTTGATATAATAGAGATAAGAATTTTTATAAGGGGAAACTGATGAAATCACTTCGTTTTCAATCTGTCTTTGATATCATCGGACCAGTTATGATTGGCCCATCTAGTAGCCATACCGCTGGTGCTGTGCGTATTGGGAAGATTGTCTCTTCCATCTTTGACGATACTCCGACAGAAGTCGAATTCCAACTTTTTAACTCATTTGCCAAGACCTATCGTGGCCACGGGACAGACCTAGCCCTTGTTGCAGGTATTTTGGGCATGGATACAGATGATCCTGAAATCCCAAATAGTCTGGAGATTGCCCACAAGCGCGGTATTAAGATTGTCTGGACTATTCAGAAAGACAGTAATGCTCCGCACCCTAATACCACTAAAATTACTGTTAAAAATGCCCACAAGACCATCAGCGTAACTGGTATTTCTATCGGTGGAGGGAATATTCAGGTCACCGAACTCAATGGCTTTGCCGTCTCTCTCAATATGAATACACCGACTATCATCATTGTTCATCAAGATATTCCAGGTATGATTGCCCTCGTAACAGAAGCCCTTTCACGCTATGGTATCAATATCGCCCAGATGAATGTTACTCGTGAAAAAGCTGGTGAAAAAGCTATTATGATTATCGAAGTCGACAGTCGCAACTGTGATGAGGCCATCGAAGAAATTCGAAAAATCCCTCATCTCCACAATGTCAATTTCTTTAAATAGGAGGAAGCATGTTTTATTCTATCAAAGAATTGGTCGAGCAGGCAGAACTGGACTTTCAAGGAAATGTCGCAGAACTCATGATTACAACAGAATTTGAATTGACCGGTCGCGAACGTGAAGAAGTCTTCCTTCTCATGGAACGCAATCTGGAAGTCATGAAAGCCTCTGTCCAACTTGGCCTCAATGAAAATAAATCTCGTAGTGGCTTGACAGGTAGAGATGCTGCCAAATTGGATCACTACATCAAAAACGGAAAAACTCTATCAGATTATACGATTCTCTCGGCTGCCCGAAATGCCATCGCAGTCAATGAACACAATGCTAAAATGGGCTTGGTTTGTGCCACTCCGACCGCAGGAAGTGCTGGCTGTCTGCCCTCAGTTCTAACAGCTGCTATTGAAAAATTAGACCTCAGCCACGAACAACAGCTGGATTTCCTCTTTGCTGCCGGTGCCTTTGGACTAGTCATCGCAAACAACGCCTCTATCTCAGGTGCTGAAGGTGGCTGTCAGGCCGAGGTTGGTTCGGCCTCTGCTATGAGTGCTGCAGCCTTGACTCTAGCTGCAGGCGGAACACCTTATCAGGCCAGCCAGGCCATTGCCTTTGTCATTAAAAATATGCTGGGCCTCATCTGTGACCCTGTTGCCGGCTTAGTTGAAGTTCCCTGTGTTAAACGCAATGCCATGGGAGCTAGCTTTGCCTTCATCGCAGCAGACATGGCCTTGGCAGGTATCGAATCTAAAATCCCTGTGGATGAAGTTATCGATGCCATGTATCAAGTAGGAGCAAGCATGCCAACTGCCTTTCGTGAAACAGCTGAAGGTGGACTCGCTGCCACCCCTACTGGTCGTCGCTTACAAAAAGAAATTTTCGGAGAATAAGCTTATCAAATAGGAGAAACCATGACCTCTATCACAGCTATCTTTTTCGATCTGGATGGAACCCTCGTTGACAGTTCTATCGGGATTCACAATGCCTTTACTCATACTTTTAAGGAACTGGGGGTGCCTAGTCCTGATGCCAAAACGATTCGTAGTTTTATGGGACCGCCCCTTGAAAGTAGTTTTGCGACTTGCCTTCCCAAAGACCAAATTTCTGAGGCTGTCCAGATATACCGTTCTTACTACAAGGCAAAAGGCATCCATGAAGCTCAACTCTTTCCTCAAATTATAGACTTGCTTGAGAAGTTATCGAGCAATTACCCTCTTTATATCACCACTACAAAGAATACTCCAACCGCTCAAGACATGACAAAAAACTTGGGAATCTATCATTTCTTTGATGGCATTTATGGTTCCAGCCCTGAAGCACCCCATAAGGCAGACGTTATTCGCCAAACCTTGCAGACACATCAACTAGCACCTGAACAAGCCATCATCATTGGAGATACCAAGTTTGATATGCTGGGAGCTCAAGAAACAGGCATTCAGAAATTAGCCGTCACTTGGGGATTTGGAGAGCAAGCAGACTTGCTAAACTATCAACCTGATTATATCGCCCACAAACCCTTAGAAGTTTTGGAGTATTTTCAATAACATAGACTGGGCGACAACTCTATTTCAGAAGAAAATGAAGTAAATCTATACATAACAAAACGCATATTATCAAGACCACTTTTAAAGTCCTGATAATATGCGTTTTGCTTTTTTTATTCAACGTGGGTGGTTTGATTGGCAAAGGCGATAATGGCTTGCTTCAACTCATCTCCACTAAGAGTGCGGAACTCTTCAATCTTTTGATCGATGGCTTCTAGAGGCATGACATTGACCTTACCAACGAAAATCTTATCCATAACTTGGTTATCAACAAGTTCGGTTGATACCAAGAGTTCTTCGTAAAGTTTTTCACCTGGGCGGATTCCAACTTCAACGATTGGAATTTCACTTTCGGTGTGCCCACTTAGAAGGACCATTTTCTTAGCCAAGTCATAAATCTTGACTGGTTTGCCCATATCAAGGATAAAGACTTCTCCATCTTTAGCATAAGCACCAGCATGGATAACCAAACGGCTAGCTTCTGGAATGGTCATAAAGTAACGGGTCATGCGGAAGTCTGTCACCGTTACAGGACCACCTTCAGCAATCTGACGTTCAAAGACTGGAATCACACTACCTCGGCTACCAAGAACATTCCCAAAACGAACTGCACAGTAGGTCGATTGGCTACGTTGGTTAAAGCCAGTGACAATCAACTCAGCCACGCGCTTGGTTGCTCCCATAACATTTGGTGGATTAACCGCCTTATCTGTCGAAATCATAACCATCTTAGGTACTTTGGCTTCATCAACAGCTCTAGCAACATTGTAGGTTCCACGGATATTGTTTTTGAAGGCTTCTTTTGGATTGCGCTCCATCATAGGAACGTGCTTGTGGGCAGCCGCATGATAAACAATAGCTGGCTTGTACTGCTCAAAGACTTGCAACAAGCGGTCATAGTCTTGAATATCTGCGATAACTGGCACATAATCAATCCCTTGGAACTTACGAATCAATTCATGATAAACGAGGTAGATTGAGTTTTCCCCATGACCGAGCAAGACAATGCGTTCAGGATTGAAGCGGCTAACTTGGCGACAGATTTCAGAACCGATTGAGCCACCAGCACCTGTAACCAAGATTGTCTTACCTGTCAGTTCTGCGCCCAGACGCGATTCATCAAGACGAATTTCCTGACGACCCAAAAGGTCTGTGATATCAATCTTCTGGAAGCCTCCACCTGCTTGGTGAAGTCCTTGAACAACAGTTTCAACCTTAGGCATCTTGTAACATTTGACACCCAGCTTATTACACATCTGCAAGATACGCTCATATTCTGACGGGTCAAGCGACGGAATCGCAACGATAACACGCTCGATTTGATGACGTTTAGCTAATTCAGGCAGATCATCATATGAACCCAAAACAGGGATTCCACCAAGTTTTTGTCCCTTTTTCTTAGCATCCTTATCCAAAATACCGACCAGTTCCAAATCACTGGTTGGGTGTTGGTAGCTATCCATAAAGAGGGCCCCACCATCACCAGCACCAATCAAGAAGGTTCGACGGTGTTCCCCATCACCACTGCCTTTTTTTCGTCTTGAATAGATTAGTTGCCAAGTAATCCGTGGCAATAAAATCAAGAAGGTACTCAACAAGATAAAGAGAATGATGAAACGGATGGAGAAGAGTGGCAAGAAGGCATAGCAGATACTATATGACAAGACGCTGCTCGCAGTCACACCAAAAAAGATTTTCATAAAGTCCGTAATCTTGCTGTAACGACTAATACTAGCGTTCAACCCCCAAAATGCAATCATCAATTGATAGAACAGGAAGGCCAAACTCGTATAGATAATGTAGTCAACAGGTGCTGGATTAATCAAGCCGTAAAATAAGATATAAGATACAATGATGGAAACCACCATACTGAAAATATCAAATATTCCCCAGAAAACCTGTTTTTGTTGTTTATTTAAAATTTCCACCAGATCAATCACATAATCTGTGAGTTTTTTATTCATAGAAATTTACTCCTCCTTAAAAGAGTTTTACTATATTGTTATTGTAGCACATTTTAATTTATTTAGCTTATTTTTCCAAATAAATTACTGTTCCCTTGTACTCTTTCTTCCATTTAAATCCTCTAATTAAACCTACAATCGTTCCAAGGCCATAAGCAAAGTGAATGGAAAATAAAAGAAAGGGCATCACAATTAGAAATCCATTTTTATGTTTTAATAAAGTCAGCAAAGTGAGTAATGACAAAAGTAGAAAATAGGCACCTAATAGTAAAGTTATGAATACGAATGTGATCGGTAACAATGCTAGACTAAACACAAGACTCAAAACAAATAAACAAGGAACATAGTGAAATAATGATAAACACTTAGGCTGAACATGACTTGTCAAGCCAATCCACAAACCATTTGAATACTTTTGATGCAGCATTTTCTTGAATGTTGGTCGAATATACTGATAAGATAGAATACTTGGGCTATAGCGGATTTTATAACCATGTTCTCGAACTCTATAATGAATATCATTATCTTCAGTTCGGCCAAGTTGCTCATTTACTAAACCAACCTTCTGGAAAACCTCTCGTTTATACATCCCATGAAAAATAGAAGAAACATATCTATCCTCGGAACTATTTCGATAATTGGCAATGCTACTGCCAAACATATTTTCCTCAACAAGATGCAAGGTCTCTGCCCATTTTCCCTTTCCTTCAACAATCGTCGGTCTAGGTCCCCCACAGACAGATTCACCTTGTTGAATAACAGCCACATTATTCATTACAAAACTCTCAGTAACTTTTGAATGAGCATCAATTTTTAAAATAAGGTCCCCTACAGAATGTTTAACTCCCAGGTTAAAACCACTAGCTTGATTTTTCTTAGGATTGTTATACAATCTAATTGAGTTAAACTCTGTGTCTTCTTTTATAAATTGCTGAATGATGGCTGTTGTCCCATCTGTAGACATAGCATTTATAAATAGAATTTCAATATTTTCTTTAGGGTAGGTTTGATTTTTTAAGTCTTCAATTAGACCAGGCAGATATTTTTCTTCATTGTATGCACTGATTACAATGGATACGAGAAGACTTTCAACATTTTGAGTCACTACTACTCTCCTGAATTTTTCCTTCCACTATTTTATCATAATTTTCAAGACTTTCCTATTTTTATCTTGAAAGCCAGAAACCTTACTTGACATTATAGGGAAAAAGCCTTAAAATAAGCTGTTATTAAAATCAGCTAGAAGAGGTATTTTATGAAAAAGCAATCAATCTTTTTTGTTCCAGGGATTATCCTGATTGGTGTTTCCTTGCGGACTCCTTTTACTGTTTTACCCATTATTTTGGGAGATATTTCGCAAGGGCTGGGAGTAGAAGTTAGTTCGCTTGGTGTCTTGACTAGTCTTCCTCTCCTCATGTTTACCCTCTTCTCGCTATTTTCTACCCGACTGGCTCAGAAAATCGGCTTGGAGCATCTCTTCACCTACAGCCTCTTCTTCTTGACCATTGGATCACTTATTCGACTAATCAATCTGCCTCTGCTCTATCTAGGAACCTTGATGGTTGGGGCAAGTATCGCAGTCATCAATGTTCTGCTTCCTAGTCTTATCCAAGCCAATCAACCAAAGAAGATTGGTTTTCTGACCACCTTATATGTAACTTCTATGGGGATTGCGACGGCTCTTGCTTCCTATCTGGCTGTGCCTATTACACAAGCCAGTTCTTGGAAAGGACTTATCATCCTCCTCACCCTGCTCTGCCTAGCAACTTTTTTGGTCTGGCTGCCTAATCACCGCTATAATCACAGACTGGCTCCGCAAACCAAACAAAAAAGCAAAACAAAGGTCATGCATAATAAACAGGTCTGGGCAGTGATTGTCTTTGCAGGTTTTCAATCCTTGCTCTTTTACACTGCTATGACCTGGCTACCTACCATGGCTATCCACGCAGGCCTATCCAGTCACGAAGCTGGCTTGTTGACATCTATCTTCTCTCTGATTAGCATTCCTTTTTCAATGACCATCCCAAGCCTGACAACCAGCTTGTCTACTCGCAACCGTCAGCTCATGCTCACTCTGGTTTCACTAGCTGGTGTGGTCGGCATTTCCATGCTCTTCTTCCCAATCAATAATTTCTTTTACTGGCTTGCCATCCATCTCCTCATCGGAACCGCAACCAGCGCCCTCTTCCCCTATCTCATGGTCAACTTTTCACTCAAGACAAGCGCCCCTGAAAAGACTGCACAATTGTCTGGTTTATCTCAAACAGGAGGCTATATCCTAGCAGCCTTTGGGCCAACCCTCTTTGGTTACAGTTTTGACCTTTTCCACTCTTGGGTGCCAGCTGTAGCTGCCCTCTTACTCGTCGATATCCTGATGACTGTGGCCCTCTTTACAGTGGACAGAGCTGATAAAATCCTTTAAACTTCTAGTTTTGGCTAGAAGTTTTTTATATATAAAAATTTTACACATTTCTCTTGACAGGGCTTTCTTTTAGATGTACAATGTATGTGTAGAAAAATTATATATAAAAATCTTACACATTAGAAAAGGAGGTTCCCCATGTACTTTCCAACATCCTCTGCCTTGATTGAATTTCTCATCTTAGCTGTACTGGAGCAGGATGATTCTTATGGTTATGAGATTAGCCAAACCATTAAGCTGATCGCTAATATCAAAGAATCTACACTCTATCCTATCCTAAAAAAATTGGAAGGCAATAGCTTTCTGACAACCTATTCTAGAGAGTTCCAAGGTCGCATGCGCAAATACTACTCCTTGACAAATGGTGGTATAGAACAGCTCGTGACCCTAAAAGATGAATGGGCACTCTATACAGACACCATCAATGGCATCATAGAAGGGAGTATCCGCCATGACAAGAACTGAATACCTGACTCAGCTAGAACTCTATCTCAAGAAACTGCCTGAAGTTGACCGCATGGAAGCCATGGACTATTTCAGGGAACTCTTTGACGATGCTGGAGTCGAGGGAGAAGAAGAACTCATCGCTAGCTTGGGAACTCCTAAAGAAGCAGCTCACGAAGTCCTCTCCAATCTTCTCGATAAAAAAATCAATGAGGCACCCGCTCAAAAGAATAACCGACAAATTTTGCATATCGCCTTGTTAGCTCTCCTTGCAGCACCCATCGGTATTCCTCTGGGAATCGCCATTCTCGTGTCCCTGTTCGCAATCTTTGTGGCAGCCTTGACTGTCATCTTTGCTTTCTTTGCGGTTTCCATACTAGGTATCATTGGCGGATTCCTATTTTTAGTTGAAAGTTTCACTGTCTTAGCCCAAGCTAAATCAGCCTTTATCTTGATTTTTGGTTCTGGTTTACTGGCTATCGGTGCTTCTTCACTAGTCTTACTAGGTATTTCCTATGTAGCCCGCTTCTTCGGCCTACTCATTGTTCGCTTGGTGCAATTGGTTCTCAAAAAAGGAAAGAGAGGTGACCAGCATGCGTAAGTTTACAAAAGGATTTCTCATTTTTGGTGTGGTGACTACCATTATCGGCTTTATCCTGCTCTTTGTAGGCATCCAATCTGACGGGATTAAGAGTTTGCTTGCCATGTCCAAGGAGCCTGTCTATGATAGTCGGATGGAAGAGTTGACCTTTGGCAAGGAAGTCGAAAACCTAGAGATTACTCTCCATCAACACGCACTGACCATCACAGACTCTTTCGATGATCAAATCCACATTTCTTACCATCCATCTCTTTCTGCTCACCATGATCTTATCACAAATCAGAACGATAAAACGCTGAGCCTCACTGATAAGAAACTGTCTGAAAGTCCGTTTCTCTCTTCTGGAATTGGCGGGATTCTCCATGTCGCAAGTAACTACTCTCGTCGTTTTGAAGAAGTTATTCTACAAGTTCCAAAAGGAAGAAGTCTAAAAGGAATCAACGTCTCAACCAATCGCGGTCAAACCAGTATCACTAATGCCACTCTTGAAAATGCGACCCTCAATACAAACAGCTATATCCTCCGAATTGAAGGAAGTCGTATCAAAAACAGCAAATTCACGACACCCAATATCATTAATATCTTTGATACAGACCTTACAGATAGTCAGCTAGAGTCAACAGAGAATCACTTCCACGCTGAAAATATTAAAGTATATGGTAAAGTAGAACTATCTTCTAAAAATGTGCTCAGTATCATGCTAACTCAAAAAGAAAGCCAAGAAATTAACTTAGACCTCTCGAGTCACCATGGTCCTATTTATCAGTTATCGAGAGATGAGAGTCAACGCCACCCCAACGAATTAAGCAACCCTTACAAAACTGAAAAAACTGATGCAAAAGGTCAACTCATCGCTAAGGCTGATGATTATATTAGTCTTGAAACTACAGCTAACAGACCTTAATAAACCTATTTATATCGACCACTATGACACATAACCCACTAAAAAGGAGGTTCTACCATGAAACAAGAATGGTTTGAAAGTAATGATTTTGTAAAAACAACAAGCAAGAACAAGCCTGATGAACAAGTCCAAGATGTTGCAGACAAGGCTGAAGAAACGATAGCCGATCTCGATAAACCAATTGAAAAAAATACTCAAGTAGAGGAGGAAGTCTCTCAAGCTGAAGTCGAACTTGAAAGCCAGCAAGAAGAGAAAATTGAAATGCCTGAAGACAGTGAATCGATAACAGAAATAGAAGAAAAGAAAGCATTAGATTCTACTGAAGAAGAGCAAGATCTTTCTAAAGAAACGGAAAAAGTCACTATAGCTGAAGAGAGTCAAGAAGCACTTCCTCAGCAAAAACCAACCACGAAAGAGCTACTTCTTATCAGTAAATCTTTAGAAAGTCCTTATATCCCCGACCAAGCTCCAAAATCTAGGGATAAATGGAAAGAGCAAGCGCTTGATTTTTGGTCTTGGCTAGTGGAAGCAATCAAATCTCCTACAAGCAGTCTTGAAACAAGTAGCACACACAGTTATACAGCCTTCCTCTTGCTCATTCTGTTTTCTGCATCCTCCTTTTTCTTTAGTATCTACCACATCAAACATGCTTACTATGGACATATAGCAACTATGCATAATCACTTCCCTGAACAATTTGCTTCATTAAATCTCTTTTCGATTATCTCTATCCTAGTAGCAACAACACTCTTCTTCTTTTCATTCCTCTTGGGTAGTTTCGTTGTGAGACGATTTATATACCAAGAAAAGGACTGGACGCTAGAAAAGGTTCTCCAACAGTATAGTCAACTCTTGGCAATTCCAATCTTCCTCACTGCTATTGCTAGCTTCTTTGCCTTCTTTGACAGCCTGCGATTTACGGCTCTCTTGTGTGTGATTAGCATTGGGATCATTCTGCTCGCTAGTCTCCATATCATTACAAGACCAAGTCAAGCAAGTGAAACCGACTCCTTCTATCAGTTATTCTTGTCTGTCCTTGTGAACGGAGTTATTATCCTCCTCTTCTTTGTAGCTGAAGTGGCACTGATTGGGGATTATCTTCGTATCTTGGCCTTTCTTTAAACTTCAATCCTGTCTTTCATGGCAGGATTTTTTATATATCAAAAAGCAAGTCGATTGACCTGCTTCTGCTTTACTCTTCTTGTGCTAATGTTTTAAAATCTTTTTCTAAGATGGGTTGAACTTCTAATTGATTGGCGTCTAGTTGGTGGTAAGATGCTGATGGTAATGACTCTAGGAATTTTGCATAGTCCAAGCGGGCAATGGCTTCATAGTCTTCTGGTTTAGAGCCATCTCCTGTGATTTGAACCAAGTCAATCTCCCACTGGACTTCCTTATCCACCAATTGCTCCATATAGGCAGCAGGTACAAATGGTTCTCTCGGTAATACTGTCTTGACGCCTTGAGCTAGATGATAAACACCGTGCACTTGGCCTTCTCCATCCTGATAGAAGGAAACTCTTGCAAAGTAGGCATCTGTCTCTTGAACCGCACGCACACGCGCTTCAAACTGAGCCAAACCATCTGCCTCTAAAAAGTTTTTCAAGTCCTCATGACTAAAGAAAACAGGATTAAAAATTCCTTGGCAAATCGTAAAACGGGCTGCAGTGTCTGTCAGATAGGCTTGAATACTTGCTTGGAAATAGGCTTCAAAGTCAAAACCATCTAGTCCTTCAATCTCAGTTCCTGTATAAGCAAGTAGGGCTTCTAAAAATGCTTTGATAATCTGCCAGTCTGTCTTCGTGAGTAGGGCAGGAAGATCGACACGGTAAGCCTTTTGACCATCAGCATAACTGACCTTAAAAAGAAATTGTGATTGCCCCACTATCGCACACTCGATATACTCGAGACGATTAAGAGGCTGACGGAGATAGACTGCATCATAACTATGCGACTCCAAGCCATCTACCAAGGCCAAGATAGACTTGGCAGTCAAAATCTCCTGTTCTCCTAAAATGCTCTGTTTATTTGGAATAAAAAATGTTTTTGTCATAACTGGACTCCTTTGAAATCGTTTACATATAGTATACCTTATTTTTCTGAAAGATACAGAAACAAACTTTAGATTTTTGAGTAAAAAGCATAGAAAAACAGCCCCTGAGGACTGTTTAATCTTATACTGTAGCTGCTTGATTCAAGCTTTCACCGATAGCGGCTAGGCGCTCGACAACTTCAGCTTGTGTCAATTCATTTTCTGAAACATAGCGGTTACGTGGGTGAACACGGCACTCGTGTGAGCATCCACGAAGGTACTTGTCTTCATTTTCTTCTGATGTCAAGATACGACGGTTACAGAATGGATTTCCACAGTTGACATAACGTTCACATGGTGTTCCATCAAACCAGTCTTTCCCTACGATAGTTGGGTTGACATGGTTAACATCCACGGCAATACGCTCGTCAAAGACGTACATTTTCCCATCCCAAAGCTCACCTTGGACTTCTGGATCTTTACCGTAAGTAGCGATTCCTCCGTGCAATTGGCCAACATCTTTGTAGCCTTCACGGACCATCCAGCCTGAGAATTTCTCACAGCGAACTCCACCTGTACAGTAAACCACGACACGTTTGTCCATGAATTTTTCCTTGTTGTCACGGACCCATTGTGGCAACTCACGGAAGTTGCGGATATCTGGGCGGATAGCTCCACGGAAATGTCCTAGGTCGTACTCGTAATCGTTACGTGTGTCAAGGACCACTGTATCTTCGTCAAGAAGGGCTTCTTTGAACTCTTTTGGAGACAAGTAAGCACCTGTTGTTTCAAGCGGGTTGATGTCGTTGTCGAAGTCATTGTCTTCCAAACCAAGGTGGACAATTTCTTTCTTGTAGCGAACAAACATCTTCTTGAAGGCTTGTTCATTTTCTTCGTCAATCTTGAACCAGAGATCTTCCATGCCTGGGAGGCTGTGAACGTAGTCCATGTATTTTTGAGTTGTTTCGTAGTCACCTGAAACTGTTCCGTTAATTCCCTCGTCAGCGACTAGGATACGGCCTTTCAGGCCGATTGATTTACAGAAAGCCAAGTGGTCTGCAGCAAATTGCTCTGCATTTTCAATTGGAGTATAAAGGTAGTAAAGTAAGACACGAATATCTTTTGCCATAAGATTTGTTCTCTTTTCTATTCTTAAATTTTCAGAATTTTTCATCTAACTATACTAGTATACCTGCTTGAGAAAACGAATGCAATTTATTTGACTGGAAATTGTAGAAAGGTGCTTATCTCTGCACTTCATCAGTAGCCATAGCGAATCGCAGATAGTTCTCTCAATTTTTTGATCTGCTCAGCTTGACTTTCTGACAAGCTTAGCTTGTTATCAATCAATACACGCGCAAGATCAACATTCACTTGACTCAAAGTAAATGGAGTAGAGGTCCCATCTTCCTCTAATCATCTTTTATAACTCACTAACAGATTTTTCAAGGGAGTCAGTTGAGGCGTATCCTTTATATCTCCCAATAGATGATTTATGATAGTCATGGCTTCACAACGTCTTTCACTGCCTCCGACAAACCATTTTAATGGTGTCATTCTCATTTTCCTCCTTAAATTGAAAAACTATCATTCCTAACTCTCGTACCAATATTTCACTCAAATACCCTGTGTAAAAAAGTCAGCAGAAATGGTAATGTTGCGAAAATATTATTGATCACATGCACCGCATAGGATGGATAAATACTCTTGGTATAGCGGGTCAAACTAGCAAAGATGATGCCAGATGTTGCAAAGACGAAGATATCTAACAGACTAGGCAGGCTTGAAAAATGAGGAAGAGCAAATAAAATTGACGGAAGAAGCAAATCAAGGCCAAATCTCGAATGCTTAAAAAAGGCGTGTTGCAGTAATCCTCTATAGATTAGCTCTTCCATAAGTGGAGTCAGAAAGAACAAAGTTATATAGATACCTAGCTCAGCAAAGTTGGTCCCACTATAACCGATCAACACAGCCCAACCTTCAGCAGTTGACTGAACATGTTTAGCTGTCTGAACGTTAAAAGAGATCTGGAGCACTAGCACTAATACTGTCAAAATCGAATACCAAAGCCATTTTTTTCTTGGAATGCGAAAGAGATAATCATGACCTGTCTTAACCAGAATCCAAATCATGACTCCGCTAAATAGCAAACTCAAGAGATTTTGAATCCAGACGAAATTGCCAATCTGCGAAGAAAATTGCCAATAATTTTGGACAATAAGCGTCAACTGAGAAAGACCAAATACGAAAAATAAGTAAGAGAAAACTGCACTTATTTTGAATAGAAGTTGATACTTTTTCATAGAAACTCTTCCTCATTTCTCATATTTCAGCCTATATTCCACATAAATGGAAACCTGCTCCTATATAACCACGATCATGATAACCACGCGGGCAGTACCCACTTACTGGAAAAGGACCTGAATTTTTTAATATAGAAGGGTAAGCACCAAATGGACCTTCCTGATAAGCGTGCCCTCTATAAATATCAGATACATCCCCACCCTCTATATGATCAAGTATTTCAGTATCCATAATTTCAAATTGTTCCATCATTTTTGTATCCATGACAAATACTCCTTTTTATTTTTAATTTTTGTCCTGTT